>Ga0080004_1120204_pt1 | contig 17884 bp, 13 predicted proteins | sample WasSprMetagenome_FD_69207 | JGI IMG/M metagenome (GOLD analysis project Ga0080004, IMG submission 69207) | Sulfidic aquatic microbial communities from Washburn Spring, Yellowstone National Park, USA - WS (SPADES assembly) (version 2) | ecosystem: Environmental > Aquatic > Thermal springs > Hot...
CTCATACTAGTATCATCCTACTACGAGTTCGAGGAGCTCATCGAAGTTGAGCCGCAGGCTGGTAGCTGCTTCATCCTCTCAGCATCAGAGCCCTTTAATGAAGAGATGGAGCTCGACTACGAGCGCATAACCAACTGGCTTAACCACCTAGGTTTACCCCATTACCACATACATGTATCAGGGCACATAATGCCGACACAGCTAAGAGAGGCGGCTCAAAGAATAGGTAGCGATAAAACGTACCCAATTCACACCGAGCACCCGAACCTATTCTCAAAATATGTAGTTGATACATGTAGGCAAGTAATCCAGCCGACAAAAGGTGTCAAATACTCCATCTAAAGCTAGAGGTTGATACAGGTTGATACCAGACGTAACGCCGAATGAATCTGAAGAGGAAGTTTCTCGAGCACAAAGCCGATAATTAGCTTTGCAAAGAGAGTTGAAAAGAGTTCAAGTACCTCAAAGGAGGCTTGCCGAATAGATCTCAAGAGAGCCTAATCCCTCAGCGCTTCTAATAACATAACTAATACAATACATCACCACCATTAACTACGATCGTCTGCCCTGTAATGAAGTCACTTGCTTCTGAAGCAAGGAAGAGAACGGTGCCAACCAAGTCTTCAGGGTATTCGTTACGTTTTAAGCATCGCTGTTCTCTAACTACATCAAACCATTCCTTAGGAACCTTCAGATAACCTGTATAAGTCAGTCCGGGTGCCACAGCATTAACGTTTATGTTATAATCCCCCAATTCCCTTGCGAGTGCTCTCGTAAACCCAACCACCGCAGCCTTAGATGTGATATAATGTAGTCTACCTTTTCCACCTTTTAAGAACAGATCTGAAGCTATGTTTATGATCTTTCCTTTTCCTTTTTTTATCATATGTGGAACAACGGCTCTTGCGCAATAAAACATTCCAGTCACGTTAACTCTTAGAACTCTATCCCATTCTTCAGGTGAGATCTGATCCCAAGGTTTTAGTTCGAGATCGCCTACAAGTGCAGCGTTATTAACTAACACGTCAACGCTGCCGAAGATTTCAAGGATTCTGGTCGCCATATTCTGTACCTCATCAAAATTAGTTACATCAACTTGCATTGCAATTGCATGGCCACCGCTGCGCTTTATTTCATTGACAGTATTAGAGGCATTCATCAAATCTATGTCGGCTACAACAACTCTTGAACCATTAGCCGAAAAACCTAAACAAAAAGCTCTTCCGATACCTCTACCTCCGCCAGTTACCATAACAACCTTATTCTTAAGATCAACCATACTATGACAACTACACTACCCTTATAATTATTTTTCGAATGTGCGTTTTGATTTGGGTAATATGCGGTTTGGGTCGTAGTAGCTAGGCCGAAGTAAGGCGAAGGTGTAGTGCCTTTGCTGGGGTGCGGAGATAGTGGAAGATTAGATATTGTGTCAAGACCCACAGAATTCTATCTTCTTCTTGAATATTCTACAGTTTAATACAAGTTCGGAACGTGTCGATATAAAATTCAGACAACAAAGAATGATGAGGGTGTAAAAACCAGGAGTCGTAGAGGATCATAACGGAAACCTTAAATATGGCTTCGGCCAAAAAGTTTTTGATCTGATTTGGATGATGGTTGGATTCCAACAACATGTGAAACAGGGTGTTATGGTGCTTGTCACATTCTAGTTCGCCGTAAGAACGGTGTGGTAGTTGATGTGAGGGGAAATCCTGAGTCACCTACCAGTCACGGTAAGATATGCATAAGGGGTATTGCAGGAATGATGCAGCTTTACGATCCACACTTAGTTAAAACACCGCTTATTAGAACTAACCCCAAGAAGGGATCTGGAGTTGATCCTGGTTGGAAGGAAATCAGCTGGGATGAGGCGATCAACATATCTGCTGAAAAGATTAAGAAAGCTAGGGAAAAAGACCCGTACAGCATTATCTGCTCGGGCTGGCCACAGTACGCGTCCTTCTTTTGGATTACTTGTTTTCCACGCGCCATAGGCACAGTTGGCGGATTTTATTTCAGTGGGATATCTGCAGGTTGCGGCTCTATAACCCATACAGTATTGGAAATTGGCAGGAGGAACTTTCTAGATTACGCTGATATACATTACACAAATTATTTGATGATGATTGGGACTGGGCAGCCGGAGTCTATGTCCCATCCGCTAGATGTAGCCTATGAAATGAGCGAAGCGCGTATGAAAAGAGGGGCAAAAATCGTTGTTGTCGACCCTAGACAAACATGGTTAGCTAGGAAGGCGCATAGATGGATTCCAATTCGCCCGGCTACAGACGGCGCCTTCCTCCTCTCACTTTTATACGTAATCATATATGAGATCGGAAAATATGATGTTGAGTTTCTAAAGAAAGAAACGAACGCGCCCTATCTAGTGGGACCTGATGGATATTTTGTACGAGTCCCATATGGGAAAGCGATGATGTGGGATCCGGTAGATAATAAAGCGAAACCCTTTGATGCAGAATTCAAAGATATAGCGCTTGAAGGCTCATTCGAGGTTGAAGGAATCAAATGCAAACCCGCTTTCCAAATCTTTAAAGAAATAATTAAAGAGTACACCCCAGAATGGGCTGAGAATATTACGACGGTTCCAGCTAAAACCATACGTGAGGTGGCTAAAGAGATTATCGAAGCCTCGTGTATTGGGCAGACAATCACGCTCAACGGTAAGCAGTATCGCTACCGCCCATTCTCCATATGGCAATATAGAGGGGCAAACACTCACACTAACGCTATCGTCACGATCGAAGCGATGGAGCTTCTCAGATACGTCACCGGAAGCATATTTGCCGTAGGAGGTAGTAATGAATGTAATGCGCCGGTATATCACTGGGGATTGCCGCCGCAGCCCTATAAACCAGGCGAGGATGGGATGCCATATCCCGACATATACTATTATCACGAACCCCATCAATTCACTTTTCCAGCAAGAAGATTCGATTTAGGTGAATTCTTTCCGCTAGCATTTGACGTTGCTGCCCTCTCTATAGATGTTGTGGCTGAGAGGGAAAAATATCCTATCAAAACAGAGCCGGAAGTTCTTATAGTCTACCGTGGAAACCCGATAAAGGACAACCAGAACCCAGAGATTGCTAGAAAAGCTCTTGAGAAAATACCATTTATAGTGCAGATCGGAATCTACCTTGACGAGGTCTCTGATTACGCTGATATATTCTTACCGGAGCACACTTATTTAGAGCGATATAGGGTCAACAACTTTTCCTACGATGTTGGTCTACATATCAATCAACCAGTCCTAGAAAAACCTCTCAGAAACTCAAGAGATGGTGTTGATATTTTAATCGACATCGCTGAACGCGCTGGTTTCCTTTATGGAGAACGCGGTCTTAACTGGTGGTACAACGTGGTTCATCGGCTGAAGCCGCCTCACATTCTTGACTTGAATAAGAAATATACACATAAAGAGATCGTCGACATAAACCTCAAGTCAATCTTAGGGAAGGGGCTTGATGAGATAGCGAAAAGAGGCTTTGAACTACGCCCTCCCACACCAGAAGAATTCTACGGGGTCAAAGGTAATCTAAGATTACCATTTTACTTAGAGTTTGTTAAGAGAGTCGGCGATGAGTTGAAGAAAAACTTGGATAAATATGATGTCGAAAGGAAACTTGGTCTTGAACCTGGTTACCTTACACAGTGGTACATGCCCTTACCAGTTTGGAAGCCGGCTGTTATTCACAAAGAGCCGCCTGAGTACGACCTTTACGCTGTGAATTATAAATCTCTATGCGCGTTCTCTCACACAAACACCAACCCCTGGCTTATGGAATATATTGAGTTAGAGCCCTATGTAGGTAAAATATGGATGAACGCTGAGACTTGTAGAAAGAAGGGTCTTAAAGATGGTGATGTAGTGTGGGTTGAGTCAAAGGTCGGGAGGGTGAAAGGGGTTGTTAAAGCCTCCGAATGTATTCATCCCGAATGTGTCGGCATAGCTGGCAACTTCGGCTCTGAATTTGAGCACCCGATCGCGAAAGGCAAGTATCCACACTTCAACACACTCCTTCCCAGAGGTATAAGGTACCAGGAACCCGTTGGTGGAGCTATGGAGATGGGTGTGCGTGTAAAGGTTTACAAAGCATAAGAGGTGGTTATGGTGGTAAGATACGGTATGGTAATTGATTTAAGAAGATGCATAGGCTGTGGATCTTGTGTTATGGCCTGTAAAGTCAGCAATGGTACACCACCCGGGGTATTCTGGTGCAGACCGATCTGGCGAGAAGTCGGCAAGTATCCATATGCACGCATAGAGATGATTCCTGTGAGCTGCATGCATTGCAAAGACCCGTCTTGCCAGAAGGTCTGCCCAACAGGGGCAACTCAGAAACGTCCAGATGGAATTGTGATTATCGATCATACCAAATGCATAGGTTGCAGGTATTGTATGATAGCCTGTCCATACGGTGTAAGATTCTTCTTAGACAAAGAACGAACTTACTTTCCCGACCGTAAGACTCCATTTGAAGAGGTGAAGTATAAGAGGTACGAAGTTGGCACAGTGGTAAAATGTGATTTTTGCATAGAAAGAAGAGAGGTCGACAAGTTGCCACCAGCTTGTGTAGATGTCTGCCCCACGAACGCTCGATATTTCGGTGACTTAGATGATCCACATAGCGAAGTATCTGTTTTAATAGCAAAAGAGAGGGCTAGGCAGCTTCATCCCGAATACGGTACAGACCCGTCAGTTTATTACATAATGGGGTGAAAAATTGTCTACATATATCGATCTGGGAAAGTTTAGGGCGGGAGAGCGGCTTCAAAAGGAATGGGGGTTTGGCGGTCAGCGAAGATGGAGAGACGGTCTTCTATTGCTTGCGTTCTTCTTCGGAGGCGTTGGTGCGGGGCAGTTTCTTGTCTCTACACTGATTGTAAAATGGCCGATAAGTGCGCTAATAGGCTTGTTAATCGTTCTAGTCGGGAAAGGCGCTGCTCATATCCTTTTCCTAGGCCGCCCCTCAAGGTTTTGGAGGATCTTCTTTAGGCCACAGACATCTTGGATTAGCAGGGGGCTCATCTTCATGACGATATTCGTCATATTTGGAGCATTATACCTAGCACCAGATCTAGGTTTCGACTGGCTACCTTGGTCCTCTTCTTCTACAACGGGCATTGCGCTTTGGATAGTTGCAGCGCTGGCTTCCCTGTTTATGATGGTCTACGACGGCTTCCTGCTAGCGTCAGGAAGGTCTATTCCCTCTTGGCATTCCGGCATCATACCAATGCTCTTCGCAATCTACTCGTTAGACAGCGGCATTGCAATAACGTCAACTATCTCTGCTCTTTCAGGGAGAATAGAAACGGTAGCCGAAGCTGCATACCTAGACACGCTACTCCTCTTAGCCGTATTGGCCTCACTAGGTGTCTACCTACTTACTATGTCAGGCACATCACCAGCTGCTAGACTCTCGCTGAGAAACCTATTAGTAGGAGGTGTTGCACCATTCTTTATAGGCGGCGCTATCATAGCAGGCGTAGTCATCCCACTAATCCTAATTTACCTAGCCTCTTCTATATCTCTATCTTATCTTAACCTAGCTCTCAGCCTCACTGCGGTAGCTGGAATTCTTGCTTTACTAGGAGACCTATTCGTTAGACATTCGATTCTCAAGGTGGGTTATCATATATCATTAATCTAAATCGAAGCAGTATACCCATAGCCCCCTTCATTACTTTATTTTTAGAATCTTCCCAAAACGTTCCTCACCCCTCTTTGCGAATAAAGCTAGTAAAACATATATTAGTAGTGTTAGTTGTAGGGTCAACGGGGCCTTAAATGCGCAATGTAGAAAAATGTGATGCGTTAAAATTTGGTTTACAGACTGCTGGCGACCTCTTTGGAATGGTCAAATGTGGTGTGGAGGCAGAGAAGGCTGGGTTTGATATGGTCTGGGTCGGTAACCATCTGACCTTCTGGTTCACGGACGTCCAGTATCCTGAAACGTTTGTTACATTGGCTTGCATAGCGATGCAAACAAGCAGGATAAGGTTAGGTCCGGGTGTTGTGGACATCTACCTTAGACACCCTGCGGTGATAGCTCAGACCATAGCGACATTGGATGTTCTGTCCAAAGGTAGGGTGAATCTGGGTATAGGTGCTGGTGAGGAGATGAACCTTGCTCCTTTTGGTTTGCGATTCGATAGGCCGATTGCGAGGCTGAGAGAGGGTGTGAAGGTGATTAAGAGGCTCTGGGAGGCAACCCCATCATCTCCTGCAGATTTTACTGGTCAATACTACAATCTAGGAAACGCCTTCATTCAGGTAAGACAGTTGCAGAAGCCTCACCCGCCTATCTATATTAGTGCAACGGGTCGGTTAGCGCTGAGGTTGGTTGGGGAGCTTGCTGACGGCTGGTACGCTCACCTTCATTCGCCCGAAACATTTAAGGAGAGTGTTCAAGAAATAGATGCGCAAGCGCTTAAAGTGGGTAGGGATCCGAAGGATATAGAGAAGCTTGCTTTTGTATTCGCTTCGGTAGCAAAGGATTATGATGCTGCGCTTCAGTCAATCCGCACACCAGCCTCGATGGTTCTGGTTTTAGCTAAAGAGAGGTTGAAGGCGCTAGGTTACGAGCTACAGACCCCTGAATGGTTGACCATGGAGCATGTTGTGATCAACGAGAATAATCTAAAGATACTTAGGAACGCAGCTAAACAAGTCCCTGTAGAGGCGATTCAGACAACTATGGCTTTTGGAACCCCGGATGACTGTATCAGCAAATTTGAAGCTTTCCAAAAAGCTGGTGCGACTGGCATAATTATTTACAATGCTAGCCCGAATAAAGAAGAATCATTTGATATCTTCAAAGCAAAAATAATCCCCTACTTCAAGGAAGCATCTTAATTAATACCTTGCCCACAACATCTAACGAAAGTAGGCGTAGCGGAACATTTGTATAACTGCTCGGAGCCCTATCCAGTAGCGAAACATTTATATAACGAGCGTCACACGTTATCAGATGATGTTCGATAACTTCGTCAAAATAGACTTATCTACGAATAAGGTTTCCAAAATCGATATAGATAAGGATACGCTTCAAGAGTTTATCGGTAGCACGGGTCTTGGTGCGAAGATAGTTTACGATGAAGTTTCAGGTGATATGAATCCATATGACCCCTCAGCAATATTGGCTTGTCTTACCGGTCCCTTAACAGGGACAGGTGCGCCAGGTTGCTGTGGTGTTGGATGGGTAGCAAAATCGCCCCTGAAGATTGGTATGGGTGAATCAGAGTCACAAGGTTTTTTTGGTCCAGAACTAAGAGCTGCGGGAATAGACGGTATAATAATTAAAGGTAAAGCTAGCAGACCAGTTTATCTTTGGGCTCAGGATGGGTCTGTAGAAATCAGAGATGCCACCCACCTCTGGGGAAAAGATACCTACGTCACAGAGGACATCTTAAGGAAAGAGTTGGGTGACGAGAAGGTCAGAGTGGCTTGCATAGGACCGGCTGGTGAAAACTTGGTTAGATTTGCATCCATCATGAATGATAAGGGGCACGCTGCGGGTAAAAGCGGCATGGGTGCTGTAATGGGCTCAAAGCTTTTAAAGGCAGTTGCTGTAAGAGGTACTCGACCAATAAGAATATTTGATGAGTCTAAGTTTAGAAGATTGTGCAAGGAATGGAGGGAAACGTTACTAACTTCTGAAGCCGCGAGAATCATCTCGCGTTACGGAACTGCTGGTCAAATAGATATGTTCCACGAACTGGGAGATATGCCGGTAAAAAACTGGTGGACAGGATACTTCGCTGATTGGGAGAAGCTTACTGGTCAGTATCTTCAATCAGTGAATCGAGTGAGGCATATACCTTGCTTTAACTGCCCTTTAGCACACAATCACTGCATCGAGGTGCTTGAAGGCCCGTTCAAAGGCTATTATCCTATGGAGCCTGAATATGAAGCTTGTGCAGCCCTTGGGTCTAATCTTTTGATCAGCGATATTAATGCTGTGATCAAAGCCAATGATCTTTGCAATAGGCTTGGTATGGATGTCATAAGTACAGGTGGAACGATAGGCTTTGCTATGGAGTGCTTCGAAAAAGGTATCCTATCACTAGATGATACCAGAGGTGTCAACCTGGAATTTGGGAATGTTGAGGCAGTGTTAAGTATGATAGAAATGATCGGTAGAAGAGAGGGGTTCGGTAACATTCTTGCTGAAGGAGAAAAGAGGGCTGCAGAGATCATCGGGAGGGGCGCAATAGAATATGCAGTTCACGTAAAAGGAATGACACCGCAGTTTCACGATCCACGAGCTGGTGTAATCAGAGGACTTGGCGATGCAGTAGCAACTGGCGTGGATGATGGAAATGTTTCGGAATGGGGTGGGCCTAATCCTGAGTTTGGGCTCGTGAAGCCACTTGATAGAGCGACTACAGATGGGAAGGCTGCTTACCTCATAAAGATGCAGGCACGGTGGATATTCATAGATTCTATTGGCGCATGCAACTTTGCCTGTTTTAGAGTTCCTGTGAGATTAATGGCTGAGACGTTATCAGCTGCTACTGGTTGGTCTGTGGGCTTTGAGCAAGTAATGGAGGTGGGAGACAGGGTAACACAGTTAAGAAGGGTGTTTAACATCAAATGTGGTGCAAAACCTGAAGACGATACACTTCCGCCACGTATCTTAAACCATGTTCACCCAGAAGGAGGTGCTAAGGGCGTGAAGGTTGATCTTAAACCTATGCTAGAGGAATACTATAGATTGAGAAAATGGGATCCTAAATCTGGACTGCCCGCAAGAGAAGAGTTAGAGAGATTAGGGCTGGGTAAGGTAGCAAAAGAAATTTATGGGTAAAAATAAAGGGGCTACCACCTTATCTTCCAGAGCTTCCCTGTTATAGGAACTGGCACATCTTTATCTATGATGGTATCTATGACGTAAGGAACCTCAGACTTTAGAGCCCTGCGTAGTGCTTCGCGAAAACTCTCAGGATCGTCTACCCGCTCGCCTTCGGCGCCGAATGATCTTGCTAGGGTAGCCCAATCTGGGTTGTTTAGCTTTGTCCAGACTTGCCGACCCTCGAAAAGGTGATTGGCTATCTGTCTATTAGAGTTATAATAACCATCATTCATCACTACGACTATCACTGGGATCTTCTCCATAACCGCAGTAGCGAGCTCTGCACAATTATAGTGGAAACCTCCATCTCCTTCAACAGCGACTACGGGCACATTTGGAGAAGCAAGCTTTGCACCCAACGCTGCAGGGAAAGAGATGCCTAGAGCAGAATACTTCTGAGATAGCAAGAAGGTTCGAGGCTTGAGAGCTTTATAAACGTGCACTGCGAACTCTCCGTTATTACCCGCATCACCTAAAACTATACCATCTGGGGGCAATGCGAGATTGATCTCTTTAATGACCCTATACGGGTTGATTGGTTTGGAGTCTGACGCGCATCTAGCATCAAGCTCCTTCAACCATCTATCTTTTCTCTCTACGATTTCGGTGTATCTAGGATGCTCCTTAAAATCTTTCTTCCCCACCTTTTGCTCCAAATATTCTATCATTTGCTGCAAAACTCTTTTTGCGTCTCCAAGAATTGCTATAGTAGGCGGATAAATCTTCCCAAACTCCGACGGATCTATATCGATATGGATCAAGGTTTCCGGTGGTTTAACTGACCAATCTTGCATAGCTATCTGTGAGAATGTAGTTCCTACTGCACACCAGCAGTCAGCTTCGCTAAGAAACTCATTCGCAACTTTCCAACCAAAAGATCCCAATGTACCTAGGCAAAGCGGATGCTCTTCTGACACAACACCCTTTGAACTACTTCGCCCTGTAACAATAGGCATGCAAAGGAGCTCAGCAACTCTTTGCGCCTCATGACCCGCATCCGCGATAGCTACACCTCCCCCGGCGATTAACACTGGTTTCTTAGCCTTAAGGAGCAAGTCACAGGCCTTCTTGATTGTTTGGGGGTCTCCTGCTGGTGGCGCCCATTCTATCGGGCCTTCGGGGATACGTATCTCTGCTTTTTCTACAAATTTGTCAAACGGCACATCAAGCACCACGGGACCAGGTCTGTAAGAACTGGCCGTATGTATAGCTAATTGTAAAGCCCACGGTAGTTGATCTGTTCTCTCCACCCTATAGGCCCATTTAGTAATAGGTTTGAATACCTCGAAGATAGGTGTTTCTTGGAAAGCTTGCTTACCTTTGCAATCTGATGAGACGTTTCCGCAAACTAATACCATAGGAACCGAATCGATTCTTGCAGTCATAACCGCTGGAGCGGCGTAAGTGGAGCCAGCGACGTGCCATACACAAACAGATTTAGCCCCCCCTTTTACTCTATTGTACCCGTATGCCATATAAGTGCCTGTAAGTTCACTCCTTGGGTAAATGCTTCTGATTTCACCATCTTTATCTAATTCATCCGCAACTTCCATGACTGTATGGCCAGTAAGTCCGAATACAAGTTTAACCCTGCAAGCCTTAAGAGTTTCAACAACGCCTTTTGCTCCACTTATCAAGGGCATATCTATTACCTTCTTTTACGTTCTTTAAAATATTTTCGCTGCTGATCTCTTTTTGAGCTATTGCAGAGCTAGGCTACCCGTTTGCAAAGTTAACCTAATACCTTTAAGAGGCATTAACAGGATTGGCTTAGTTTCTACGATCTAGACAATAAAAGCCCGTCGCAGGAAGATTAGACCGATTGGCTAGGATTTCGGCGGATGTTACAGGGTATTCTCTTCAAGTTGGGAAAACCTGATAAGGGGTCTGCTTTAATCCAGTCTGTTAGGAGGTTTACGTTGGCTTCGCTCCAACCGTGGCTCATTCCAACTACTTTAGGGTGTATACATTTATCTAGTTTGATCTTAATTTTTAAGCTTCCGTTCTTCGTTTCTAGCAGAATTTCCTCACCTTCATTAACTCCGTAACTTTTTGCTGTCTCAGGATTTATGTAAAGTAATGGTTCAGGTTGAAGCATCCTGAGCTTTGGTATATTTCTGTGTTGTGAGTGGACGTATTCTTGGTATCTTAAGCCTGTAACTAAGATTAGCGGGTATTGTTCGGTAAGTGGTACTTCCTCTCGATAAACGGGTATCGGGTCTTGATTTAAAGCTTTAAGGCGTTCGGAGTATAGCTCGACCTTACCCGATGGTGTCTTGAAACCGCTTCCTTCATAGCTTTTGAACTTTTTCGTAGCAAACGATATGCCTGCTGGATTTCTTTCCAAATCTTCTAACTTTATGCCAGAGGGGGCTATAATTGCTTGGATGGCTTCTTTCATATCTATCCAAGGAAAGTATTCACCCATACCTAATCTCTTTGCGAGCTCGACCCATATTAGGACATCAGGTTTAGATTCGCCGAGCGGTGGTGATGCTGGTCTTCTTAGGGCTAGGTAAGGGAAACCGTACTGGCCTAGGTGGCCGCTGTGCTCATATCGTTCAAGAAAAGTGGCAGCAGGTAGTACTATATGGGCGAGCTTTGCGCTTTCTGTCATGAAAGAGTCTATCACAACGAACAGTTCTAGGCGCTCTAATGCGCGTTTAACCTTATTAGTATTTGGCCAAGTTAGTAAGGGGTTTGCTCCAGCTACAATAAGAACTTTAATAGGATATGGCTCACCTTCGATGATAGCATTTATGACTTCTCTTAAGTGTGCTGAGCGCTCAAGCTCGTGCCAAACCGGGTAACTGGAGCTCCCTAAGGGTTGCTCCTTAACTCTATCCAAAAAACGCAGAAAGGTTGTTGGGAGTTTGGTGCCGAAGATGTTGCCACCAGGTATGTCGACGTTACCGGTTATTGCGTGGAGCATCGCAAGAGCACGGCAAGTTTGAACAGCATTCAAGTGGTGCTCAAGACCACAACCTTGATGAATACAAGCGGGTTTATGGGTTGCATAGAGGCGGGCAGCTTCTATTATCTTCTCTTTTGGTACCGTTGTCAGTTTTTCCACGACTTCTGGTGGATAACTTTCTATATGTTCTTTAAGCTTCTCGAAACCTATTGTCCATTTTTCGACAAAATCCCGGTCATAGAGTTCTTCATTGATTATTACGTTCATGAAACCTAGCGCTAGAGCAAGGTCTGTGCCAGGCAGCGGTTGAAGCAGTAGATCGGCTTTGTCGGAGAAGTATTGGGGTGTTGGATCTATAACGATAAGCTTCGCTCCTCTCCTCTTAGCTTCGATGACCCTTCTCCCCCAGCGGGGGTAGGATGAGGCATAAGGATTGGCACCCCATATTATCATGCAACTGGATTCTTCAAACCTCGGTACAGTCAGCCCACCGTATGTGAACAAGTGTCCGATAGGGCGGGCTACAAAGCAAAGGCTGGCTACGGCGGCAAAATTTGGAGTACCATAGAGATCTGCAAACCTCTGCATAAACCATTTTATTTCATAATGTCCTACTCCATAGCCCTGAAAGATCGCTACACTCCTTTCCTCGTGTCTTTCTTTAAGCTCCTTCAGTTTTTTAACTATAGCGTTTACGGCCTCGTCCCAAGATACCACTTTCCATTCGCTGCCTTCTCTCATTAAAGGATGCTTTAAGCGGGATTCTGAGTAAAGGTAGTCTGGTATGGCTCTAGCTTTCACGCAGATTTCGCCTTCGTTATTAGGATTCTCCACCGCGCCAATAATCTCTACTATACGCCCTTCCTCTAAGGCTACCTTGATTCCACAATCCTCCCCACACATTCTACATACAGTATCGATCATCGCTCGAACGCTCCTTAGACGAATTGACCGATCTCGCCCCCTTTATAAGTTTTCTTGGCTGGTCCACCATCATACATATTTACTGTGGGGATGTGCTGCTAAACGTTTGTATGGGGTTGCGGGTTATCTTACACCGAGTTGCCTTAGTATATTGTCCTTCGGAGTAAGCTAGCGAGTTCGTAGATTCTTTGGAATCAAGCCAAATACATCAAGTCGTGATTACAAATATTATGATTTTTTCCTGCCAACTCTCAATTTTAATGATCCCAATATTTAAAGGCTGTTTGCTAACCAAAAAGTTAATTAAGGTCTAGCTAAAATACTCTGGGTATGCGGTCTAGGTCAGCTGTTACGAAGGTTGGAGCACTAGTTGTTGTGGTGGTAATTATCATCGCGGCAATTGGTGGCTATTATGCAGGCACGTTAGCTCCTGCTGTGAAGGAGGTTACGACAACCGTAGAGCGTACGGTTACGACCACAACAACCTTAGCGCCAGGAGCGCCCTATACAACAACCGTAACGGTAACGGCGCCGCCAGCCACAGTAACAACCACGGTAACATCCACAGTAACTACTACAACACCAACAACTCCTACTACTACATCAACCCTTCCACCGAAGGATAAGTTCGTCATAGGGTATGCATGCTCTCTTACGGGAGCGTACGCTGCTGATGATCTTCCAAAACAAAAGACGGTCTATGACATCTTAGTTGAGGAGTGGAATGCGAAGGGAGGAATCTATCTACCAGAGTATGGTAAGAAGGTGCCGATAGAGGTAAAGATAGAGGATGCAAAAAGCGACATAGAAACATACATTAGGCTACTCGAGAAATTTATAACTGTAGACAAAGTGGACTGGTTGTTTTCAGTATACGGCACTGCGGCGCATTTCGCTGTTGTCCCAGTCCTTGAAAAATACAAATATCCAATGATCACGCTCACAGCTATGAGTGATAAAATATCTGATATGATATACAGGGGTGAAGCGCACTACCTATATTCTCTTCAAAGAAACGCTAAACAGACAGCAGCTGATGTTGCAGATTTCATACAATACATAGTTAAGGAAACAGGTCTCAAGAATATAGGGGTAATTTACATCACTGAGCTCTTCGGCTTAGAAGGTGCAAGCGCACTTCGAGTAGCGTTATACGATAGGAAACTTACGCCCGTGGTTTACGAGGGGTATCCGATTGGTATTACTGATCTATCCCCTTTGATAAAGAAACTCAAGGATGCCAATGTGGAAATTTTCGCTATCTTCAGCTACCCAGGTGACACAATACTGTTTATGAAGCAAGCTAAGGAGCTCGGATTCTCTCCAAAGATATGGATAGGTAACATGGTTGTAGATACACCACTCGTTGCAATTCCTAACTTCGGCAAAGAAGCACTTACAGGCATCATTATAATGTGGGGCTTTGAGGCATACGATAAACCATTTAGTCGCGATTTCGCCGAGAAGTATAAAGCAAGAACTGGTTACTATCCATCTCCTCATCAGATTAGCCTCTACATGGCTTATAACATAGCATTCAGTCTAATCGAGAAGTATGGACTTAACAGAGAAAAGATAGCTCAAATCCTTTGGACGGAAACCTTTGACACACCCCTAGGGAAAGCGCGATTCGACCCAGAGCGCGGCTTCGTATGGGAAACACGTGGAGCGCTCGCCCAATGGCAAGGTGGAGATAAACTAGAAGTCATATGGCCTCTTAACGTTGCCACCGCAAAATGGATATTCAAACCACCTTGGCCTAGCTAAGCCATGTACCCCACTTCCCTTTTTTTTGACATCCTGCTAGGCGGCATTATATTGGGCGCACTCTATTCACTCATATCTCTGGGTCTCAATTTGCAGTTTGGTGTCACGAAAGTTTTAAATGTTGCACACGGCGAGTTTATGATAATCGCCAGCTACCTAAGCTATGTATTCTTCACCTCTTTTAAGATGGATCCCTTCTTTTCGCTTTTGATCATTCTACCTTTCTTTTTCTTCATAGGCTTCGCGTTAGAAAGGGGTCTATTCGGAAGGCTTTTCTTGCGACTCTCTGTAGACGAAGCGGTATCAATATCCCTCTTAATGTGTTTCGGACTAATGTTCATAATCCAAAACGTACTAATGTTGATCTTCGGAAGAACCGAGAAATCCTATGAATACTTCTCGCAAACAGTCGATATAGCAGGAGCCATCTTCCCCCTTAACAGAATAATAGTGGGTGTAGCGGGCGTAGTTCTTAACTTCGCAATTTACAACTTTCTTACCTTTACTCAGCCCGGAAGAGCTCTACGAGCCAGTATTATGGAGCCTATAGGCGCCCAATTGGTTGGAATAAACATATCAAAGCTTCGCAGCTATGCTCTTGGCTTAGGTTTAATAGCGAGTGGTCTAGCTGGGATGCTAATAAGTATGTTTTATGCGATAACGCCTTACTCAGGCTCTGTCTACACAATTATTGCGTTAATAGTTATCATTTTAGGCGGCTTCGGAAGCATGCTTGGAAGCATCCTTGGAGGAATTACTTTAGGGTTCGTATCATATGTAACGATGAGGTTTATGTCCTCAACTCTAGTATTAGTAGTCTTTTATGCGATCTTCCTACTAATTCTTTTGATAAGACCACAAGGGCTCTTTCGGAGGTAAAAGTATGAAAAGACTAGCTTCCTCCCTTTTCCTTATTATGATACTACTTGCGATGTTAATCTCCCCCTTTATGTTGGGTGACTATCTTACGGCAATGCTCTTCCTAATCTTCACATACGTTATTCTCACTGTAAGCTGGTGGTTTTTCTGCAGCACCACAAAGTATGTATCCTTAGGTACAGCAGCATTTGTAGGCTTAGGTGCTTATATCACTGCCTTGTTTTGCAGACCCCTTTCCGTACCCCTAGCTATACTTTTAGGTGGATGTATTACTTTCTTGGTTGCGTTTGCCATAGGCTTAGTGACCCTGAGACTTAAAGGAGTCTACTTCACAATATTTACCTTCGGCTTAAGCGAATTTCTTTCTAATGCCATTCTATGGTATGAGAATATTTATGTCGGCACCATTGGGAGGATAGTTCCTAGTCTTGATGTTCGCACGCTTTATTACGCCCAGCTCGCCTTCCTACTCCTATCGCTTCTATTTATTAAACTAACTCTAAGGACAAAAATAGGTTTAGCACTGAAGGCTATAGGCGAGAGTGAAGATACAGCTATTCACTGCGGAGTGAACCACGTTTTCTATAAGAGCTTAGGTTTCGCTATTAGCTCAATGTTAATGGGTATCGCAGGAGGGCTCCTTGCAATTAGATGGGCCTACATAGATCCCAGGATAATCTTTAACCCCCTCTTTTCTTTCCAGCCTCCAGTAATGGCTACACTAGGAGGGGTCAGCACATTCTATGGGCCAATTCTCGGCGCGATCGTTCTCTCATCTCTAAGTGAGTACCTATCACTCCAACTAAAGGAATATTATATGATCTTCTTCGGTATTATCATCATCGTAGTGATCTACTTAATGCCAGGCGGGGTATCACAACTTATTACGATAAGACGAAAAGGCCAGGCAATAAAATGAGCTAGGCTACAAGAAACTTTCTCACGATCTCACTATCCAAAAGTTTTTCGCTACTCTCTTCAGATATTATTCTCCCGTTTTCAATAATATAAGCTCTCTCAGAGAACTTAAGGGCTTGGTAGATACTTTGCTCAGCTATGACAATACCTATCTGCTGCGATTGTATTTCTTTTAACGTTTTGAAGATACCGATCATTATCTTAGGCGCCAGTCCCTGAGATATCTCATCTAACATTAGCAGCTTAGGCCTTGCCATAAGCGCCCTTCCCACCGCCAACATTTTTTGTTCACCCCCGCTCAGTGACATGGCGATTTGATTTCTTCTTTCCTTCAAGACCGGGAATAGATTATAAACAAGGTCCAAGGTGTCTTCCCTTTTTTCCTTTGCACGGCGGGTATAGGAACCCAACAATAAGTTATCCATTACAGTAAGTTCAGGAAAGAGCTTCTTATCTTCTGGAACCAAAACAACTCCCTCTTCAGCAATACGATAAGGCGGCAGCCCTTCGATTCTTTTACCATCAAATGTTATGATTCCAGATTTGGGGCGTAAAATTCCTGCCACTGTGTTTAAGAGTGTGCTTTTACCAGCTCCATTCATGCCCAATAAGGCTACGAACTCACTTCTCCTAACGGCAAGCGAAATTCCTTGAATAATATGCAGTTTTCCAATGAAGACGTTCAAATTAACGACATCAAGCGACATATGGCTCACCTAGGTAGGCTTCGATAACTCTCGAACTATTCAATATCATCTCAGGCTTTCCCTCAGCTATCTTCACGCCTTGACACAACACAACAATGGACTCGGCAATGCTCATTAAAGCCCGCAAATTATGCTCAATAACAAATAATGTTATGCCATAATCGGCACGTATTTCTCTAAGTATTTTAACGATCTGCATAGTCTCAGCGGGATTTAATCCTGCCATCACTTCATCTAGCAATAGTAGTCTGGGTTTGCAAATAAGAGCCCTGGCAAGTTCAAGAAGCCTTTGTTCATAAAGCGTTAAAGTGGACGCAAATGCTGAGAATTTGCTGACTAAGCCAAGCTTCTCCAATATCCGAATAGCTTCCTGTTTCATGTCAGACGCTTTCTTAATATCTTTTCTTAAAAATTTCAGAGGCACTAGAAGATTTTCATAAACCGTTAGACCAGCGAATGGTTTAGGCGTCTGGAACGTTCTAGCTATCCCAAGTCTACATATTTTATATGCACTTAAGCCCGAAATAATCTTACCATCGAAAAGAATTTTCCCTGACGTTAGGGGCAGATATCCTGTGATGAGATTAAACAATGTTGTTTTTCCAGAACCGTTTGGACCTATTAACCCTAGTATTTGCCCATCCTCGATTGAGAGACTTACGCGATCTAGAGCTCTGAGCGCACCAAATGATTTTGAGACCTCAATAGCCTCAAGTAATGCCAAATCAACCTACCAAACGGGCTGCATCATCTTAATAAATGTTTCGATACAGAAGGGGGTGCTGTTAACTTAGCGTTGTTTTGACTTGTTGGTCTATTTGTCTTTTCTTCTGGGTTTTCGAAGGGTGTTTGGGTCCTCTCGCATATGTCTTGGTTCGTGCGTGAGAGGACGCCCT
>Ga0080004_1172225_pt2 | contig 17879 bp, 17 predicted proteins | sample WasSprMetagenome_FD_69207 | JGI IMG/M metagenome (GOLD analysis project Ga0080004, IMG submission 69207) | Sulfidic aquatic microbial communities from Washburn Spring, Yellowstone National Park, USA - WS (SPADES assembly) (version 2) | ecosystem: Environmental > Aquatic > Thermal springs > Hot...
GTGATGATAATTATCATATAATTTTTGAAGTTAAAACAGATAGAGTAGATGATAAAGCTTTACAACAAGCACTTTATTATAAAGATTTACTTTTACAAAGACTGGGGACGAAAGGTGTAGAAAGCAGCGTTTATGTTCTAATTATAGGCAAGAGATTTTCAAATAAACTAATAAACTTAACTAAAAAATTAAACAGATTAAAAACACAGATCTATTTAATTGAATATATACCTGTCGAAGGAAATAAATGGGCTATTTTTAACTATGTATATTGAAAATAAAATCAAGCATCCATGCCCATTAAAAGCGTTAAAAACTGATCCTTATTCCTTAGGTATCTTTAATAAGAAGGTAGATTTTATTTTAGAACCTTTAGAATATAACGAAGTAGACAAGTGTTTGATCCTTGCCAAAAAAATTAACGGAATAATTTCCTATATTTTTATTTTTGAACTTGAACTTTTAGACGAGGAAAATTTAGATTTAATTTATAAAAACTTTACAACATTTGTCCTTAAACTAAGAGAAGGTAATTTTAGGGAGGCCGAATTGCTAATTATCTGCAAAGAAATCTCCCCTTCCGCTAAAGAAATAATATCTACATACAACCAAACCTACATTTATCGCCCACCAATAACAATTGTTATAAATGAGCATTCGTAAATTTGAAAGGTTTTTCCCTGAAGAATATATCCAACCGATCGGATGCTTGCCCTTCCAAAAAGTCGGGCAATCGCTGTTTGCCCCTACATTTAATGTCCAAAATAAAACACTCTACAGGAAGAAAATATTTTAATCCTCATCAGAAAAATCAAGTTAAGTGGATGGTTATCTGGTTTTGGATAAAACTAAACTTTTGCTTTATAATTTTATTGTATGCTCCTTGAGTTAAAGGTGGAAAACTTTATAACCATTAAGTCTGCTCATCTCACCTTTGAAGAAGGGTTTACCGTTTTTACTGGAGAAACCGGGGCTGGGAAGTCCATCCTTCTTAAGGCTATAATGCTTATCCTTGGCGAAAGAGGAGGGGCTAACTACCTTTCACCAAACGCCCCTTCAGCAGAAATTGAGGCTGTCATCTTTGGCGGAGAGCTCTTGAAGGAGCGTTTATCTGAGATAGGGCTTAAGCCTGAAGAAGAAATCCATGTGAGAAGGATTATTACCCCAAACCGGCAAAGGATTTATGTAAACGGATCTCCAGTGTCTTTAGCCGAGCTTTCATTTCTAACCTCTGGGCTTATCGAGCTTACAAGTCAGCACGAGTTCTACTCCCTCTTTGATAGAAAAAACCAGCTCATGCTCTACGATACGCTTCTTGGCTTAACCTCCCTCGTTGAAGATTATCAAAGGCTATTTGAGAAGTATAAAGCCCTAAACAGGGAGATCGCTTCCTTTGAAGAAAGACTAAAACAATCTGCTTTAAGAAAGGACTATCTTGAGTTCCAGCTTAAAGAGATAGAGGAGCTAAACCCAAACCCTGAGGAGGAAGAACGCTTACTTTCCCTACGGAACAAGCTAAGGAACTTATCAGCCCTACGAGATTTAGCCTCAGCCCTACAATCTGCGTTAGAGAGCGTTTATACCCCTTTAAAGCAGGCTTTAAACCTTCTTGATAAACTGGCTGGATATGAGTCAAGCTTTACCGAGCGAAAGTCAGCTCTTGAACCCCTTTACTACGAGCTAAAAGACCTTGAGCGAGAGGTTTCAAGGTTTTTGGCTGACCTACCAGATGATGCTCAAAGCCTTGATGAAGTTGAGGCAAGGCTTGCCAAGTATGAACGGTTGAAAAGAAAATATCAGTTGGACACCGAAGGGCTGATTAAGCTTAAAGAGGAAATAAAGAAAGAGCTTTCAACCCTTGAGACAGGGGAGGATGAACTAACAAAGTTTAAAAAGGAAAGGGAGAAATTGCTTGATGAGCTCTTTTCCCTTGCCGAGGAAATAAGCTCAAAAAGAAGAGAGAAGAAAGCAATTCTTGAGGAGAGGCTTGAAGCTGAGCTATCCCAGCTTGGGATGAAAGGTGCCCGCTTAGTGTTTGACCTAAAAACAAAAGGGAAGCTTCCTGAGAACTTAACAAGCTTTGGGCTTGATGAGCTTGAAATCCTCTTTCAGCCAAATCCAGGGCTTCCCTTCAAACCATTAGAGAAGATCGCTTCAGGAGGCGAACTCTCAAGGATCTTCTTGGTCTTAAAATCCCTTATGCCTTTTGCCCAGCCTTCCACTTTGATATTTGATGAGGTTGACGCAGGTGTTGGTGGCCTAATAGCCCAAAAGGTAGGAGAAAAACTAAGAGCTCTTTCAGAAAAGCATCAAGTAATCTGTATCACCCATCTTCCCCAGATAGCAAAGCTTGCCCATCATCATTTCTTGGTAGAGAAGGTGCAGGATGAAGCTCAAACTCACACGGTGATCAAAAGGTTAAGTCAAGAAGAGCGAGTAAGGGAGCTTGCAAGGATGCTTGGAGAGCCAGAAGAGCTCTCCTTTGCGGAAAGATTGCTAAAGATCTAACAGGATGCCAAGGGTTCTCCTTCTCTTTTCTGATGGTCTTGACAGTTTGCTTTCCGGGCTTTTGCTTCGCGACCAAGGAATCGAGGTCATTGCTGTAAGATTTATAACCCCTTTCTTTGGCTGGCACTTAAAAGAAGACCCTTCCCCCTTTGAAAACAAGATAAAAGAGCTTGGCTTTTCGAAAGGACTAATAAAAGATATCACCGAGGAATTTTTAGAAATCTTGAAAAACCCAAAGCACGGCTACGGCTGTCTTGCAAACCCTTGCATTGATTGCAAAATTCTTATGCTTAAGCTTGCAAAAGAAATGCTTCCTCAAGTTTCCGCTGATTTTATCGCCACAGGCGAGGTTCTTGGGGAAAGACCTATGAGCCAAAACAGGCAAGCTTTGGAGCTAATTGAGAAGGAATCTTCCACCAAAGGGATCCTTCTTAGACCCCTTTCCGCAAAGCTCCTTCCTGAAACGGATGTGGAAAAAAGAGGGCTTGTTGATAGAAGTAGGCTCTTAGCCATAAAAGGTAGAAAAAGGACAGAACAGCTTAGTCTTGCCAAAGAATACGGGATAAAAGAAATTCCAACCCCTGCTGGTGGATGTCTCTTGACAGACCCTATCATCGGTCAGAGAACCCTTGAAATCTTGAAAAGAGGCTTTCCGCTTACTCCAGACACGGTAAAGCTTCTTGTTCTTGGGAGACACTACATTGAAGAAAACTTTTGGCTTGTCCTTGGAAGGAACGAGGAGGAGAATAAAAAAATAGTAGCCATAGCTAACGGCAAGTTCCCGTTGTATACCTTGAGCGAGCCAGCACCGATCCTTGCTCTAATCCAGGGAGAGGTAGAAGAGGCAAAACTTTTTGAAGTCTTAGTTTCTCGTTCAAAAAAGGCAAGGCTTGCCCTATCCGAAGGAAAGAAAGTAAGCCTTTTGAAGGTTTAAGAACAATGGTTATAGCCTTGCTTACCGATTTTGGAACTAAGGACCATTATGTCGGCGTTGTAAAAGGAAAGATCCTCTGCGGTTTAGCCCCCTCCCAATATCCAGTTTTTGTGGACATAACCCATGAGATACCACCTCAAGATGTCCTAAAAGGAGCTTTAGCCCTTTTCTTTGCTTATAAATACTTCCCAAAGGGGACGATTTTCCTTTGCGTTGTTGACCCAGGGGTTGGCACAGAAAGAAAAGCGATAATCCTTCAAACTGAGGAGCATACCTTTGTCGGTCCAGATAACGGCTTATTTAGCTTCATTATAAAAAACGAACCTATAAAAGCCTGTTTTGAGATAGACAAGGAAAAGGTTCTTGAACCACCCTATAGCTCAACCTTTCATGCAAGGGACCTTTTTGCCCCGGCTGTAGCAAGGCTAATTAAGGGGGAAGACCTAAGAAGCTTTGCCAAAGAGCTCTCAAAAGATGAGCTTGTTGTTCTTTCTTTGCCTGAAGTTGTAGAGACGGAAGATGGGTTGCTTGTTCCGGTGGTCGATGTTGACCGCTTTGGCAACTTGATCACTGCCCTTCATCAAAGCGCCTGCCAAAGAAAGTTTAAGGTTTTAGTAAACGATAAAGAAGTTCCCTTTGTTCCATCATACGGCTATGCTAAGAAAGGCGAGCTTATTGCCCTCTTTGGAAGCGAAGGTTTTCTTGAGATAGCGGTAAGGGAAGGGTCAGCCTATAAAAGGCTTGGTATCCCGAATGTAAAAATTGTGTGGATAAGTAAGTAAAGGAAGTCAATGCCATCCTATGAAAAGACATTAAGGAAATTTGGTTCAAGTTTTTTAAAAAATCTAAAAATTGAAAAATTATCTCTTGACCTCAAAAAAAAAATCATTACATTTTTTGTTTGAAAATTTCTATCAGGAGGGGTGCTATGTATCCGATATGGGAGGTCCCCTATTTAAGTAGTGCCTTAGTGATAGGTCTTATTGCTTCTTTTCATGTTTTACCATCCCACCTTGCGGTTGGTGCCCTTTGGGTCACTGTTTTCATTGAAAAGATTGGTTTAGAAAAGAACCGCCCTGAATACTTTGACTTCATCAAACGTTTTACCCTGCTTTTATTGATCTTTGCCTTTATCTTTGGCTCCCTATCAGGGATTGGCATCTGGTATTCGGCTACTGTTTCTTCGCCAAGAGGCATCTCAGCCCTAATCCATAACTATGTTTGGGGTTGGGCAACGGAATGGGTCTTTTTCTTGATCGAGATCGCTACCATTTACGCCTATTACTACACCTTAGGGAAAGTTGACCCAAAAACCCACTTAAGAATAGGTTATCTTTATGCCCTTGCGGCCTGGATAAGCATGATCATCATCACCGGTATCCTTGCCTTTCAGTTAACACCAGGCAAATGGCTTGAGACGGGTGATTTCTTCGACGGCTTCTTCAACCCCACCTACTTCCCTCAACTTCTTACCAGAACTTCTGTGATGTTTGGTGTTGCCGGAATCTATGGGTTGCTCATTGCATCAACCCTAAAAGGAGAAACAAGGTTTGAAATTACAAAGATCATCTCCCGCTTTGCTTTAGCTGGCATGATCCTCGGACTAATCTTTGGATACTGGTATTACAAGAAGCTTCCTAGCTCTGCCCAACAGCTTTTGAGCTCCCTACCTTACATGCAGGCTCTCGCTAAGGTGACATTAATAGTCTACGCCATTCTAACCCTCTACTTCTTGCTCACAGCTTTTGTTATCCCAAGGCTAAACAATTTTGTCCTCTCTCTTATCCTTATCATCGCAACCTTTATCGGAATCCTTTCCGCGGAAGGAATTAGAGAGGGTGTGCGTAGACCCTACATTATCTTTGGGTTTATGTATGGAAGCCAGGCTGTAGCCAAGGACCTTCCTGCTAAAAATATAAAAAGTGAGGTGGAAACCTTTGAAAAAGAGGGGCTACTCTCAAGGCTTGGATATTTGCCTGAAAACTTAAGAAAGATAACTCCTGAGAACCGCCTTGAGGTAGGAAGGATCATCGCCCTCCATAACTGCGCAAACTGTCATGCCTTCACCGGTAGCGGACTAAGACCTCTGCCAGCCCTTTTCCAAAAGCTTTCTCCTCAGTCCCCTGAAGACATAGACGCTTTCCTTTCTGCTTTATCTGCCTTCCCCTACATGCCGCCCTTCATAGGAAACGAAGAAGAAAGAAAGGCGGCTGCTGAATACTTGTTTACTTTAGTTAACAAAAAGAAATAAAGGGGGGTGTGCCATGAACATAGGAACATATCTTAACGCCATGAGAGACCCTGCAGGCTTGCCAAGTCCTGCCATCATATTTGATTTCTTTTTGGTGCTCACCTTTGCCCTTCATATTTTGCTAGTCAATTTGGTTATAGGCTCTGCCTTACTAATACTCTATGGAAGATTTAGTTCAAACCCAAACGCAAAGCTCCTTTCTCAATCTCTTTCCCGCTTATTCGTAAATTCTTTATCTTGGGCTATTGTTCTTGGGATAGCCCCCCTGCTCTTCGTGCAGGTTATCTACGACCCCTTCTGGTATACAGCAAACACCATATCTGCCTGGTGGGCTCTTGGCTTTTTAGCCTTCATTGCCCTCGCTTTTATTTTAGCTTATGCGTTTTACCTTGGCGGTGGATACGAAGGAAAAAGCACCCCTCTCTGGATAATCCTTAGCTTAGCCTTTCTTTTCCTTGCTGGAATTGTGGTGCACTCTTTATCGGTTGCTCAGCTTGTTCCTGAAAAATGGCCAAGCTTCGTAGTAAGGGAGGGAAAATATTTGTCCTCCGGCTCATCTCTTCATGCCTTTGAGCTTTTTAGATTCCTTCACTTCATGGTACCAGCCTTAGCTGTAATTGGTGTTTGGCTTATCTTTTATGGGGACTATTTCAAAGGTTCGGGAAAGTATTCTGAAGAATATTTGAACTGGGTTAAGCAGTTTGGAGCCAAATTAGCCCTTTACTTTTCTCTCATTCAAGCTGTAGTAGGGTTTATTTGGCTTATTACCATTCCTTCAGAATTCAAGTTTTACACCAATCCTTTCTTCATCCTTGCCCTCATCTCTGCCTTAATCTTTTTAGCCCTCCTTTTTAAGGCTCAAGCCTCACCCTCTCAGTATGCCAAACCGATAGCAGGGCTGCTTATTTTAACTGTTCTTCTTATGAGCGCCGCTCGGGAAGCCCTTCGTATGTCTTATTTTGCCAAAGCAGGATACAGCATGGCTAACTACCCTGTAAACCCATCCTACGGCTCCCTTTTACTTTTCTTAGCAACCTTTGTCATGGGAGCGATAGTCCTTCTTTACACCGCCATAGTTGCTTATAGGGCTGGCAAAGGTATAAAAGAAGTTGGCTACGAAGGATTGGGTAAAGTTTCGATCTACCTTATGTGGGCTTGGATTGTCGTGATGGTCGTTATAGGCGTAGTCATAGCCGTGAAAAACGGTGCCCTGTTTTAAAGAGTAGTGGATTATTATAAAGGGCGAGCGGCTGCTCGCCCCTACCTTATCTCTTCTTTTGACTTATACTTATTCTTAACATGCAGGTTCAAAATTCAAAATTTGCCTTTGCGGTAATCGCTGTTTTATCCCTTTTAGTAATCGGGCTTTTTCTTTATTTACTTAAACCCTTCTGGACGGTTATTGCCTGGGCGGGGATCTTAGCCTTTTTCTTTTATCCTCTCTATCGAAGAATAAAATCAGTCTTAAAAGGAAAGGCGGAGCTTTCCGCTTTGACCTTGATAATTTTGATAATCCTCTTTGTTTTTGTCCCTCTATTTTTTATAAGCCTTCAGCTCATCTATCAGGTTGAAGATTTTTTAGCAAGCTTTGACCAAGCTTTTTTTCAAAAGCTTCAAGCCCAAGCATCTGCCTTAAAGTCTCATCCCTTTTGGGGGAAGCTCTATCAAGAGATATCCCCCTATCTTGAAAACCTTCAAGCAAAGCTAAGCGAACAGTTATCAAACATCCTCCAGAGCACCTTCAATCTTTTTAGGAATTTTCTTCAAGCAACCTTTGGACTTGTCTTCAAAATGGTCTTAACCCTTTTTACCTTTTACTACTTTCTCGTGGACGGAGAAAGGATTGTAGCCCTTGGGCAAAAGCTTATCCCCGGCTCTGAAAAGAAAAAAGAAGAGATCCTCGCAAGGATAAGTCTGATCTTGAAGGCTGTTTTTTATGGGACGCTTCTTACGGCTTTGGTTCAAGGAGTTATTGCCACCCTCATCTATCTTATTCTTGGTGTGCCAGGCTACCTACTCTGGGGTGTGTTGACAGCCGTTGCAAGCTTTATACCCTTCCCTGGAACACCCCTAATCTGGGTCCCCTTGGGATTATACCTTTTGTTTTTTGAAAGCCTACTAAAAGGAATCATTCTCCTTGTAGCCTGTGCCTTAACGGTTGCCCAGGTTGACAACATCCTTAAACCCTTTTTCATAGGCGGAAAAGCTAAGCTTCACAATCTTCTCGTCTTTTTCTCCGTCCTCGGTGGAATAATAGCCTTTAATTTTCTCGGGCTATTCTTAGGACCTCTAATCTTAGGACTTTTCCTCTCAGTCATTGAGATCTATCAATCCTTCCTTCATGTTCAAGATAAGACTGAAGATAATACTGAATAATCGCTATGCCTGAGCTCCCAGAGGTTGAAACTATAAAAAGCGACTTAAGCATCCTGATAGGAAGCCCCCTTAAAGCAATAATAATTTATGACAAAGCTTATTTAGAAAGAAACGGAATAACGCCGAAAGAGCTAAAAAAACTTGAAGGACAAAAGCTTCTTCAGCTTTCAAGAAAAGGAAAATACTTGTTTTTCCATTTTTCAAGACATATCCTTGGTTTTCATCTGGGGCTTACAGGTTCGTTAATTTTGCGTGCCGGGGGAAACCCTCCTGATAAATTCAAGCACAAGGTTTTAAGCTTAAACTTTCTTGACATGTCCCTCCTCTTTTCTGACATGAGAAAATTTGGGAGGCTTTTCCTTTTTGACGAAGAAAAAAGCTTTCAAAACTTCTTATTCGATATTGGCCCCGATGCCCTTGAGATTGAACTTCCGCAGTTTAAAGAGGCATTAAGGAGCATACGCAAGCCCATAAAATCAGCTTTCCTTGACCAAAAAGTTATCTCTGGGATTGGAAACATCTACGCTGATGAAATTCTTTTCCGGGCAGGCATAAATCCTTTAAGATCGGCAGGCTCTCTTTCAGAAGAGGAGCTTCAGAAGCTCTATCAAACCATGAAGGAGGTCCTCCGTTTAGCCATTCAACTTCGGGGCTCAACGATAAAGGACTATGTGGATGGGCTTGGGAGGGCTGGAATGTTCCAAACCGAGCATTTAGTCTATCAAAAGTATGGAAAGCCCTGCCCAAGATGTGGGGAACCTATCGAAAAAATCAAAGTGGCAGGAAGGACAACAAGCTACTGCCCCCAATGTCAGAGGTAGAAAAAAGCTCTATAAAAGACCCTATAAAGAATGAGCATAGCTTCGTTGTAGTAGAAGACGAGGCAAAGGGCGAAAGATTGGATGTTTATCTAAGGGCTAAGCTTCCTGACCTTAGCCGAGAGCGGATCAAAACCCTTATAGAAGAGGGCTATATCCTCGTCGAGGGAAAATCCGTTAAACCCTCTTACAAGCTTAAAGGTGGCGAGCAGGTTTTAGTGAGAATACCAGTTGAAAAGGAGTATTCTCTTCAGCCAAAGGAAGTTCCCTTTGAAATCCTCTATGAGGATGAGGACCTTGCGGTGATCTATAAGCCTGCTGGAATTGTTGTTCATCCAGCACCAGGGCATCTTGACGATACTTTGGTGCATGGGCTTTTGCTTAAGCTTCGCTCCCTTTCTGGTGTAGGGGGAGAGCTTCGCCCTGGCATCGTTCACAGGCTTGACAAGGATACTTCAGGGGTCATGCTTGTTGCCAAAAATGACTTTGCCCACAAAAAGTTGACCCAAGATTTCAAAGAAAGAAGGGTCGAGAAGGAATACTTAGCCATAGTGTATGGAAGGCTAACCCAAAAGGAAGGAACGCTTGATTTTCCCATAGGAAGGCATCCTGTGCAGAGGAAAAAGATGACTGTTTTAAAAGAGGGAAGGCAAGCCCTAACAAAATACAAGGTGTTAAAGCTTTTTAAAAAAGCAACCTTAGTTTTGGCAAAGCCTCTAACTGGGCGCACCCACCAGCTTAGGGTGCATTTTAGCTACATTGGGCATCCCATCCTTGGCGACCCTATCTACGGCGGGCTAAAGCCTGATGTCCCAAGACCTGAAAGGCTCATGCTTCATGCCTACCGAATAAGCTTTGAACATCCCCGAACAGGCGCACATCTCACTTTTACTAAAGACCCGCCAGAAGATTTTGAACAGTATCTAAAACTCCTTGAGACAGGGCATTCTTAAGAGGCTCATGAAAAAGGTCGCTATCACCGGAGGCATAGCAACGGGCAAATCAACCCTTCTTAAGATTTTAGCCGAGCTTGGACAAACAGTTCTCTCCTGCGATGAAATCGTGCATCTTCTCTATGAAGAAAAGCCGATAAAAGAAGAGCTTGTCAGACTTTTAGGGAATGAGGTTTTGGACCGAGATGGAAGAGTAAATAAAAAAGCCATTTTAGATAAAATTTCTCGCAGCGATAGCCTAAAAAAAAGGCTTGAAGAGTTTATACACAACAAGGTTTGGGAATTCTTAGAGAGAAGGTTGGCTGAGCTCGAAAGAGAGGGGATTAAAGCTGTTTTTGTTGAGGTTCCCCTTCTATTTGAAGCAGACTGGGAAAAGAGGTTTGATGAAGTCTGGGTAATAGCCTGCGAAAAGGAGACGCAAGTAAAGAGATTAGTAGAAGGGGGAAGGGCTCATCTCTTTCCTCTTCTTGAGAAGCAGCTTCCCCTTGAAGAGAAGGTAAAAAGAGCTCACCGGGTTTTTAGCTCCGAGGTTCCTATCTCAAAGCTAAAAGAAGAAGTCGAAAGGGCTCTTTCTAACCTTTAAATATCTAAACTACCTTGCTTGCCTACGGTCATTCTTCTTTCTTTATCTCAATTATGGCAACATCTGGTGGAGTAAAAAATCTCATGGGAGGGCCGCCCGTCCCTACGCCCTTGCTCACATGAACAAAGGACCCGTCAATTTTCGTTAGCCCTTGATGGGCGATGTAATATCTTTTAAGTATCAGCTCCCCTATAGGAAAATATAGCCCTCCGTGAAGATGTCCAGAAAGCATAAGGTCAAACTTACCTATCACCTCCTTCTTAACCTTTGGTCTATGCTTTAAAAGGATGATAAACCTATCTTGCGGAATGTCCTTTAAAACCTTTTCTTCCTCTATAGGCTCAACGCAGGCTTTGAAATATCTGCAGGCCTCATCGTCAAGTCCGGCAATGGCAATAGACCCAAGGTCTACCCATCTTCCTCGAAGCACCGTAAAACCTGCCTTTTCCGTAAACTCTACCGAATTCTTAACCCCTCTGTAGAATTCATGGTTCCCTAAAACAGCATACTTACCAAGGGGAGCAGGTAGCTCCCTCAACGCTTGAGCAATGTGCTCTATTTTCTTTGGGTTGCCATCAACCAAATCTCCCGTTGAAAAAACTATATCCGGCTTCTCTTTAAGCCAAACCTCCTGTATCAATTTGAGCCTATCCTCCCTCATAATCCGCCCAAAATGAACATCTGAGATATGTAGGACCTTTATTCTTTCCTTGTTGAATAAAGGTTTATTCGTTCCTATCTCATACCTTTCAACTCTTAGGCTCAAGGTTTCAATATAGCCGTAAACAGAAAAAATTAGACTAAGGGTAAAAATTAAAAACCTTTTAATTTCAAGTTTAGGTCTTGGCAATTTAATGCTTAAAAATTTATCCAAAATGCAAGAAATACTCAGATAAAGGTCCGTAGCTAAAGTGAAAAATCCTGCATAAACAATAAAACCCATCCATAATAAAGATAATAGGATAAAAAGGTAAGCTATAGGGTCGCTCACATGATTATCAAAATAGGACCAAAACAGCGGAGAAATGTAGAAGAATATAAAAATTGGAATATATCTTCTGGATAACCTAAGCCTTCGGTAGATATATAGATGTAAAAGGGCATAAAAAAGAAAAAAGGAGATAATAAAGTATAACATCTAAGATGATGAGTTATCTATAGAATTCTTTACAGCCATTTGTATTAGGTCTAATCCGCTTTCAGTTAAGCCGTGTATAAGGATTGACTTTCCAAACCGTTTAATCTTAATCTTAAAAAGCCTTGTTGCCTCGTTAAGATTTGTTAAAGGTTTAGCGTGGACTGCCGAAACTCCAAGAGGGTCTCCCATAATCATGGGACCATACATAAAAAAGACCTCATCGTAAAGCCCCTCTTTAAGGAAGCTACCATGAACCTTTCCCCCGCCCTCAACAAGAACGGAAGTTATTCCCCGATCCTGGCAATAGGATAGCAAAGCCTTTAAGTCAACCTCCCCATTCTCTCCGCAGGGAAGCCGCACTACCTCCACCCCTCTTTGAACAAAAAGCTTCTCTCTTTCTTTAGGAGCGTTTTCTCTGCAAAAGATGATGGTTTGTTTTGTCTCATCAACTTCAAAAACCTTGTAATTCGGGGTTAAGCTAAGATGAGTATCAAGGACAAGTCTAATAGGGTTTTTACCCTTTACCATTCGGACTGTTAGCTCCGGGTCGTCTTTCAGCACTGTGTTTTTTCCTACGAGGATGGCATCGGCTATGGCTCTTAGCCTATGGGCGAACTTTCTTGCAGGCTCATCCGTTATCCATTTTGAGTCACCGGTTGAGGTTGCGATCCTTCCGTCAAGCGTTGCCGCAACCTTCATCATTACCCAAGGTCTTTTCCGGATGATCCGGCTTAGATGAAAGCGGGTAAGATAGGCAGCTTCTTCTCCACAAACCCCGCTTTTTACTTCAATACCGTGACTTTGAAGGAAAGATAAGCCTCCGCAGGCAATAGGGTTTGGGTCTTTGATTGCGCAAACAACCCTCTTTATCCCAGCCCTAAGGATAGCCTCAGTGCAAGGTGGAGTCTTCCCATGATGACAGCAAGGCTCAAGCGTCACATAAAGATAACACCCTCTTGCCTTCTCCTTTGCCTTCTCTATGGCTTCTACTTCAGCATGTGGCAAGCCATAAGCCTTGTGATAACCCTTAGCTACGACCTCTCCTGTTTTTGGGTCAACAAGCACCGCTCCTACTGCTGGATTGGGCGAAGTATACCCAAGCCCAAGTGAAGCAACCCTTATAGCAATCTTCATGTAATATTCGTCAGGCTTAAGACCCACCTTTGAAGTCCTATTGAACCTTAAACTTAGCGTTTAGATGAGCTGCCACCGCCCCTGCGATAAAAGCTTTTTATTGAAAGGAGGGTTTGGAGCCTTGAAAAATCAATGGGCTTACCTTTGGAAGATGATGAGCCTTCTTCAAGCTTTATCTTTTTAGCTACTTTTATCTTCTCTACTACCTTAGCGTAGTATTCCTCGTCCTGTATGTTAAGAGGTCTTTCCCGAATTTGATTTAGATGAAAAAGGAGGGCGGAAAGCTTTCTCACCTTTTGATAGGTTTCTTGATGCTCCTCATCAAGGAGCTCCTCTATCGTTTGATAGATCTCTTTTCTCAGCTCAACCTCCTTTGGAAGAAAACCTGCGTTCTTAAGAATGCGATACACAACTCGCAGGTCCTCGGGAACAAAAGGGTCTTCCCGAAGGTCAAGAGGCTTTCCTTTATATTCCTCGCACTCAAATTCCCCCCTTTCCATAGCTTCTTTAATCCTTTCTTCGGCGATCTGCTTTAAGATCGAAAAGGGCATAAGCCTTCTCCCTTAAGCCTTCTTAGGAGCCAGAAAGCTCCTTCAGCTTTACCGAAACATAGCCAGCCAAAGTTGAGTTCCCATAATTTTTTAGAAATTCTTGAGCAAGCTTTTCCGCTGATTTTTTATCTTTCTTTGCCTCCTTTAGCCTTATCAAATCAAGGTAGAGAAGCTCCTTTATAGGGCCGGCTTCCTTGCTTATAGACTCGTAAATCCTAAGAGCTGCGTCTAAATCCCCCTTCTCCTCAAAGGTCTTAGCCTTGGCATAGTTGACATAAACTTTCCCTTGGGAGCTCAAGCTCTTTTCAAGCTTTTCAGCAAGCTTTAAGATTAAGCTTGCATCACCACGATTTATGGCTGAATTCCAAAGGTAGATGAGGGCAAGCCTCCCAGCTTCGGTATTAGAGTTTTTCTCAGCAAAGCTAAGAAGGGAAGCCTCCGTCCCCCCTTGTTTAAGAAGAGAAAAAAGCTCAGCAAAGGTTTTTTCTTCCTTTTTTTTAGTGTAATAATTATAGCCAAACCCAAGGAGAATAAGAAGGGCAAGAACGCCCACGATGTTTAAAAAAAGGTTAAGATGTTTGCTTACAAAGTCTTTTAGCCTTTCGTGAAAACGAAGAAGCTTATCCTCTTCCATCATTGATCTTAATCTCCTCCAAAGTAATCGTCCCAGCGGAAAATCAGGGGCTTTTCCCCTTCCTTTAGGATTTCATAGTCTACCACCTCTCCTACAACAACATAATGGTCTCCTGTTTCAAAGGAGCTCACAACCTCGCAATCGAAGTAGGCAATGGCATCGAGCAAAATCGGGTTACCACGCTTGCTAAGCTTATAAGGAATGCTTTCAAACTTGTTTATCTTTCTTCCGCTTTTAAAGCCAAAGTGTTTGGCAAGGTCAACTTGACCTTCAGCAAGGACGTTGATACCGAAGGTTTTGCTTGCCTGAATAAGCTCAAAGGTGTAGCGCTGGGGAGCAATTGCTACTCCAAGGAGTCGTGGCTTAAAAGAGACTTGAGAAACCCAAGCCGCGGTCATTCCGTTTATCTTTCCCTCGGCGTTTGAGGTAATGATAAAAACACCTTGTGGGATGTAAGTAGTTATAAGTTTTTGAAGCCCCATAGATTCAGCCTCCTTTATAGGTTTAAGTGCCGAGGGCGGGAGTCGAACCCGCACGGGCTAACGCCCACTGGATCCTGAATCCAGCGCGTCTGCCAATTCCGCCACCTCGGCTCTTTATCATATAATACTGTTTGTTTTAAAAGGGGTCAAGCACAGGAAAGGGTGTTTCAGTAAACATTTTTTAAGACTAATTAGCCAATCAAAGAATTGAAACAGCCCCCAAAAGAACTGGGGCAGTTTTAATAAAGCCCCCTATTCCGTCTTGCCGATCAAAAGCAAGGCATCCACGCCCCACTCTGTCTTGCCGAACGATAGCGAGGCATCCCTCACTTCTTTCGGGACGGGTCTCACAAGGAGACCCCTCGCCTTGCGGCTCGGGGCGAGATTCCCCACAGTGTCATCCCGAGGCACGCATGCGCCGAGAGCCCCCTCGGCTAGTGTTCAAGGTGACAAGAAAAGAAGGCTCGAGTTGAGAAAAAACTTGACGTTTATTCTAAGTTTATATAAAATTGATAATAAATGAGCATAGACCGAAAAAATCTTTTTTCTAAACTTAAGGACAAAACCCTTTATAAGCTCTCAGCATCTGGGAACGACTTTATATTTCTTCTAAACCTTGATAAAGAGATAGATGCCGATGTTGAAGGTCCGAGCTTGGCTAAAGCCCTCTGCCGTCCTAAGTTTTCGGTCTCTGCTGATGGTTTTATCCTTGTTGAAAAAGCCTCATCGCCTGAGGCTCAATTTTCTTGGCGCTTCTTTAATTCTGATGGGAGCGAAGCTGAGATGTGCGGAAACGGTGCAAGATGCTTTGCAAGGCTCCTCTTTGAGCTTGGTCTCTGCGATAAAACCTTAAGCTTTGAAACCAAAGCTGGGCTCATAAAAGCTGAGGTCAAGGGCAAGCGAGTAAAGGTTAAGCTCACAACACCCAAGGACCTAAAGCTTAACCTTGCCGTAAAAACCGAGCACGACATCTACTTAGCCCACTTTGTTAACACCGGCGTCCCTCATCTTGTGCTCTTCTGGGAAGATGTCTCCCAAGCTCCTGTAGAAAAGCTTGGAAGAACTTTACGCTATCACGAGATGTTTGCCCCAGCTGGAACGAATGTGAACTTCGTTGAGCTCGGCGAAGAAGATGGAAAACGTTATCTAAAGGTTAGGACCTATGAGCGGGGCATTGAGGCTGAGACCTTAGCCTGCGGAACCGGAGCCTCTGCCTCAGCCTATGTTGCCCTAAAGCTTGGTTTAATCGAAGGAGAAGTGCCAGTCTTAACCAAAGGGGGAGAGTGGCTTACCATCGCTTTAGAAGGTGAAGACCTCTTCCTTGAAGGAGACACAAAGTTTCTTTTTAGCTTTCAAATCTTTGAAGATGCCCTATACTAACAACTCTAACATTGTTCCACGTGGAACATTCAATAAACATCCTATTTTCAGCTTAGTCTTGAAAAAATCGTTTTTCAAGGCAATATAGAAAAATAATATAGAAAAATAGCTTAAAAAAACTCTGTTGGAGGTAGAGCATGAGTTATCGAACGGAATACCTTAAAGGCTCGATCGTAGCTTTGGTTACCCCCTTTAAGGATGGCAAAATAGATGAAGAATCCTTCCGGAACTTAATCAAATGGCATCTCAACTCCGGAACGCATGGTATCTTAGTCGCAGGAACAACGGGAGAGTCTGCAACCCTAACAAAAGAGGAAAAAAAGAGGCTTCTTGAGATAGCCTTAGAAGAAGCCAAAGGGAAGGTTCCAGTTATTGCTGGTACAGGGACAAACGACACCGCAAAGGCTTTGGAACTAACCAAGATGGCAGAGGAGATGGGAGCTGATGCAGCTCTAATTGTCACCCCCTACTACAACAAACCAACCCAAAACGGTCTTTACGAGCACTACAAGCACATCGCTAAAAACTGCCGCATCCCCATCATCCTCTACAACGTCCCAGGAAGAACTGGTGTAAACCTTCTTCCTGAAACCACAGCAAGGCTTGCTCAGGACTTTGAAAACATCGTCGCCATAAAAGAAGCCTGCGGAGACATGAAGCAGGTAACTGAGCTAATCTTGAAATGCCCTAAGGAATTTATTGTGCTTTCAGGTGATGATTTTACCGCCTCATTTACAGTGATGGCAGGAGGAAGAGGGGTTATCTCTGTTGCGGCAAACATCATGCCAAAGGAGATGGCAGACCTTATGAATGCCTGCCTCTTAGGCAATATGGAGAAAGCAAAGGAACTTCATCTTTATCTCTATCCCCTCTTTAAAATCCTTTTCATAGAAACAAATCCTGTGCCAGCAAAAGAAGCTCTCTACCTTATGGGTATGATTAGCTCACCTGAGGTAAGACTTCCCCTTGCCCCACTTTCCGAAAACTCCTTTAATCAGCTTAAGAAGGTTCTAAGGGAACATTATAAGCTTGCATAAGGTTAGATGTCATCTCAAAGTGAGTTAGAGAAGGCTTTAAAAGAGAGCCCCTATTTTCAGGGGCTCTCTCAAGAGCTACTTTCAGCACTTTGCCAAATTTTAGTGCTAAAAAGGCTTAGTAAAGGGGAGCACCTCTTCTTTGAAGGAGAAAAAGCCCTTGGTTTCTACTTTATCGTTGACGGGATGATGAAACTTTATAAGCTTTCCCCAAAAGGCAAGGAGAGCGTTATCCATATCTTTGGTCCAGGAGAGATCTTTGCCGAGGTAGTTCTTGCCGGAAGCGAAGCCTACCCTGTTAACGCCCAAGCTTTGACGGATGCTACGCTCGCTTTTTTTCCTAAGGCAAACCTCTTAAACCTATTAAAAAGAAACCCTGATTTTGGGCTAAACCTTATCGGTCTCCTTTGTGTGCGATTGAAAAGCCTTCTTAAAACCATTGAAAATTTAACGCTAAAAGAGGCTGGAGAAAGGCTCATAGCTTACCTTTGGGAACTAACCGAAGAGGGAAAAAAGGAAGAGTTTACTCTATCCATTCCTAAGTCTCAGCTTGCCCTTCTCCTTGGGATAACCCCAGAAACCCTATCTCGAATCTTCCAAAGACTAAAGGAAGAAGACATCATAGGTGTAGAAGGAAAGAGAGTAAGAATTAAGGATATGGCAAAGCTAAGGAGCCTCCTTTCTTGAGAAGGGATGACCTATCTAAGACCCTTTGACCCTTGGGGCTCAAGGCTTTGCCTTTGCCCTCCAAAGTATAGTCTTCAGCCCTATACGGGATGTGGGCACTCCTGCCTCTACTGCTACGCCCAAGTTTATGTTAAAGATTTTCATAACCCTCGTCCCAAAAAGGATTTTGCTAAAGCGGTTGAAAAGGATTTAGCGCAACTTCCTTCAGGCTCGCTCATTAGCCTTTCAAACTCTTCAGACCCCTATCAGCCCCTTGAAGAAAAACTAAAGCTTACCCGGTCCTTTCTCGAGATGATAAGCGGGAAAAGCGTTAGGCTCCTTATCATCACTAAATCACCTTTAGTATTGAGGGATGTGGATATTCTTAAAGATTTAGACTGCGCCGTAAGCCTAACTGTAACAACTAAGAGCCTTGA
>Ga0080004_1144639_pt1 | contig 17874 bp, 16 predicted proteins | sample WasSprMetagenome_FD_69207 | JGI IMG/M metagenome (GOLD analysis project Ga0080004, IMG submission 69207) | Sulfidic aquatic microbial communities from Washburn Spring, Yellowstone National Park, USA - WS (SPADES assembly) (version 2) | ecosystem: Environmental > Aquatic > Thermal springs > Hot...
AGCAGCCTATACTTTCAGAGCAGGGAGGAATCCTTGGGGGAGGCCATCGCCCTCGAAAACCTGAGATACGACCCAGACGCCGGCTACAAGTTCAACCTGACCGTTAGGAACATAGGGAAAAGGGACGCCTGGATAGCCTCCATATACGTGAACGGGTCGAACATAATATCCCAGGTGAAACTAGTCTGGAACAGCCGAGGAGAGATCGTCCACCCGGAGAGCAGCGGCCTCCACGCGGGATGTTACCACCTCCTCGTAGGGGACTCCCTTACCTTCGCCTTCCAAAACGTAAACCCCAGCTTCAAAGAGGGGGACCTCCTCACCATAGTGGTAACAACGGACAAGGGAAACCGCGTAGCCGAGAACTGGAGGGCCACGGGATAAAAGAGGAGGAGAGAAGGGAGAAAGGGAAAGAAAGAGGGAGAAGAAGGGGGAGTGAACGGTGAAGGCTTTAATGGTTAGGTTTTTAGGGAGGAGGGCTGTGAGCGGGGCCATATCCGGGATGTTCGTAGTCTTAATCTTCGTCGCAGCCGTATCGGCCTTACTCGCCTACAATACAAGCCTGGACAGGTATAACCAGGCGGTGAGCGAGAGGAACCTGATGGAATGGGAACGCCTAAACGAGAAGATAGTCATCTCAGCAGCCGAAAGGGTAGAGGAGGATGGAACCCTGAATGCCACGATACAAAATATCGGGGCTGTAACGGCTCACCTAGTAAGCTTATGGCTATCCGCCTATGACGGCAACGGCGAACCCATATGGCAGCAGCAATACAGCATAGACATATGGATAAGCCCAGGGGAAATAAAAAATAATTTTGGACAGAACAACGCATATACTTTGGTAACAGCCGGTCAAACCGGCAAAACCATAGCGTCGATATTACTACCAAATAGTGAGTGGATATATCTCATTAAATTGGTTACTGAAAGGGGTAATTCCGCGACCTACATCCTGCAACCGCCAAAGGAAGAAAAGGAGGTGGAGGTACCTGCTCCCAGGATAGTATACAGCCCGGGCACCATGAAGATTAATTATGAAAATCCTAATGACGAGAGTAAATGGTATCCCCCTTACATAAGCGATGAAAAATTGCATGAAAGTATCGCCGATGGTAAGCTATATGTCAGAGCAACCTTTTTGAATAACTGGGATCGACCTATAACTATAAAATGGGGCAGCGTCCTTTTCCAAATATGTGTGGGGCCATCCAATAAAAAGGTCATATCTTTCGGGGGATATTGGTATGGAGGATCTTTCACATGGAACCCAGGTGAAGAAGTGCAAATAATCTATAAAGTAGATTCGTGCACTTGGGTGAATAATTTGGAACTTGAGTCTTTATTTTATGAGGCACGTGGAATTACCGCGGTAACATTTACTGGAAGCGCGGCTTTCTCCTCGGATGTGCCAATAGGTAGAGGGGAGTTTTTCAGCTCAGCTGTTCTAATGGATGGATTACTGGTTTATGATGTTGACAAGTAGATTTTACCGCCGAATAAAAGATTAGAGGCTAAGGAGGCTTTCCGAAATTAACGTCTATGCTATTAAATGAAAGGGAGGATTCCAGTATTGGAGAATTAAGCTGATTAATATGAGCCTGATACGGATTGTAGTCGTCTCTTGAAGCCCAGGTGGAAAACCCGGATTGAATCTTCCAAATTCTCCACAACCCACCCCAAGGATTAAATAGATTTTATATCAATCTTTGGATAAAATCCTGGAGAGAGCTGCTTTGTATACTTTTGATAACACCATGCCTCGAACGTAACCTCGAAGATCGTATCTTTCGGTAGGTGAATGGCAAAATAACCATCCATGGAATAGCTCTCCCTTCCCATCGAGGATACCCTAATCCATGAAAGTAAAGTTTGATGGTCATAATCTCTAATTACTCCATGGATCTTCCTCATCAGTTGGACCGAGAAGTATACGCCTCTCTCCATCATAAGCCATGGGAGATCTGCATAAACTTCAACCTCCTGCATGAAATGCCTATCGTAGCCGAACTCAGGTATGTAGACCGAGTAGTTCCCGGTGTCTAAGCCGTAGTCCTTCCTTAATCTTCCTACGCCAGGCTCCTCTGGATCGACATAGTAGAAATGACCTCGACCATAGAAACCATAAACATGGAAGGAGAAGCTAGAATCGCCCTCTTTAGCGTCCACCACGTCAACGCCCTTTAACGAGCCCTCGAGGATAGCTTTAACTCTTATGGTGACGTTCTCGGTTAAGGAAGTAAATAGTCCATCTCCCATTAGGGGAACGGAACCATATATGCCGCAGCCTATTATAAGTGGGAAAGCCACGCTTACGGTCTGACTCTTCGGGATGTAAACGTTTACCTCGACTGTTTGGACGTATCCGTAAGTAAATGCTTTAACTATGTAGTTTCCCTCATCTATCGCGAGTGTATCTTCCAAGTAGGGTATATAATGTTTACCCTCGACCGTATAGCTAAATACTATCTTTTGTAGAGGGTAGTTATGGCCTGTGAAGTTCAGCCTTACGGCAGTTTCTGTGACTCCAGCCTCTCCTAGCTTCAGCATCCTCTCAGCATATCCAATTTCATTGGACCCACGATATAAGTAGACCCTCAAGTATGGTGGGGGGCATAGATCCAAGAAGCGCCAAGGGGTCGGCGCCTGTATTACTCTGGTCCCAACCTTCGAGGTATAAGAGTGGACTGTAACATCGAGCGCCCCCCCGCGTTCCATCCACACCGTTATGGTATAGTTACCCATGGAAGGCAGATAGAAATCTTCAGTCTTTCTCTGGATGTATCCCCTAACCCAGACCTTGATGTAGTATTTTCCCCCCTCTAAGCCATAATCTCTTTCTCCCCACACTCCTGTGTAGGTATGATTGTAAAGTTCACTGAAACCTAAAATCCAAAAGCGTATCGTTGATTCATCGGCATATATAGTTGTCCCATTACTGTAGGTTCCATTTATTACTGTTACACCCCTAAGTATGCCCCTCTCTTTTTCATCAGCGTCATATAATTCTATGAGTATATTGCCTCCAAACTTTGTCCCAGAACTCGTCCCTAGCGCCGACACTTCAGCTTCCCTAGGAGTTTCAAGTTTACCGCTTACCCCATTTACGAAGCGTATAGTTCCTGAAACTACGCCTCCGTACATTAGTCTTATATGCGCGGTCGCTTTGGTACCGTATTCACCTTCACCTATTGTTACGTAAACCTCCTCAATTTGGGTGAAACCATAGACCCATGCCCGAACCCTATAGCGCCCTGGGCCAAAGCCTGAGTACTCAGTTCCCAAAGCGGAATCACCCACGTATTTCGTTCCATTTCTTACGATCAATGTAAAATTTTCGACAGTCCAGGTCATTTTTGAAGCGTAGGTCTGGGATGCAACTATCCGTGCACCGTCGCTATCTTCCGAGACCTCTACTGTGTAGTTGAGTGCATTATATTTCACCGCCTTTATATATGGAGTGTCCGAAGGTGATACTGGAACGCCCTGTTCATTTAAATATTCTATGCTACCGACTATTCTACAGCCTCGGTGGAGAGGAAATTCCACTCCAATCTTATTTAAACCTCTACGAACGTGGACTTTTTCTCCGGTAATACTCGTTAAGTTTGTTGGGGCGTAGGCGTAGCCTGTTACTGGAAAATATCCTGCTGAAGCCACGAGGTCGTAGTCTCCTTCATAAAGTCCTGTCAGAGTAAAGTTCCCGGTAGCTGGGTCTACATAGGCTTTGGCCACCACCGTTGAGCCTCTATAAGCGAAGACAACACCCTTAGTCCTTATGGGTATACGATTTATTTTGTCAACTATCTTTCCTTCTATTGGCCTTGGATCCTCCCTCATGCTTACCGGTATCCTAACTACCTTACTGGGTTCTGGAGGATAATCTGGCGAGCCGTCCCCCCTCATTCTCGGGGCTATGTACACTGAGATGTTGTATAGACCCGCTATACTTGGGGCTTTAAGGCCCTCTAACAATATATACCGTGGTGGAGTGAAATTTATCCACGTCATTACGCAGCCCGGCATCAAAAATATTGGTGGATGCCACACTTCGATTGTGTAAGGTGCATTAGGTTCGTGTGGAAAACGAGACTCCGGCCTAATCAACTTATAGTAGTAATAGTCGTTGGAAATATCTGACTTTATAAAGCTAGTATCATTCTCACCCTTCTCGCCTATGAATTCTTGAGGCACCTCAAGTCTAACGGCTACACCTGGCGTTGTTATATTCACCTTTATTGGACCTGTCGTATTAAAGAAGACTCCCCAATCCTTAGAGGGCGATACCGAAGCCTCGGCATCCACTGGAGGGATGTAATATATGGAGTGGGCTGACACTAAAAGCATTATAGACAATAGTGAAGTCTCCAAGGCCCTCCAGGTTAATTTCATTCAGCATCCGCCATCATTCCACTTCTTGGGAACGATCTAAACAATTTATTTATATTCAGTGCTTATATCTTCATTTATATATATATTTTACATTTCTAAATAATTTGAAAAGTCAGTATCTGCTCCAGATAGAGGTGATTGGATATCTCAAGTGAAGAGAGTATACCGTGAATAGTTCAAACCTACAGTAGACAGGCCACCTAAATAATAGTAGCCATCCACAAGGATGAACGTTACGGAGATAAGAAAAGAATGGAGGAGATAGGGATTAAACCTCCCCGATAGGTAGAACAGTTCTCATCCCTCCCTTAAGGAATATCGACCAGCTCCCTCTAAATGATCGACGCTCCCGAGAGCATTCCTTTGCCTTAAGTTCCTCACCCTAATCATCTATGAAAAATGCCCTGCCCTCGAGTAAGGTTATCCATATAGTTCGATACCCCTCTGAGTAGGATACATCCAGAAAGGCTGAAGATTAGTATTTATAGATTACAGAAGGCGGCTGTAAACATGGTTTGAAAATAAATCGTTAGCTCAACCGTGGCTCGTACATGGCTGTTCAGACCGATGTTACCTCGGGTCTCTCATTAATTGAGGGTTAACTTAGCCACGTATAGAAAAATTGAAAACGGAGAATTTTGGAAAAATGGAGCAATCCGAGATTAGATATTCAAGAATGTAGGTGTGCATAGCGCATATCTGAGCATTGGGGTCCAAGGTCAGTTACTTCCTTTCCTCCCTAGTTAGGAGCCTAATAGGTTTTGACGGTGGCCGTGGTCCTCAGGGTTTATCATTCCCCCTCCGCTGGCCCCCAGCTCAATAGGTTCATCGATAAAGGCTCACACTAGATCCTCGTCTTAGGGCTTAGGGGGAGCCTGCAGAGAGGACCAACCATTTCCTGTTTTTCGGGTAGAGGTAGAAGCTGGAGATAACCTGTACCTACAAGTAACTTGTACCTACAAGTTGTGGGGCGCATAGGATGAGAAGAGATGTGAGCATCCGAGCAGGTGGATTTGGCTGGGGCGTATAGCTTCAGGCTAACGCCGGAAGCCAAGCCCTTAAGCACTAGTAACTTACTTTCTTATTTAAGCAAAACCCATGAGGGATCGATGCTCCTTCATTTGAATAGGGATTTGAAGAAATCTTGGCGGCCAAAAAGGTTAAGTATACAAGTAATCTTTGCTTACAAGAGTAATATGTCCACGGAAGTCCTATCCGTCAGGATAGAAAGAGAACTAAAGAGGGAAGCTGAAAAATTAAACATCGATATAAAAAAAGTGGTTGAGAAGGCTTTAGCCGAAGCTGTAGAGCAGGCCAAAAGAAGAAAGTTCGAAGAGGCGATCAACGCATTACTTCTGGAGATGGAGAAAGTCTCCGAGGATGAATGGGTGAGGGTTATAAAGGAATCCCGCAGGAGACGCTAGAAGCAATCTTAGAGACCTCCGCGCTTTACCCACTCCTAAAGAAGATCGGTGAATATTTTTAGGTAGGTTAAGGGAATGGGTATTACAAGATTGTCCAGTAAAGGTCAAATAACTATTCCGAAAGAGATAAGGGATAAACTGGGGTTGGAGCCAGGGGACAAGGTTCTCATGGAAGCCATGGAACATGCCGCCATCATTAAACCGTTAAAAAGGCCCTCCGAAAGCATGAAGGGCATAGGGAAGGAGGCGAAAGCTAGGCTGGGAAACATAAGCGCGGCGGAACTATTGGGAGAGATGAGGATTGGGGATCGAGAAGAGCTTTGACCCTATGCCGTTGTCAACGGTTTCAAATAGTTTGATTAAGAGTTTTGTCCATGTCTTCTGCTTGGTGACTGACATGGAAGAACTTCCTAGGCCTAAATATGTCGCTAAGGTGCTCGGAATTTCCACTAAAACGCTTTGGGAACGGCGGGGGAGAGGGATCATCAAAGCCGTTAAGCTTGATGAAGCCCAAAAGAATTTAGAGAACCATTAATGCTTGTGGGAGAACCCTCAGAGAATTGGGGGAACTCGTCTCAAAACTGTTTACATCTTTTTGCTATAAATTTTTATGGAATTTAAAGAGCTTTCGGATAAGGAATGAGCTCCTATTAATTAAGATTTTATCGCCTCCTAAGGCGAAATGCTTCGAATAAGGGTTTTGAGGGACGCCTTCGAGCGATAGAAAATTTTATATTACATTAAAAGAAGTGGAAAGGAGGCTGGGGTTTAAAACCTTGATCGTAGGGACACCGAAGGAAATCAAGGACCATGAGTATAGGGTTGGGGTCACACCTTCAGGGGTTAAGGAGTTCGTTAAAAATGGGCATGAAGTTCTAATTGAAAAAGGCGCTGGATTAGGGTCGGGGTTCAGCGACGGAGAATATGAAGCCGCTGGGGCGAGAATAGTTAGTTCTAGCGAGGAGCTCTATTCGAAGGCCGAGATGATATATAAAATAAAGGAACCTCTTGAGCCCGAATATCCCCTTCTAAGGGAAGGGCAAATAGTCTTCACCTATTTCCATTTCGCTTCCGATGAGAAATTGACCAGGGCCATGCTAGATAGGAAGATAGTAGCCATAGCTTATGAAACCATTGAGACTGAAGATGGAAGGTTGCCGTTGCTTGAACCGATGAGCGAAATCGCCGGTCAGATGGCATCTATCATCGGCGCCTACTATTTGATGAAGCCCCAAAAGGGGAGGGGAATATTGCCCGGCGGAATCCTAGGGGTGCCGCCGGCTGAATTTCTAATTTTAGGAGGGGGGGCCGTCGGATTTAACGCCGCGAAAATAGCGGCCGGGATGGGCGCCCACGTAACTATATTGCAGCGAAGCGAGGCTAGGATGAGATATCTTAAAGATGTTTTACCGGCTAATGTAGATGTCGTAAAATTTAATGCTGAGAATCTCAGGGAGTATCTTAGGAAGGCCGATGTAATTGTAGGCGCCGTCTTAGTTGCAGGGGCTAAAGCACCAAAATTAGTTACTAAGGATATGCTTAAGCTTATGAAGAAAGGCGCGGTCATAGTCGATGTATCGGTGGATCAGGGAGGAATCTTCGAAACGACGAAGCCAACGTTTCACAGCGATCCAGTTTATGAAGTGGACGGGATAATCCACTACTGCGTCGCCAACATGCCTGGAGCCTATCCCTTAACATCAACGTTGGCTATAACTAATGTAACGCTTCCATACGCATTAGAGATAGCTAATAAGGGATGGAGAAGGGCGCTGAGGGAAAACCCGGCTTTAAGAAAGGGATTAAACATGGCCTTAGGGAAGGTAACCCATAAGGGGGTAGCCGAGGCCTTTAACCTTGAGCATTATCCTCCTGAAACCTTCCTTTAAATGATTTGAAGGAGAAAAAATTAAATTTATTAAATTTTCGACAATACATCCCGTAGCTATCGGACATCTAAACAGGTTTTGCCGTACTAATTTTCTTAAAATCCATAGGAAGCGATGTCAAAATTAACCATAATTCTCTATCGATAAAAATTTTATTTCCCCAAATCATTCCGGGACGGTCCTCTTAGATCCCCTTAACATAATTTCATAATTCCTTCCTTAATACCCTCCATCCCTCGGTTCCGATCCTTTCATCTCCACGGCTGAAGCCGTGGAGAATGTCAACTGAGGAGTGTGCGTAGTGCACGCCTGAGTATCGGGTCTGGTATCCTGTAGCTGCTTTCCTCCCTGGTTAGGAATCCCGTCTCCAATAGGCTTTTGATGATGGCCGTGAAGTTCCTGTCGTTTATCCTTCTCCCTTCACTGGCCTGTAGAGCGCGCTTCAAGTCGCTCCATGAGGCTTCCCCTAGGCTCGCCGCAGCCTTCAAAACAGTTTTATATCTCTTCTCGGCCATGGGCCTTAGGGCTAGGAAGTGATTTAACTCCTCTAAGGCGAGGGCTGAGGCCTCCCTGAGTACAGCCTCGATAACCTCTCCTTTAGCTGAGCCCGCCTCCACGGTCCTATAGCCCAGCATCGTCAGCCACCCGGCAACCCCATCCAGCCTTGAAACGGCCTCCTCGATGTAATCCTCCTCTACGGGGAAGCCATTTTGTATGAACCCCTTTCTCAGGAACTCCATGGACTCCTCCCTAGTAAAATTCCTCAGCGTCACGGTGCTTATTGCCCTCCCATATAGGGGGGCGCCCGGATCCTCGACCCTGAGGAACCTGTAGAGGAGGCCTATCTGAGAGCCGGTCAACACCACAGTAAGGTTCCTTAAATAATCGTATATGTGGGCTAGGAGGGCGTCGAACCTGAAGCCTGCGACCTTCCTCAACTCCTGGGCCTCATCGAACGCCAGTATAACCTTCTCCCCTCTACCTGCGGCCGCCTCGTCTAGCAGGGTTAAGAGCTCTGCTAGATCCGGGCCCTTAACAGCCCTGCTGAACTCTAGGGCGAGGCCCGTAACCTCCACGCCTTTAACCATCCCGAGGAGTTCAAGCAGCCTTCCCCGAAGACCTTTGAAGTCCCTTAAGAAGTTGTTAATCCCTTCCTCCAAGATCCTGGTCAGATCCAAGGCGGTAGCATTCCTCTTCGCATATAGTTTCCTTAAATCAATTATCATGCTCGGCCTCCTCAACTCGTTGAGGGCGGTTAGGAGGAGCGACGTCTTCCCACTCCTCCTAAGTCCTAAGACGAGGATCAAAGGCGACCCTTTATCGACGAACCCTATTAGGGAGGATAATTCCTCTTCTCGATCGTATAGGTCTTCCCTTCTGTTTTTCGGGTGGAGGTCGAAGTAAGACATTACTTGCACCTACAAGCAACTTGTACCTACAAGTTATAAACGTTTCTATGAGCCCAACCCCTACAAGGGAACCACGACAGCTGAAGGCTGTCGACCTATCTAAGGGCCATGCCCTCCTCAGTAGCGGGAGGGTAGCTAATACAATAAAGAGCCGTACCTATTTATGAATTCTTCAGGAGTTAAAACCTCTATTCCATCCTTAACCTTCTCTTAACCTTCTCGAAATGCCTCTTATTCCTAGTAACGAATACTTTCGTTGTAAGCCTGGCAGAATGGTATTGCAGGGCATCTTCAAAATCCTTTATCTTCGTTAATCGCCAGCTCTATCATTTCCTTCGTCAAGTCTACAATGTTCAACCCCTCGATCGAATCTTTCACATCCTCCCTTGCCTGTTGTTCTGAGAAGCTCCTGCGCCTTAGAAAATATATAATTGCAGGCGTTAAGGCTGAGATATATCCCTCGTTCTTCCCTTCGACAACGTCTCTAATTATAAAGAAGCTTTCCTCCCAACCCCTCCTTTTCTCAAGAATATCTATGAATAAATTCACATCTACGAAAAGTTTCATTTCGTCACGCATATTTTTCAGCCATAGCTTCAGCGATAATCTTCTCGTCCTTGCTTATAGGATTGTAGGGTTGAGTTCCAACAAGCCTTAAAAGTCTTAAGGTTCTTTGAGTAAACTCCATATTTGGGTATTTTTTTCTCAATTCTTCCTTTATTCCGTTCAACCTTTCTCCTTCTGGACGTCCCTTAAGTTTAAGCTCAAAGATAATTAGCTATTGAAATTTAAATGCATTTCCTTTAGTTTTCTAAGACTGAGGATCGACTCTCCGCGAATGAAGTCGGGAGATTCCCGGTCTCTCTTCTCCTTATCCTCCGAGGATAAGCCTTTTCCTTCGCTTAACCCTAAAGTGGAGGCGCTGCCTTCCTCTGAAAACCGGCGTAGGTTAATCCACTGATGGCTTTCCATACTTCATGATCTCCACGCCGTCCGCCTCCACTACGCCGCCCCGCATATCCTTTATCAAGTCCAGGTGGCTTGAGGCCCTGTTCCTCCCGTGATAGGATCCGGTGTTGTTCCCTATGGCTATATGGATGGTCCCATAGATCTTCTCGTCGACTATTATGCTCCCCCCGGTGTACTCGGCCCCGGGGTTGCAGCCTATCCCGAATTCGCCTATCCTGTCCTTGTCGCCGGTGTTGGCGTCGAGGAAGGCTTTAAGGTTCTCAGCCCCCTTCTCGGCCTCGAAACCGGTTATACGCCCCCTCCTGAAACTTACCTCTAAACCTTCAGCCTCACCGAACCCGGATATGTGAGTCCTCTCAAACCTTATCCGTCCGTTGGCGGTTGTCTCAAGGGGGGCTACGAAGACCTCGCCGCACGGTATGTTCAAGCCTACATCGCCCCGGGCTAAATCCTCATCGGATAAGACCCCGTCGTCGACGAGTATCGGCCGCCCATCAATCCTGAACTCCAGCATCGACCCGTCTTCATGGCTTATCCTTATGAGGCTCCTCCCCTCGAGGCTCCTCCTATAGGTTGAGGTGAGCTCCCTGAGCTCCCCGCTATAGCTTGAACGGATGGCGTTGAAGAATATCCTCCTAAACTCCTCTACGGGCATTCCATAGTATTCGGCGGCGCCGGGTATGGGCCAGCCGAAGTACAGCCATTTAACCCTCCTCCTATCCAGGATACGCCTTATAAGCTCCCTCCCAGGGGCTGAGAGCCTAACACGGTCGTGGAGGCCCGAGGCCCATCCGGGCTGATCCTGCTCGCCAATATAGATGGTGGCGTCCACGTTCCTGGCCAGGGCCTTAGCCATGGGGCTCACCTCCCTAAGGGAATCCTCAGGGGACAAGGTGAACCTAAGCCTCTCCCTCCTAGAGGAGTATGGGAGCAGGATCGTATGGGCTCCCACTTTCCAGCATTCCTCCTCAACCCTCAACGCGAAATCCTCGCAGGTAGGATCCGTGGAGTTATATCCGATCCTCACGGACTCGTATCCGCCGCCGCTCCGCCTACCAATCCTGAGGGACTCCCTGACAACCCTCCCGGCGAGATCCCTCACCTCATCCTCCGAGAGACTCAACCCGATCATCCCCGAGCTGAAAGGCCTGTCAACCCGAGATCCAATGATCAAACCGTTTAATAAGGGTTAAGCCCACAACTTCAATCCTAACCAATAAAAATGTGAATGAAGCTCAGATCCATGAGTTATAAAACGCCAAAGATACACTCATATATCACTAAGTCTGTCCCTCCGTCCATTAGAGTTTGATGTCAGGGCTGGAATCGGAGTTGATGGGCTTCAGGGCTCGCATGATCCTCCTCTCCATCCTTGGGGCATCCATAATCGCAGCCCTCTCCATCCATTTAGGGGCTTCAAGGATCATCTCAGCCCTGGAATACGCTAATCCCCTATGGGTCGCCGCGGCCTTATCCCTGGATTTAGCCTTCTACCTCTTCAAGGCGGCTCGTTGGAGGCGTATACTCGGCGATATGAACCTCCAAGCCCCTTACAGGACGGTTCTAAACGTGACCTTCATAGGGTATCTGGCTAACATGCTTATACCCTTCAGGCTGGGGGAGATCGGTAGGGCCTACGCCCTCAGGAAGGCCGGTGGGATACCCCTGAGCCTAGCCATACTCTCGATGGTCGTGGAAAGCCTCTTCGATACGATGGGCATAGGGTTCATCCTAGGGCTGGGCCTCCTCCTCATGGCGGGGACACCCGCCCTAAACCCTTCGATCCTTCGAGCCGTGAAGCTTCTAGGATATGGTGGTATAGTCCTCTCCCTATTCCTGCTCGCGGCGCCCAACGTGAAAGCCTTCCGGGAACAGGTGATACGCCTGACGGGGCTTCTCCCGGAGGTTATTAGCCGCCGCCTCAAACCCATAATATTAGACTACTTCACCAGCTTAGCGGGCTTATCCCGGGGTAAGGGGGAGCCCATGATCCTCTGGGGGCTATCCGCGGCCTTATGGCTGATACCGGGATTGTTCACGGCCGCCTTCTTCAAAGCCTTCCACATGGAGGTATCCATGGCTAAGGTCCTCTTAGGATCGATGCTCCTCCAGCTCTCCTTCGCCATACCCGCCCCACCCGGCTACGCCGGGACCTTCGAAGCCTACTGGACGCTGATCTACGGCCTTCTAGGCTACGGCTTCGTGGAAGCCCTGAGGGTAGGGGTGGCGTACCACCTCCTCAACATCGCCGCGGCGGCAGTTCTAGGAGGCATATCAATACCGTGTCTGAACCTAACCTTGAGGGAGGCCCTCCAGCCTAGAAGCCTAGCCTAGACCTGCCCCGTCTAGGAGGGAAAGTATCCGTCTCGGCTTGTTTAAGCCTCTTCATCCCGTCTCGTTTACCCCGGCGGATTTGAGGAGTTCATCCATCATGGAGTCTATCCGCCTCCTCCTATATTCCCGTATCCTCTCCTCTAGGATCCTCTTCTCCACCACCGGCTTACCCCTCAGATACTTTACCTCTAAGCGGCTCACAGGTATGACGGGTATATCGTATTCGGCTAGGACCTCCTCCGCTTGATGGGACATCTCCGTGCACCTCACCACTACGCGGGGCTTCGCCTCCGCCAGCCTCCTAGCCGTGGAAGGTCCCCCGCCTGCAGCGTTCAAGAGGATTATGTAGGGGCTTTCACCCGCCTCCGTGAGGGCCTTCTCCACCTCCTCATGGGTGAAGGATGGTATCTCCCTTAAGGCTATGAGCTCCCCCGGCATCTGCAGCTCCTCCCCTGAGGGCTTAGCGGAGAGCTCCTCAATCCTCCTCTCAGCCTCCCTCAGCCTAGCCCTCAGGTCGGCTATCTCCTTCTCCCGGATCCTATATGCCGTGTCCCTCCTGAGCTCCCCATACTCCTCGGCCGTCCTCCTCTTCAGGATCCTCTCCAGCTCATCCTTTTCAGCTTTCAGCTTCTCCAGCTCAGCCCTCAGCCTCTCGTTCTCCCATCTGAGGAGGCTGATAAGCCTCTCCCTTGGATCCCCGGGTCTCTGATCGGCGGCCCTCGCCTTATCCTGGACGTAGACCTTGACGATCCTCTCCTTCGCCTCCTCCTCTAAGCCCATTATCTCCCTGGAGATTACTTGGCTCAGCCTCGCACCTCTTATTATCCCAGCCCTTATCTCCTCCAGGGTCTCAGGCCTGAGGAGCCTCCTAAGCCTGGCCTCCACGCTCTCAAACTTATTCCTGTACGCAAGGAAAGCCTTCAAGGCGGCGGCCAACGCGTCCATGGTATGAGCATCCAAGCCCTTGACGAGGGATGGGAAATACTCCTCCACTATGCGCCTCTTCTCCCGGCTTGTCATATCCCTCCTAGGGGCGAAAAGGCTGGCCTCGAAGAGGGATGCAACCTTCCTGACGAAGCCCGGGGGATCCGCTACATCGCATGCTATGAGGATGGGCTGCCCAACGCCTGAAACCGCCCTAACTATATCGTCCCTGTTAGCCCCCCTAAAACTGGTGAGGAGGAGTGGCTTCATATCCAAGCCTATCACGGCTACGCCGCAGGTCGTCCCGGGATCTAAGCCCACGATCAGCCTCTTATCGCTAGCCTTCTCCAACCCGAAAACTAGGTATCCAAGGGTTGGATTTTAAAGTAGCGTTTCACGATTCTCCTTCATTGATGGGCTGTTACACCGCTTAAACTCTGGAGTATGGGCCTCTTCAACCCCTGTCTCCGGTCGAGGCACGACTTTATGAATCCATAGTATGGTGGGGAGGGCTTCTCAGGCCTCGACTTGAACTCCCCGTGGAACTGGGTGGCGAGGAAGAAGTATCTTCCAGGGATCTCCAGGATCTCCATACGCCTCCCGTCGGGGCTAACCCCTGAGAAGACCAGGCCCCCCTCCTTTAGGTCTTGCACGTAGCGGGGGTTAACCTCGTATCTATGTCTATGCCTCTCCCAGATCCTCTCCATCCCGTACAGCCTATGGGCTAGGGTTCCAGGCTTAACGTGGACCTCCTGGGCTCCAAGCCTCATGGTCGCCCCCTTCTCCTCCAAACCCCTCTGTTCAGGCATTAGATCTATGACCGGGTGGGGCGTGTCGGGGTCAACCTCGGTGCTGTTGGCCTCCTCGAACCCTAAATGCCTCGCATACTCTACGACGGCGAGCTGGAACCCGAAGCATATCCCTAGGAAAGGCTTATCCATCTCCCTGGCGTACCTGATGGCGGCTATCTTCCCCTGCGTCCCCCTCGACCCGAAGCCCCCGGGCACGAGTATCCCATCATACTTTGAGAGGAGGCTTATCTTCTCAGGGTTCTCCTCGAAGACCTCGGTCTCGATCCAGTCGATCTTAACCCTCACGTTGCACGCCGCCCCCGCATGCTTCAAGGCCTCGTTGACGCTTACATAGGAGTCGGCCAGCTCAGCGTATTTCCCGCACATGGCTATGCATACCTCGCCTGAAGGCGATGTGAACCTCTCCACTATGGATTCCCAGCCTCCCCACTCGGGCCTCCCCGGCGATAGGCCCAGCCTCTCGCATATATAGTCGCCCATACCCTGCCTGTCGAGGATCAGCGGAGACTCATATATGCACTCCATGTCCGGCGAGGTGAATACAGCCCTCTCCTCCACGTTGCAGAAGAGCGCTATCTTCTTCCTGGGAACCTCCTTAAGGGGTGCGCCGCTCCTCGCCACTATGATGTCAGGCTGGATACCTATCCTCCGAAGCTCCTGGACGCTGTGCTGGGTGGGCTTCGTCTTCTGCTCCCCTACAACCGAGAGCACCGGAACCCATGTAACGTGGGCGTATAGGACGTTTCCACCCCCCTCCTCAAGCCTTATCTGCCTCGCAGCCTCGAGGAATGGGAGGCCCTCTATATCGCCCACCGTCCCACCTATCTCCGTGACCGCCACGTCCACTTTATCCTCCCCCGCGATGGATCGGATCCTCTCCTTGATCTCATCCGTTACATGGGGTATTATCTGGACGCATCTACCGAGATACTCCCCTCTACGCTCCCTGTTTATGACCGTGGAGTAGACCTGACCCGTGGTGATGTTATGCCTCTTAGAGAGGTTCACATCCAGGAACCTCTCATAGGTTCCGAGATCCATATCTATCTCGCCGCCGTCGTCGGTGACGAAGACCTCCCCGTGGATTATAGGGTTCATCGTCCCGGCATCCACGTTCAGGTAGGGATCTATCTTAACGGCCGTGACGGAGAAACCCCTAACCTGGAGGATCTTCCCTATAGAGGCTGTGACTATGCCCTTCCCTATACCGGACATCACGCCCCCCGTAACGAATATGAACTTAACCATTCCCATCTAACCCTGAAACTAAACCCTGTAAACCGGTAAATAAACCATTATTAAAAACGCTATAGACACGCCCCTTAGAAAAGGCCCACGACTAAACCCACGCCACGGCCGTCCATCATGCCTATACTTTCCCGTGGCCCATTAAGCCCGCCCCTGTTAAGGTAATCCAGCCTAGAAGGGATATGGCAGAGTTAAAATATCTCCTCCACCCTAATCCTTTCGAGCAGGGTTGCACGAGCTCACCACGGCCCAGAGCATACTCTCCACCGTGCTAAGAGTCGCGGCTGAAAACAATGCTGAGAAGGTGACGGAGATAGCCCTAGAGATAAGCATCCTAAGCCATCTAGACAAGGACCAGCTAACCTTCTGCCTCAAAACCCTAGCTGAGGAAACACCGGCTGAAGGCGCCAGAATACGCGTAACCAGGAGGCCCGTCACCGTCTCATGCAATAAATGCGGCTATAAGGGCCCTGTGAAGGCTGAGGGCGACCCATTCGAGGCCCTAATATCGATTAAATGCCCTGAATGCGGTGGAAGAGATCTCGAGATCGAGGGGTTAAACGACTGCATAGTGAAACACATAAGGATAAAGAAGCAGCCTATATGATCCCATATCCAACCCCTCCTAGAAATCGGAATGGAATGCCGTACAAGAGGTAACTTTAAATCCGGGGCGAGCAGCTAACTACTCGGCGGCGTGATGAAACTCCAAATGCTGAGCTTGAAGGCTGTGAAGTTACGATGGGCGGACTGAACAGCCGCCGCCAATCCATAATGACCTCGGATGAAACCCCGCCTAGAATGAAGGAACGGGAAAAGCTTAAGAAAATATTCTCAAGCCGATTACCGCCGACCACTACCAACACTGTTTATGTTTCGGCTGTAATCTTTGAAGGTCAATTAGATCAAGCATGCCTCGACGAGTTTACCCTTATCTGCGTTTAATTCCCCGCAGCTTATAGCCATGGGCAGCTCACCTGTTCATGTTATCCAGCCATACCCCTTCATCAGTGATATCTTGTCGAATTCGCTGTCCTCTGAGGCTATATTTTTAATCCCCGCCTTACTCATAGAGGCGATGTGAAGCGCATCCGAGGTTTTTAATCTGCAGCTCATAGCCTTCTTCACAACGTCACAATCCATGTGGCTTATCGGAATCACTTCTATGAGGGGGTATTAACCAATCTGTTAGCTCAAGGGCTTCGCTCAATGGTGCTTTATATCTCCTAGTAAAAACCCGTAAGGTCTCATCCATGACTGTCATTTTAATGAATTGAATAGGCGACCCCCGGGTTTAAAGGAGTCTTTTAGGAGGTTCGTCGCGTAATCGAAGATCCCATCGCTCTCGGAGTATCCCAGGTATATCGAGTATGAGGGGTCAAGGCAGAGCTTCAAAAGCTTCATCCTCTAAGCTGAACTTGAGGCGAGTCTCGCTATGGTCTTCCTAGATCTCCTCAACCAATCTAGGAGCTCACCCATCCCCTGTCCCCTCCGCATAGTCAGATCATCCTCCTCGGGATCCGCTATGACATAGCTCAGGTTTAATCGAGTTTCTCTTGCGATCTTCGGGAGCACTACCTGCCCCTTATGTCCAATCTTCAACTTAAGTTTAACCATAGTATCATAAAGTATTACTCGACCCTCTTCCCGCGATCCTTTAGGGCTTCCGTCCTGAAATGGATTTTATAAATAAAGGGGGCTTCGTCCAATGGAGGTTGCATCCTAAAGCCTTTTATCCTCATGGCGTTCTACCCTTCCCCCGGGTGAAGTCTTTGCCTTGCAGGGTTGTGGTAGGTGGATTCTTCGGCGATGAGGGTAAGGGTAAGATAATCTCCTATCTAGCTTTAAGGGATAAGCCCGATATAGTGGTTAGGGGGGGCGTGGGGCCGAACGCCGGGCACACCGTGGAGTTCAAGGGTGAGAAGTACTTCCTGCGGATGATCCCGAGCGGCTTCATATATGAGGGTGCTCAACTCCTGATAGGGGCGGGGGTCCTAGTCAACCCGCGGGTTTTATTGGACGAGGTTGAGAGGCTGCGGTGCGGCTCGAGGCTGGGCCTCGATCCCCAATGCGCCATAATAGAGGAGAGGCATATAGAGGAGGAGGCCAGGTCATCCCATCTCGTCGAGAAGATCGGATCCACTAAGAGCGGCATTGGAACCTGCAGCGCCGACAGGGTCATGAGGAGGGCTAAGATGGCCAGGGATCTGCCCGAGCTCTCCCCCTATATAAGGGATGTACCCTTAGAGGTTAACAGGACCCTGGATAGGGGCGGGGTGGTCCTCGTGGAGGGGACCCAGGGCACCTACCTGTCCCTATACCATGGGACGTATCCATATTGCACCGCCAAGGATGTATGCGCGTCAGCCATATTATCCGATATAGGCTTAGGCCCCACCAGGGTCGACGACGTCCTCGTCGTATTCAAGGCCTACGTCACCCGGGTAGGGGCGGGTCCATTAAAGGGTGAGCT
>Ga0080004_1112000_pt1 | contig 17867 bp, 15 predicted proteins | sample WasSprMetagenome_FD_69207 | JGI IMG/M metagenome (GOLD analysis project Ga0080004, IMG submission 69207) | Sulfidic aquatic microbial communities from Washburn Spring, Yellowstone National Park, USA - WS (SPADES assembly) (version 2) | ecosystem: Environmental > Aquatic > Thermal springs > Hot...
CCATTGTTTAAGTTCTGAAAATGGGCGAATATTTAATAATCGGATAAAATGTTGACGTTATAGTCCTGTTAATTATAAATGACTAGCAGGTAATTCAGTACCTGTCGTTAATCATTAACTAGAGTATACTGCTTTAATCAATATTAAATGGTCATGTTCAATTGCTATCTTAACTTAATATCGATGTAGGTATTAGCCTTATTTTAAAGGCTCACTGTAAATAAATCATGCATAATAACTAGTAATCTAATGCTCACAATACAGAGGAGCATACCAATACCGAGGATTGGCCTTAATAAGCTCATAAATTACATAGTCTTTGTTGGTGAGAATCCCGGGATTAATTGTTCGGCAATTAGGGATAGGGGGCTTGACATTGGTAAGGGTAGGGGCGACATAACGAGGTTTTTTCAGAGGATTGGCATAGTGTCCGTTGATAATGAATGCAATGTTAAATTAACGGATATTGGGAACACATTATTTAAGACCTTAAATGATGATCTAGCCCTCGCAAAGACCTTAATGCACCTCATACTATATAGTGAGCTACCTCATTACAGGTTACTAATTGACGTAATAAGCGAGAATGGTACGGTGAGTGTTGATGAGCTTCATGAAAAAATAAATCAAAGGATGAGGGAGCTATCACCAACGGCGTGGCTTAATGACGTCGCCTACAAGGCATTGATCGGCCTAGCTGCTGATTTGGATGTGATTGAGGTGGTTGGTAATAGGGTGAGCATTAAGTATGTAGCCTCGGTTAGTGAGTGTATTAGGAGGTCTATCGTAATCTTAGGTGAACAAAGGATACTGAGGTTTGATGATTTAAACAACTGCCTTAGGCAGGTGTTTAGGAACTTAGACAATACCTCACTAATTAATGGTATTGGTGACTGTGTCGAACCAATAATGGCACCAAACCCCGTTAATGCCAGATCGGCATATCTTAAGGTTATTGATGAAGATTGCGTAATTAGGCGTATTGTTAATACAGTGTTTAAAACACCATTTAGTCCAGGTTAGCATTGCTTATTTTTCAACTGCATCGTTATTATGTACTTATTATGCTTATCTATGTATGTTGTCCCAAGTACTACCTCATCACCTACCCTGACGCACCGCTCATCCTTAACATTCATGAGCCAACCCATCACCCTAACATCACCAACCCTAGCTATAGCTATTATGTATGGCTTTTCATAATATGTGAATCCCTGCGGTTTAAGATGGGATTCCGTGAATGTCTCTATTTCCCCCTCACTGCTTAAGGAGATCCATTCAAGATTCGATTTTAAGCATTTAGGGCAGTCTGCTTGAGGTGGGAAGTATATTTTACCACAATCCCTACATTTCGTTGCATATATTCTCCCCTCCTTTAAACCATCCCAGAACATCTTTGTTTTAACGATTGGAACACCATGTATTAGGTTTAGCGGTCTACTCCTCATCGACATTCTCTCACCTTTCAAGAATTGTTACGTAGCAGTAATGTCCTGTCCCCCCTATATTATGTGCTAGAGCTATGTTCCTCCTTAATGGTGCCTTCCTCTTTCCAGCCTCGTTTCTCAGCTGCTTCGTCAGCTCATACATCATTGAGCATCCAGTAGCTCCTAGTGGATGCCCCTTAGCTTTAAGTCCTCTATCAACGTTTACAGGTATTCTATCCCTATATATGTTTGCTCCTCATCTACAAGCTTCCCCCCTTCCTGCAGAATCCTAAATCCTCATAAGCCATTATTTCAGCTATTGTAAAGCAGTCGTGAACAGTAGCTACATCAACATCTTTAGGCTCTATCTTAGCTATTTTATAAGCCATTCCGGCAGCTCTTACCGTTGCTTCAAGCCCAACGTAGTTTGGCCTCCTAACAATGTTTGAAGTATCTGAGCTATATCCTATAGCCCTAATCCATACAGGATCCTCCACCCTAAACTCCCTAACCTTCTCCTCAGAAGCCAGTATTACTGCAGCAGCTCCATCACTTATCGGCAGCAATCATATAGCTTATGAGGCCAACATACAACCCTAGATTTAAGAGCTGCCTCCACACTTATCTCCTTCTGGAAGTGGGCTTTAGGATTCATTGCTCCATATTTATGAGCCTTCACAGCCACCTTAGCAAGCTGCTCCTCAGTTGTCCCATATCTTGACATATGTGCTGTAGCATATAATGCATAGTATCCTGCAAAGCTTGTTCCGAACATATGGAACTCCCATAGATAGTTCCCACCCCTACCACCTACAGCTGTTGATGTTGGAGTATCTACCTCACACATTTTCTCCACCCCTATAGCAATAGCTGTATCAACATATCCTGATGCTACAGCATTATAGGCAGTAAATACTGCTGCACTTCCAGTAGCGCATGCAGCCTCAACCCTTATAGGCCCCTTCCGTCAAGCCCAACATATTCGTTTACGGGAACTGCAGGTAGAGCCTCATAAAGTCTTGTACCCACGGATCCTACAACACTTAAATCTATATCCCTCTGCGTAATACCGGCATCCTCGAAAGCCTCCTTAACAGCCTCAAAAGCTATCTCCTGTAGAATAGCGTCATTACGTACACCAAACCTGGAATGACCAACACCAATAATAGCAACCCTCCTCATAACCCTCCAAGCTAGAGAAGTATTAGAATATATAAATTTTGTTGTGGCTTAAGGCGCTTTGTAAACTTAAGCTTGCTGATTACTTCTAGGTAAAGCTTAAGTTTACAAGACGGCTTAAGGCTTTATAAGCCTCAGCTTTACTTAATCTTCTCCTACCTATGTAAAACTGTAAGCTTATAAGTGTTCTTATTATGTAGTTGCTTGAAAATTTGGTTAAAGTTAAGATTTATAAATGGGTGTTAAACATGTGAAAGTGTTGGAGTGGGTAATGGATGGGTATGAAGGGATGGTATATACAAACACTTTACGTGCTTGCAAAGCTCGGTGCGTTTGGTAAAGCATTAGAGATAGATACGAAAACATTATCAAGATACATCAATACTTCTCAACAAACAGCCTCAAGAAGAATTATTGAGCTGTGTAGGGGTGGATATATTCAAAGAACGTTTTCGAAGAGAAGGCAGGCTTTAACACTAACTGGTAAGGGTGTAGAGCTTTTAAGGGAGGTGTATATGAATCTCCACATGATCTTCAACAATATTACTAGTATCCAGTTTGAGGGTATAGTCTTCACTGGACTTGGAGAGGGAGCATTCTACGTATCTCTTCCATTCTACAAGAAGCAATTTATAGATAAGCTAGGTTTCGAACCTTACCCCGGTACTCTTAATTTAAGGCTTAAATCAGTTGATGATGTAGCTAAAAGAAGGAGCCTAGAGCTTCTCCCATCTATTAATATAGAGGGATATTCAAACAGCTCAAGAACTTATGGTTCTGTGAAATGCTACCATGCATTAGTTAATAACTCAATAAAAGCTGCTGTAATAATATGCTCCCGCACCCATTACGGTCCAGATGTTTTAGAAGTTATATCTCCGTTAAATCTTAGAAAGGAGCTGAACCTAAATGACGGCGATGTTGTTAAGGTATCTGTTAATCTTAGAGATACTATGATCCCTAGTATTAGTTATTAATGGCCTTAGCAAGTTATGCATTAAACTATCAACTAAGGTTTCTATTAGGCTCCGAACTTTAGACACCATGAATATAGAATTTAAGCTTAAATAAGCTTGTGTAGTATTGAGAGATTTATGCAAGTCTAAAGTGTCTAGAATATTTCCTTAATAAGTTACCCTTATCAGGTGAGTAAGTTACTGCTAAGCTAGCACACCCACTCAATACGTAAATTTAATCCTCCACTCTTACTTCTCTAAAATTTTGATATGGGAATATTGGGATTCTGTAGGAGTGGTGAGCTTAGATTTCCTTAGAATACTTCGAAGTTAAACTGGTTTTTTAGGGTAGAGAAGTGTGATGAAGCCCTCTATGCTGATGGAGTTTTTGGTTATGTTTTTACAAGTTATTTTTAGCTTCACTATACCTCTATCGCCTGTTTTTACTTCTTTCTTCTCAGCAACTTCACATTCAGCACTAACCTCCTCACCCGGCCTAACAGGCGATGTAAATCTTAAATCGCTAATACCTAGTAAAGCAATGATGTTGTCAAATAGCCCAATCTGGTAGAGAAGCCCTACCGCAATGCTTAAAACCAGAAGTCCAGGCGTAATCCTTCCCTCAAATCCTCTTCTCCTAGCTGCTTCATCACTTAGAAATAGGGGATTTACAGCACCAGTAACTCCAGTAAAAAGGTCTACGTCAGTAGTGGTTATTATTCGTGATCTAGAGGTAAACTTATCCCCTATTTTAAAGTCGTCAAAGTAAAGCATGAAGAGAAATTTATAGATGGAATATAAATCTATCGGTTTAAACTTAGGACCTGATAACTTAGCATATTGCATCCAACATTTTAGGTTGCTGCATCCCAGCTTAAGCTTTAGACCTACTATAGGAGTTATGGTGTCTAAGCCTACCAATCATCTCCTAGGTAAAGCTTAAGTTCGTAGGATGGTTATGGTCTTAGAACATATCCAACAGTCCACAGCTCTTCCTAGCTCACTCCTAAGTACAGCCTTAGTTAATGAATAGCTAAATAATAGTTGGGCATTAGTATTTCACTAAGGTTTTCACCACTGTTCTCATGTTAGGTATCTGCTTGCTGAATTTGTAATTTCCATCCTCAAAGCCTCGAGCAGATCAACCACTACTCAAGAAACAGTAGGATATGCAAAATACTAATGTATGATCTTAGTAAAGTTTAAATTATGCTAATTTATTAGGTTGTTAATCCGTAATGTATTTGGTTGTAGGTGTTTGAATGATTAGGTTTCGAAATCTTACATCCTCAGTTTTTCTAGATGTATGTGTAAGATGTGGGGTATGCAGAGGGGTATGTCATGTATATTTGGAAACAAACGATTTAGGTAAGAGCCCAGTCTACAGGTTAAGGCTTCTGCATAGTGTTGTTAAGGGTAGGGGTATTGCTGATAGCTTCGAGCTTCTAAATGTTTATGAATGTACTCTCTGCGGTAGATGTATGGAGGCATGTCCATTCGGTATTTCAACCGTTGATCTCTGGGAGTGTTTAAGAGGTTATGTTTATGGTTTAGGTAAAAATCCTGAAAGCCTAAACACTATTACTAGTAGTCTTCAAGAGTTTAGGAATCCATACTCCATGATGGCTGAATCTAGATTTGACTGGGTTGATTATTTAGGATTGGAAAATCCTCCAATATCCAGGAAGGCCGACATCATCTATTTTGTTGGCTGCACTACTGCATTTAAGGGAGTATGTCAGGAAACAGCTTATGCAGCATCCCTACTACTTAACAGGTTAGGGTTAAGCTGGAGTTTTCTAGGTAATGATGAATGGTGTTGTGGAGCACCTTGGATTATGGCTGGATCCGAGGAGAAAGCTGTAGAGCATGCTGAGCATAACGTTAAGCTTATTGATGATCTTAACGCTAAGGAGGTTGTAACTACTTGCCCCTCATGTTATAGAATGCTTAAATGGCGTTATCCATCTCTTCTAGGTAGAAGGTTAAATTTTAAAGTAATGCATATTACTGAGCTTCTAGCAAATCATGTTAATAGCTTAAAGCCAGTAAGCCTATTTAATGATGTTGTAACATATCATGATCCATGCGAGCTTGGAAGACTTGGAGGAATAATTAAAAAGCCGAGATTAATCCTTAAGAAAACATCTAAAAACTTCAAGGAGCTACCCAGCCACGGATTAAACTCTGAATGCTGTGGTGGTGGAGGACTACTTCAAGCAGTAGATAACGATGTTAGGGTTAAAGTATCTGTAAAAAGAGTTAAGCAAGCTTTAAATATAGGAGCTGAAGTTTTGGTTACTTCCTGTCCATCATGTAAAATGACGTTAAGAGATGGCGTATCAGCTATTGGATCCGACTTGGAAGTTCTTGACTTAACGGAGTTTCTAGCTAAAGCATTAAGTCTTTAAACTACATTCAAGCTGTGGAAGCGATTTTATTGTTAGGAAAGATTTAATAAAGTCTTTACTGATATTTATATAAATGAGATATGAAACTCAAAATAGATTAAGGGCTTTAAGCTTTCTCTCAGAGCGTTACTCTAGGCTATTGAAGGATATCGATGATTATAAGCTAAGATCAATTGCTGAGTTTCTAGATTTAGGATTTTTTGAGGGTATATCGGAGTATTTAGGTATTGGTGTTGATGATGGTTACAGTATTGTTAGAAGATACGGTGAGGCTGTAGCTGGATTTAGGGTTTTAAGTATTTTAAGAACTAAAGATGTAAGAACTCTAGCTGAGAGGGTTTTAAAGCTTATTTCAAAATATCCTGTAACTGATGTTGGTAGATGTAGGGTTTTATCCATCACTCCAACGTTGAATAGAAGTGTTGTTGAAGATAGATTTAAACTGGTTGATGAGGGCTTAGAGATTCTTAAACAATTGAGAAGTAGGGGGATGCTTTCAAAGGTTTTAAGCATTCTTTCAAGAGCTAGATTTACTAAACCCCCACGTGAAAAGCCATTAACTATAGCTACTTCAAGTAGGGAGTACTACAATACCCTATCTAGAATGTTTAGTGTAACTCATAGAGTTGAGCTTATAGATTCGAAGGATAAGTTTAAGCAGCTTTTAGGCTTAAACGAGCCTATAATATATGTTGGGGATGAACCTATACATGAGCCTGGAGTTATAGTTTTCACTGAGCCCCCAAGCCTAATTGATGTTAATCCATCAATACTTATAAACTACTTCACTACTAGAAGGCAAATTCTTGAATGCTTCACTGAGCTTTACGGTTTAGTTGAAGGCTTTTCAGACGTAAATCTTCTGGAGCGTGTACGTGAAGCTTTAAGCCTCATAAGTGAAGCTGAGAAACAGTTTCTCCCCGACTTTAAGAAGGTAATTGTTGGATATGAGGAGAGGATAAATAATGAATTAAAAAAGATCATCAGTACCGGCGGTTCAACTTTGGAGTTTAGGAGAATTCTAGAATCCATACTTTGGGATATTGCTGGAAGCTTAAAGCTTACTGAGCATGAACGTAGTCTTCTATGGGAAGCTACGTTTGAAAGCTTTGAGCTGCCCTTCCAATTCCATCCAGTAAAGATTAGGATTCTGGAATCCATATACGTTAAGAGAATGATGGAGAATAGACATGTGAAGCTTAGGGAAATAGCTTTAAAGCTTAAAGCCTACCTTGACGATGTTGATGAGGCCTTAAAAAAGGTTTTCAGCCTTGACCTTAAGATAGCGTTAGCACTATTTACCGAAGAATATAGATTAGTAAAGCCCACGATAGGTAATAGAGGATTTGCCTTCATAAACGGTAGAAACCTGCTACTACAGGCTGAAGAGCTTAAACTTGAATTAAAGCTTCAACCAGTATCCTACGCTCTAGGTGAGACAAATACCGTTAAAGTTAAGGATGCAACACCTCAAAACATAGCTCTACTAACAGGTGCTAATAGTGGAGGTAAAACAACACTTATTGAAACAATAGCGATAATACATATACTAGCCCTACATGGACTACCTGTTCCAGCAGAGAAGGCTGAAGTATCCCTAATACCTCTCTACATGTTTAGGAGGAAGACAGCTAAGAAGGCTGGAAGCCTTGAAGCATCCCTAAGATCAATAGGGAAAATGTTTAGCGATAATAGAGCTAAACTAGTTTTAATAGATGAGTTTGAAGCATTAACAGAGCCTGGAGCTATGGGTAGAATAATAGCTTCAATAATAAACAATACACCGCTAAACACCTACATGGTTCTAGTAACACATCTAGCAGCTGAAATAACCCCCCATCTCCTAAGAAATGTAAGAGTAGATGGAATAATCGCTAAGGGGCTTGATGAAGAGGGTAATTTAATAGTTGATAGACAGCCAATATTCAACAAGCTAGGTGTAAGCACACCAGAACTAGTAGTTGAGAAGCTAGCATTAAAGACGAAAAACAGGAAAATAAGGAAAACATATAGAAACATAGCGGATACCGTAAAGGAGGGAATACGTCAAACACTTCTAAAATGGATTAAGTAATTAAACTATTGAATGTAAAGCCGTTAAGAACGAAATAAGCATTACTCGTATAAGTGTTGAAATGGTTTTAAGTCTATTTGCTTATTTACACTTATTACAGATCCTTTCGATGAGCGTATCTTAAAGTTCTTAGCGATGGCAAGAGGAAGTTTCAGCCAGCTTGTTGAGGAGATTTGGTTCCCACAATACTTTGAGGCTTCACCTCAAAAGACTGTTGGACGGAGGCTTAGTTTTAAAGGAGGAAATACTCAGGAAGGATTGTGGAAGACCATGTTCACATACGTCTTATCCGTCTTTGAAGCGTCAAATAATCTGTATGCTGCCAGAACCATACATAGAGTTGTACCCCCTCCCTCCAGCAAGCTTAGCCCCTCTACAGGTTTGAGAAGAGCGGATACTACAAGAAAATAAGGACCGTATACAAAGCCAAAATGCCGAAACCCCAAAAGAACAATAAAACCAAATTATTCAACACTTATGTACACGTTGCAAGAAGTAGCCGCAGTAGAAAATTCCTCATATAGATAAACAGAAGACGTAATACTAAGTTAACGGGATTAGCTGTTTGAACCTGGCAACTTAACATATTGCATCTAACATCCTAAGTTGCCACGTTCAGCTGTTTTACAGAAAGAATTATATAGCCCAACTCTTAACTATCTCGGCGTCTCATTTGAGTATTCGAATCGCTATTTACGGTCTTGGCTCTATAGGTAGCTTAATAGCTAAACATGTCATTACGAAGCCTGGCATTAGGTTAGTTGGAGGTATTGATATATCCCCAGATAAGGTTGGTAAAGATATAGGTGAAGTTGTAGGCTTAGGTAAAAGCTTAGATATGCCCGTTGTTCATGATGATAATGCTATAGAGGTTCTACGTGAAGCCGATGTAGTTCTACATTCAACATCTACACATCTTGATAAAATATATCCTCAAATCGTTAAATGCATTAAGGCTGGAGCAGACATCATCTCCACATCTGAAACACTAGCATATCCATGGTATAGATATCCTGAGCTCGCATTCCTAATCGATGAGGTGGCGAAAAAACAAAACGTTACAGTTCTCGGTACTGGTGTTAATCCCGGATTTGTATTTGATACCTTACCCGCATTCCTAAGCTCAGTATGCGTTGATGTTGGTAGGATACATGTTGTTAGATCAATCGATGCCTCGAAGAGGAGATACTCATTCCAGAAGAAGTATGGATTAAGCATGACACCACAGGAATTCCGGGATAAGATATCTAGAGGTGAGATAACAGCCCACGTAGGATATGCGGAATCAATAATGCTCATCTCACACATGCTCGGATTAAAAATAGATAAGATTGAGGAAGGTCAAGAACCAATAATAGCAGATAAATACATGGAAACCCAATACTTCAAAATACATCCAGGACAAGTATGCGGTATAAGAGGATACGGTATAGGATACATTGAAGGAAGAGAATTCATAAAACTCGAACTCCTAGCAGCAGTCGGACGCACAGACTACGATGAAGTTACAATAGAAGGAAACCCACCACTAAAATGGAGAAACGAATACGGAACAGCTGGAGATACAGCTACAGCAGCAATGATTATTAACGTTATTCCAAGGGTTTTAAATGCTTCACCAGGCCTACTAACAATGAAGGATGTAGCTATTCCATCAATATATCTCGGCACATTTAGGTTTTAGATATGTATCTGGATTCCACACCCAAATCTAGAAGCCTATTTGAGAAGGCTAGGAAGTATCTGCCCGGCGGCGTCTCCTATGGCTTAAGGTATTTCAGCCCCTATCCATTCTACGTTGTTAAGGCTAGGGGCAGTAGGGTATGGGATGTTGATGGTAATGAGTATCTTGACTTCTGGATGGGTCATGGAGCAATAGTGACAGGCCACAACTACGAGCCTATAATTAAAGCTGTGATGGAGCAGTTGGAGTATGGTGTCCACTTCGGATGGTGTAATGAGTGGGAGGTTAAGTGGGCTGAAGCTGTATGTAGATGGTTTGATATGGATATGGTTAGACCATCCAACAGCGGTACTGAGTCAAACATGTATGCAGTAAGGCTTGCAAGAACATATACCGGTAGGGTGAAGGTAGGTAAGTTTGAGGGTGGATGGCATGGAGGATATGATGGACTGCATAAGGGGGTTAGCTACCCATACGATAAGCCATCATCATCAGGACTACCTGAATCAGTAACTAAGGATATTGTTCTACTTCCATATAATGATCTGGATGGTGTACGTGAGAGGATTAAGGGTGAGGATTTAGCATGCATTATTGTAGAGCCCGTAATGGGTGCTGCAGGCTTCATACCTGCTGATAGGGAGTTTCTGAAGGGTCTTAGGGAGCTATGCAGCGAGAAAGATATAGTACTAATATTTGATGAGGTTATAACAGGCTTCAGATTCTATAAGGGTGGGCAGAACTACTATAATGTTAAGCCTGACCTAATTACAACTGGTAAGGCTGTAGGAGGACAATACTTCCCAGGTGCAGGCGCAATATGTGGAAAGGCTGAGATAATGGAGAAGCTTGACCAGATTAAGATACCTAACTTCTGGGAGAGATCCTTCCATGGAGGAACATATGTTGGAAATGCTTTAACAATGAGGGCTGGATACACGTTAATAAGGGAGCTTGAAGATAAATCAGACCAATTCTTCCCATATCTAGATAGGCTTGGGAGAAAGGTTATAGATGGGTTAAACAACATATTTGCTAGAAACAGTTTTGAAGCATATACTACAGGTTTAGGATCCCTATTCGCCATACACTTCACGAGGGAGAAGCCTATAAACGGCTTAACAGCTGAAAGAACTAAGAATAGGGAGCTTACTAGAAGGCTTTTCGAATTTATGCTGAATCATGGGGTTGTATATTTATCGCCGAGCACAGCCCACTTCATATTCTCAATAGCGCATACTGAGGAGGATATAAACCGATTCCTAGCATTAACTGAGGAGTTTGTTAGGGAGGCTAGGAGATAATGGTGCTCTACGGCGTTAAGGGCAGGGTAGCCCTCATAATTCCACATGAAGACTACACTACGGAGTACGAGTTTAATAGGCTGGCGCCTAAGGATGTTGCATTCTATACTGTAAGGATACTTCTAAAATCTGTTAGTAGGGAGGGGTTGGTGGAGATGTCTAGGGAGCTTGATTCCGCCCTCGATAGAGCGCCGGCTAGAGTTAATCTAGCTGTTTACCACTGTACTAGCGGTACCTTTATACTTGGCCCTAAATGGGAGGAGGATATTCTTAGGAGGATAGAGGATAGACTTAACGTAGCATCTACAAGCACGATGAGGTCTGTTGTGGAAGCCTTAAAGCATCTAGGGCTAAGTAAAATATCCCTAGCAACACCGTATACTAAGGAGCTGAACGATTATGAGTCAAGCTACCTATTACAGTTCGGGATAAGGGTTGTTAAGGATTCATACCTATCATTAACGAGCAGTGAGGCTATGTGCTCCGTGGAGCGTGATGAGCTTAAGCAGCTTGTTGAAAGAGCAGATACATCCGAATCTCAGGGGATATTTATTAGCTGTACCGGCTTGAAGACTATGGGTTTAATCGATGAGTTTGAGGAAACATTTAGGAAGCCTGTGGTTTCAAGCAACTCCGCAACTTTCTGGAATGTTTTAAGGCTATGCGGGATTGGGGGAGTTAACATAAGGGGTTATGGTAAACTCCTCATGGGTGGTTTTAGATGAGGTTTGCGGTAATACTTGGCGATATGTATCCTGCTGATCGAGCTGTTAAATGCGGTGTACTAGCTGAAAGGTATGGTTTCCACGCTGTCTTTGTACCTGACCATCTTGCAGATATTGATGGGGCGAGGATTGACTGCTGGACTGTTCTAGGAGCTATAGCTTCAAATACGAGTAGGATCCTATTAAGCCCGGGTGTAGCTGATATACATCATATAATCCCCGCAAAAATGGCTCAAATAGTTGCTACGCTTGATGAGCTGTCAGCTGGGAGAGCTGTTCTAGCTGTAGGTGCTGGGGAGGCGATGAATATTGTACCCTTCGGTCTTGAGTTTGAGAAGCCTAAAGATAGAATTTTAAGGTTAAGGGAGTATATTGAGGTTGTTAAGCTGCTGTGGAGGTCAAGTAGGGATAACCTAGCCTACTATAAAGGTAAATTCTACACTTTAAACGAGGCATTTATCGATCAGAAGTATGTTAGGCATCCTCATCCACTAATATATGTTGGAGCTATTAGATCGAGAAGCCTTATGGAGCTTATAGGTGAAATGGCTGATGGATGGTTTTCATGGATTGTTTTACCGGAGACGTGTAGGAAAAATATTGAGATAATTAGGGAAAGCGCCTTAAAACATGGTAGAAACCCTGACGGCATAGATGCTGTTGTATGGATTTATACATGCCTAACTGAGGATCCGAACGTGAGGAGGACAGCTGTAAATATAGGTAAGGCATATCTATACGTTGAGAAAAGCATACTTGAAAGGCATGGATACAAGCTGGAAACCCCGGACTACACATATCTACTAGCCCATAAACCGTTTAAAACAGGTGATGAGCTTGTTAAAGCAGCCTCCATTGTACCTGAAGAAATCGTTGAGAAGGCTATTCTAATCGGGGATGTTAACAACTGTATTGAGAGGGTTGAAGAATACCGTAAAGCAGGAGCTAAATGTGTAGGGTTTAGAATAATGACCGTTAAGGGAGGATTATCAATAGAGGAATCTATGAAGCTAATATCGGAGAAAGTAATTCCATACTTTACCGAAATATATAAATAATCAACTCTTTTTATCCATCTTAACGTATTAGTTTATGGGGATTATGTAATGGGATATTATGGTCAACTAAATGAGGAAACCATTAAGAAAATTGCTGAAGTTGTTGGTGGGGAGAATGTTTCAATGGAGGACTTCAACCTAATATGCTATACTAAAGACTTCTATAAGCCCTACCCTAAGGTTAAGCCTCCTGAATTAATCGTATATCCTGAAAGCACAGATCAAGTTAGCAGGATCGTTAAGATAGCTAATGAGAAGCTAATTCCAGTAACACCTGTAGGAGGTCTTACAGGGCTGAGCGGCTGTGCTATTCCCAAATACGGCGGTATAGTTGTTGATTTGAGGAGGATGGATAGAATTGTTGAGGTTGATGAGGAGGATATGTATGTAACGTGTGAAGCTGGAATAACATGTGCTAAGCTAGCATATGAGCTTGGGAGGAGGGGCTATGCTCCTCCCCACTTTCCAGCAAGCAGATTCGCAGCTACAATCGGCGGATCTATAGCCCACTGCGGGGTTGATGGGATGCAGATGGTTTATGGAGCTATCGGTGACCGTGTTTCAAGCCTTAAAGTAGTTCTACCTACAGGTGAAATAATTAATGTTGGGGGAGGTGTTTCAGGTAAGATTAGGAAGTCATCCTCAAGCTTTAATCTAAAATGGCTATTCATAGGGACATGTGGAACACTTGGAATAATAACTGAAGCAACATTAAGAATCTATCCTAAACCAAACGTTGAGGATAGTGTTCTAGTAGCTCTTAACAGCGTTGATGATGCGCTTAGAATAGCGTCCGAAATAAAGAGGAGGAATCTACCTATAGCCTGCTTTACTGTTTGGGATGAGGTTGCAGTTAATCAGCATAGAAGGATGGCTTACGGATCCAAAATACCTCAGCTAAACGTACTTGCACTAATAGATATTTCATGCTACAATAGCGAGATCTGTAGCTTAATTAGAAGTGAGGTTTTAAAGATATGTTTAAGCCTTGGTGGGGAGGTATGTGATGGTGAAGTTGCCCAATACATTTCAGGCTATGCCTCAGACTTCTACTCAGCATTAGCAGCAACAGGTAAGGGTGGATGGGGATGTGTAGATGTAGCTGTGCCGTTAAGGAATGTGGGGAAGGCTTTAGGTAAGCTTTACAGCATTCTTAAAGCCTACGGTATTGAGCCTCTAGGCGCTCTTATCTTAAAGCTTGACCCGATGTATATTGACTTCTTCTATAGGGTTGATGAGGCAAACAGGGAGAAGTATCCTGTATATGTTAGAGCTATAAGGGAGATGCTTAAGGCAGCCTTGGAGCTTGGGGGTGCAATGTCCCACTCTATGGGTGTAAAAATAGATGCTAGAGATATGATACCTATGGAGCTGGGGTACGGCTACGAAGTATTGAAGAAGATTAAAAACGTTTTAGATCCTAAAAACATTTTAAATCCTGGAGTGCTTTTTTAAGATTTAATTAATGAATTTGTTAATAAGCTCAGCTAAATCCATAACCTTAACGTCAACATTGAAATCGTAAAGCACCCTAGCGACAACAACTCCATCATTTAGGTTTATTGTACATGTTGGACATGATGTTACTAGATAGTCTACATCCCTCGGTACTGCGAGAACCCGCTGGGCTGCGATAGTTGTTGATATCTCCGGTAAAGCTAGTCTAACCCCTCCACCACAGCATTCAGTTTCAAGCCTATTCTTCTCCATCTCTACAACGTTAATGTTTAAACTCTTCATGACGTCTCTAGGCTGATCGTAGATTTTTAGGTATCTACTTAAGTGGCATGGATCATGATATGCTACAGCTATACCTTCATCTCTAACATCCAGCTTTAACTCCCCGCTCTTAACATATTCTTGAAGCACTTCAGAAATGTGTTTAACCTTAAACGGCACCTTTCCCCCAATTATTTTAGGGTAGAAATCCCTAATAAATCCTACACATGCTGGACAGCTACTAACCAGAATGTTTGAATCCAAACTCTTAATAGCCTCCACATTCCTCTCAGCAATATCCTCTAGATGCTTCCAGTAGCCTATCTGGTATAGTGGGTATCCACAGCATGTATTAATTAATGGTTTAAAGCTTACTTTAAGCCTACTCAATATGTTATTTATCGATGTATGTATGCTCCCCCTCTTAACCGATGCTACACATCCAACCCAATGGATAACCTCAACGTTCCCGCCGTGAGCTTGACTGTAAACACCTCTACATTCACCCTCCCCAAATACATTACCGGTTCTTAAAACACCCTCCATAATAGATTTATACTGTGGAAGCTCGTAACCGCTTTCTATAAGCTCATACCTGAAGGACGGTATTATCTCCCCCATACTTATACGTGTACTTGTTAACTTATTTACTCCACACTGAGCTTCACAAGATAAGCATAAAGCACAGTATGCTGTATTCTCCAGTAATCTCTTTGATGGAGGAATTTCCCCTCTAAGATATGCATGTACTATTTTTAACTTCCCTCTTGGACTTACCCCCTCCCTCCTTACAACCCTATATATCGGACATGAATCTAAACACCTCCCACATCTACAATTAGCGCATACCTCAACAACATGATCATATAGGCTTAAACCATTCATAAATTTAGCTATAGCATCCTTCTATTAAATCTTTAGGCTAATATATGGCTTAATTTTGAATTCTGCAAATAATCCATACAATTAAGATGAACCTTAACCATATTATTCTCTCCATAAGCTTCTAAAAGCTTTATAATCCATAGGCTGAGAATTCCGCATGAAGCCCTACAGTAGTAATCGCAGTCAGTCAATAGGTTATGTTAAGCTGCAAATATCTCCAACCATCTTAATGAATGCTGTTAATAGTTAGCAGTATTGAAGACATCATGTATGCAATCTCCCTAAATAAGGCTTAAGAAACGTACAACCCCTAGAACCTATCTAACATCATCAACTAGTAAACTCTAAAACCCCACATTCCTATTAAGGGGGCTTAGGATTAAACCATTAGATTTATGACTTACATATTAGAAGCTTAGATATCTGAAGATACTCTTAAAGAACGAAACATGTAAACCTGGAATATACGGTCCTTCCACCTAACAATTCTAGATGTAAAGTCACATAGATGAGGGAGTAACCCGGATAAGTTTAGGAGCTGCCATATTTAGGAAAGATTTATAACCTTGCTGGTTTTAGGTTGTGGGTGATGCTGTGGAGCCTGTAATGCTGGCTGTTGGGGTTTTAGCGTTGATTGTAGGCTTAGTTATTATTGCTGGATGGTTTGAGGATGCTGAGTCTGATGTAGGGTCTCAAAGCAATCCAAACTCTCAAGTACAGCTTGCACCACAGGTAGGTACTATACATAGATTCTTCAATAAGGCTATATCTGGGGAGCCTATATCGAACGGTATGTGGTGTATGACTGCAGGAACTATTTTTGTAGCTTTATGGCTTGGATGGAATGTTCATCCATTAATCTCAATACCCATATCATGCGGCTTAACAACGCTATTCCATATGACTCTAGCAACAACAGCCTATCTAGGCAGGATAGCGAGCCAGAGGAGATTTGGGCAGCCAATATATGTTGATGTTTTATTAAGCCATTTACCGTTGATAGGTGCTCACGGCTTCATGGTTACATTAACTATTCTAGCAGTATCCTACATAATGTATATAGCTTCAACAAGCACAATCCTTAACCTTGATATTAGTGGATATATAGGTTATCCAATAGTAATCCCAATACTTGCATTAATGCTTGGAATCGTCTCAGGATCGATAGGAAGCTCTACAGGTGATGTTCATTACGGTGGTGAAAGACTTTACCAGCATACAGTTTACGGTGAGGGTATATCTACAAAGCATTATGGAGCTATAACTGTTAAAGCCGAGCTTGGATGGAGGAACAGCATCGATACTGTATGGTTCTGTAGTAAGTACGGCAGCATGATGGCTGGCCTATGCTATGGATTAATTCTACTATTCGATAACTTTAGGCTATTCCTAGGCAGTATATATGGACAAACAATCTTAAACGTAGGTGTAGGAGTAGCAATATTGCTTATGCTTCTTCTAGCTAATAGATGGATTGAGGTTTGGTCTAGGAGAAGATTTGGACCCTACACGGAGAATACCGGTTTTAGGGGTGGGGAGTAGTGGATTTCATTACAGCAACTGTTATTCTACTAGCTATATCTGCTGCAGGTATCTTAATCTCTATTGGAACTATGCTTCTACCTGTTGGCGGTGCTCCAGCAGCTATGTTTACATCAACAGGAATTGCTACAGGTGCTGAAATGATGCTTACAGGATCTGGGATTACAGGTATATTGATGTCGGCGGCGTTGTTTAAAGAGAATGGATTAATAGTTATGGTTAATGCAGGTTTAAGCTCAGCCATAATGATGTCGACGGTGATGCTGATATGTAACCTCCTAGCTGTTTATGGACGCGGTATCCCTCCAGCATTGTATACGAGGGATAAGGATCCTGTAACTGGTGAGAATGTTAAGATATACGTTACTCCAGGTACTACAGGTCACGGTATTCCAACAGCATGCTTTATAAGTGGTGTTATTGGGGCTTTTCTAGGCGGGTTTGGCGGATCATTAACCTTTATACCTGTATTTAGGGCGTTAATGCTTAAATCCATGGGATCAACTCCATCTATAGAATCTATTTTCTCACGGATTGTTGAGGTATCTGGAAGTAATGCTGTTTCAAGTATTGCTGCTGCATCTATTGCAGCTCTTGGAATGTTTCTGATTAATGCAAACATTACAGCATACGCTATTAGGGGTGTTATAGAGGGGTGGTGGGATCCTAAGTTTAAGAATGCTCCGAGAACTGCTTTAGCATGCTTCCTAGCATCGATGGTTTTCGGATTTATTACCCTAATATTCATATTGTAGGTGGTTTTATGGGTCATAGCGGTGTAATGGCTAAGGCTGGGGGAAAGACTTCAATAGAATCCAGCTATCTTGCAGCTCTAGCTTTAGCTTTAAGCCTATCAGGTATCGTTACTTTGGGCACAAGCAAAGTGTGGGGCTTTGGCGGAAG
>Ga0080004_1185590_pt1 | contig 17866 bp, 13 predicted proteins | sample WasSprMetagenome_FD_69207 | JGI IMG/M metagenome (GOLD analysis project Ga0080004, IMG submission 69207) | Sulfidic aquatic microbial communities from Washburn Spring, Yellowstone National Park, USA - WS (SPADES assembly) (version 2) | ecosystem: Environmental > Aquatic > Thermal springs > Hot...
TGCCCACAATGACCAGGCGCAGGTCGTGGGTCGCCAGGAGGTAGTGGAAGGCTTCCAGGAGCGCGGTGAGGTTCTTGCGGGGCTCAATGGTGCCGACGTAGAGGATGAAGTGCTCCGGCAGATTGTAGCGGGCGCGGACGGCAGCGATAGTTTCTGGGCTGGCCGGGCGGAAGCGGGGGTTCACCCCCTCGTGGATGACGGTGATTTTCTCCTCGGGGATATCGTAGAAGCGGACGGCATCCCGTTTGGTGCACTCGGAGACGGCGATGACCGCATCGGCCGCGCGCAGGAAGCGAGGCATCATCAGGGTCAGAAACCAGCGGTTCAGGGGTTTGTGGGTTTCGGGGTGAAAGAGGAAGACGAGATCGTGGAGGGTAAAGACCGTCCGGACCGAGGAAAAGCGGGGAAGCAAGTGCTCTGTGGCGTGGAACAAATCCACTCCTGCGAAGAACCTGTCCATGCTCAGGCCCAGAAAGTGGCGGAGGGCCGTCGTCAGGCGCCAGCGGTGGGCACCCCACGGAACCCCATACCTGGGCAAGGCATCTAGCGGCGCAGGAAGAGGTACGGGCGGGTGGCGGTCGTAGTGAAACGCGCTCCACGAAATCCCCGCGTCCATCTGTATCAGTTGTGTGGTCAGTTCCCGGGCGTAGGACGCCAATCCCGCCTTCTGGTGAACAACAGGGGAGAGGTCCAGGCAGATGTTCATCACTGCCTTTCCTTATCGGAAAAAGGCTTCTTCAGAGCGAAGTATTCTCTGCAGAATACGATATCCGTTTACCAGAATCTGAAGCAACCCCGCTTTCCAAGAGCCGTAGTGTTTTGCTGTGAATTGAATCAGGCTTTGGTAATAAATCTGGCTTGCCCGATGCCGTTGTGGTAACGACGCACCTCCCAGATGGACTACCTCAAAACGGGGATCATACAGAATCCGCCACCCAGCCCTTCTCATCCGCAGACACCAGTCATTATCTTCAAAATACAGGAAAAACCGCTCGTCCAGTAGCCCTACTTGCTCAACAACCTCCCGACGTACCAGCATGCATGCCCCAGAGACCCAATCTACTTCAAGGGGATGCCCTACATCCCACCGATGCATAGGCCCAAGGCCCAGAAGGGCCTTCAATCCACGTCGGAGCAGATAGCCGGGAGTCTGGTCTTCCCCGAAAGCGAATGCCTGAGGCTTCCCATTGGGTGCGCGGAGCAAAGGAGAGAGCGCCCCTACCTCCGGTTGCGCCAGGAGCACTTCAGCCGCAGCTTTCAGAGTTTCGGCTGAAGCCAACACATCGCTGTTCATCAGGGCGATTACCTGACCCATTGCCTCTCGCAGGCCCAGGTTGATGCCAGCAGCAAAACCCAGATTCTGGTCACTACGGATGAGCTTTACGGCGGGGAACTTCTCGATAACAGCGAGGTCTGTATTGTCGGTGGACCCGTTATCCACTACGATGATCTGCCACCCCCAGTGGGTAGCAGAGTCATAGAAGTTCTCCAGACATTGAAGAACCAAGTCGCGGGTGTTGTATGTGAGAACAATGATAGTCAGGAAAGGCAAGGTTACCTCACCACCTGCTGATAGAAAGCGGCCGTGAGATCAGCGATACGCTCCTGCGCGTACAGCTGGGCCCGTATTAAACCGCGTTCGGCAAATTGTGCCCGCAGTTCTGGAGATTGCCTGAGTCGGTCCAGGCACTCCGCCAGCGTGGCCACGTCCCCCTCCGGGAAAATGAGCCCTGCGTCTCCCACCACCTCCGGGATGGCCCCAGAGTCGGAGCCCACCACGGGCACTTTGCAGGCCATCGCCTCTACCAGAATCCGACCGAACTGCTCTTTCCAGACCCGCGTGGTGCGGGAAGGAAGAACCACCACGTCCACCTGGGCCAGGAGTTCGGGCATCCGCTCCGGTGACACCGGTTCCAGCCAGCGGACCCGCTCCTCTATCCTCAGTTTTCGGCTCAGTTCTTCCAGCGCCGGACGATAAGGGCCATTGCCAATCAGCCAGAGTTCTACCCCCGGGCCCAGCCGGGCCACGGCTTCCATCAGGGTATCCAGCCCCTTCTCTGGCACAAAGCGGCCAGCGTAGGCCACCACAAAAGCCTGCGAAGGCTGGCGCTCTAACGGGCGAAAGATGCGGGTGTCCACGCCGATGGGAGGGATCACTGCTGTAGGGCCGGAGTAACCCATCTCCCGCAAAACCTGCACCCCCTCGCTGTTGGCGCATAGAATCGCATCGGCCTCCCGGAGGGAAATGTGGGTAACCAGCCGGACATACCAGCGTTTGGGGCGGTTGACATTCTGCCAGGTGTGAAGGATCAGTTTGGCCTGCGGCGCAAAAAGCCTCCGGGCCAGGGTAATCTGGAGGGCTGACAGGCTATCAGGCTCCTCCTCGGCGTGGATGATGTGGGGACGGATAGATGGCAGACCAAAGGTCAGCGTGCGGTAGAGGGCCCGGTGGGGATCGTTGATTGATCCCACCAATGGAATTCGCCGCACCTGGCAGCCCGAAACGGCCGGATTCACGGCCACCCTCCCATACTCGTCCTCCCAGAAGGTCGGGCGGACCAGCCAGAGGGCCAGTTCAGGCCGGGTGGCCATCACCTCCAGTTTGCGCTCCATAGAAGGGGAGCGGTAGCGAGCAATGTGGAGGACGCGAATCACCCCGGACGCCAAGCCATTGCCTCCAAAGTCGCGAAAATATCCTCCTGAGGACGAGTGAGCCGCTGCCAGGCCCACCCCAGGAGGCGAACGGCCAGCCAGAGGGCCCGGGCCAGCATCCATGGGCGGGCGCTGCCATCGGCCAGGCTCCGCTCCAGAGGCATAGTAGCTCGCCTTAGGAATGCGGGCAGGGGCGGTAGTGGTGCCGTCCTCCAGATGTGAATTTCTCTCAGGCCAGCCTTCTCCAGAGCCAGATGTAGGGAGTCAGCCGTGAAAAGCACCAGGTGGGCCGGCGGGCGATAGGCAGTCCAAAGTTCAGGAGCACGCACGGCCTGCCAGTGACCGGCGTTGGGGGTAGACAGCATCAGCACACCTTCAGGCCGGAGCCGCTGAGCGAGCCGACGGAGTTCGGCGACAGGCTCCCGGAAATGCTCCACAACCTCCCACAGAGTTACGGCATCATATACCGCGCCCTCGGGCAGTTTCTCTATGGAGGTCACGACCGGAACGCCGAGCCGGCGAGCGGTCTCCTCTGCTATTGGCTCTGAGATTTCCACTCCGGCCACTTCCCAGCCATCAGCCCGGGCCAACTCCAGGAAAAAGCCATCCGCACAGCCCACATCCAGTAACCGGCCGCGCTTCGGGAAAACCTGGGCCAACCTTCGTAGCCGTCGGCGAAAGTGGGGGGCCAGAGCCTTGTGCATCGCAGCGTAATCTCCGTACCCAATCTCTGTGTTGCCTGCAAAGTAGGGAAGGTCCTGATAAATCCTTGCCACTTCTTCAGCCAAAGGCATAGGGCTCACATACACAGCACGGCAGTGAGAGCAGCGGACATAGGAGAATCCGCGTCGGGAAACCACCGGGTGTGCATCTACAGAACCACACACCGGACAAGGCTCTGTCGCCACCATCATGCCTCCTAAACAGGCCTTTCACAGAGAGGGGATTTGATCTTCCACGCGAAACCGGTCTAACAACTGCCGGTCCCGCTCTGTCCAGATTCCACACCCGCTCTGGATGCGGATCCGTTCTGACAATTTGGCGTAGTTCATAAACTTGGTGTAGCCCAGGATAATCGCCAACAACAGGCCCTGTTCCCCGTACCGCCAGAGGCCGGCAAAGAAGTAATGATAGAGAAAGCAGCGTATCCCCCTGGCAATGGCCTCCATCAGGCTTGCTTGGTTGCGAGAGCGATGCAGATAGGCCGCCTCCAAATCGGTGTAGAAGTTGAAGGACCCACAGGTCAGTGAAAGGTTGGTCATTGCGTAATGGTAAATGACGCCATCTAACACTCCGTGCGGTTCGGGTACCCGTACCACTTCGTGCAAGGGCCGTTCCCAGATAGCCAGGCGACGGTCAAACAGGCGCGGAACTTCGGTGCGGCGAATCCAGGCCCGCAGCCGGGGAGTTACCCGACGACGCGTGGGGTCAGGAATCCAGCGCCCGGAAAACAGATGGACCCGCTGGATATGATAAGCGTTGAACTCGGACAGGCGGTCTGTGGCAGCCAGGTAGCAAATTTCGTCGCGTAACTCCTCGGAAACCCGTTCATCAGCATCAATAAAAAGCACCCAATCATAGCGGGCCTGGGTCTGGGCATAGTTGCGCTGAGCCGCGAAATTGGCAAAGGGATGCTGGACCACCCGCGCACCTGCCCGCCGGGCAATTTCTACCGTCCTATCCGTGCTGAAGGAATCCACTACCAGGATTTCATCCGCCCAGGCCAGACTCTCCAGGCACCCGGGCAGCATCTCTTCCTCGTTCCTGGTCAGCACAATCGCAGAAACAGGAATGACCATTTTCGCCTCACGGATTCGGTGTTCTGTGCATGAGTCCCCACACATACCTCACCCGCTCCCCCGTCTCCCGGGGCCGCAAGGCAAAGGTCAGAGCGTAGAAGGCCAGAAAAGCCCAGGCGGCCTTGATGAGAAGCCGCAGGAGAAGGCCCAGGTTCTCCAGAGGTACAACGCGAAGGGCCGCCATATACACCAGCAGAACAGCGGCACCGACCAGTATGGGTAAACCGAAGGCCGCACCCAGGTTCACCGTCAGTTCGCGGTGGACGTAGCGATAGGCCAGCACCATCCCCAGAAGGAGAGCCAGCCCCACGGCCCCGCAGGTCCCCAGCGCCCCCCAGCGCAACGTCAGCAGGAGCCCTGCAAGGCCCAGCACCCCAACCTGTGCCCAGAGCAATGTCGCGGCGCGGGCCGGTTTGCCCATCGCGTTCAGCAATACTCCAGCGTTCTCCAGGTGTGGACGGACCAAGAAAAAGGCAATGAGGATTTGCAGGAAGAGGGCACTGGGCAGCCAGCGCTCGCCGTAGAGCAGAGCGATAATCTCGGGCGCAGCGATGAAGACAGCAATGGCCAGCGGCACCGCTACCATGCCAATGGCCCAGGTCACCATCGTGGCGCTCTTCTCCAGCCGGGGCCGGTCATCCTGCAGGCGCGCATACGTGTAGAAGGCAGGGTGAAGGAGCACGGCGTTAAAAAGCAACCCCGGCCACTGGGCCATCCGGTAGGCCCGGTCGTAGTAGCCCAGGGCCGTTACCCCGGCAAAAGTGCCGATAAGGAAGTTATCCAGTTGGGAAAAGAGCATCCCGGCCATCAGCCACAGGCCCGTCGTGGCGCCGAACCGCAGGAAATGCCGGGCCAGGTCCGGGCGGAACCGCCAGGGTTCCCGCCACAACCGGGGATCCCTGCGCCGCAGGACCCACCATATGCCCAGCCAGAGGAAACTATAGGTGGTGGTCTGAGAAACCAGACTCCATACCCCGCCACCGTGGGTCGCCAGCCAGAAGGCAGGGATGTAAGAGAGAGGAAAAGCAACGGACTGGTAGAGGCTGACAACCCCAAAATGTAACTCCTTCTCCAATAGAACCCCAGCGATGTTGGACAAGCCTTCCATAAAGGCGGCCAGGGCCAGGACCAGCGCGGCCCACACGACCATGCGGTCATACCCCAGGCGCAGCAGGATCGGGGCGGCCAGTCCCATCAGAACGGGACCGCAGAGAGCCGCCGCGGCATCCATCGCCGCGTATGTCCCCACTGATTCCCCCGTCGTCTCCCGGTACTGGCCAAAGGCGTACCCCAGCCCCAGTTTGGTCTGGAGGCGCAGGAGTTGGGCAAAGAACATTGCCAGGGCAAAGACCCCGAAATCGTCCGGGGAAAGGATACGGGTGAGCCCGATGTTGGCGAGGAAGCCAAAGGCCAAGGTCCAATACGAACTCAGTGCCACCCACAGCCCGCCCCGCACAGCCCGGTAGGCCAGGGGAGTTTCGTTTTTGGGCGCCTTTTCACTTTTTAAAGGAGCCATAGCCTCTTTTTAAATTATACCGCCCCCGAAATTTTGCGCAATTCCGCTATTAGGAGGGCAAAACTTTTGAGGAAGAGGCTCCACCCCTGCCCCCATACCGTCGCAGAAGTTCTTCTTTGCTCATCCATACACGATAACGACGCATGCGGAAGAGGCTTTTCTTGCGCAGACTTACCGGATTGTAGGCCCAGATGAGTGCCATGGAGTAAAGGTTCTGCCAAAAGAGCGCAAAGCGTTTCCAAAACCCAGCAGGCTTTTCCGAGTTGAGGATTAAGCCAAGATGCGCAAGAAGTCTCTCTATCTGCTTGGCTTTGTCCTTGGGAAGAGCTATCTCTCCCCCCAATACCTTGACTTCCTTTGCCTCCGGTAACCCATCCTCAATGGCTTGAGCAAGTAGACCCAGGGAGTAGCGGAGTTTTTTGGCTACTTCATAGCCCCACTTTAAATCAGGACCCTCAGGGGGCATTTTGGGGATTTGCTCGTTCCAAAGGTGAAGTTCCCCCACCGTTTCCCCCTTCTCTACTTCAAGTCCCTCGGCAATCTTAATCCACCGCGATGCTTTCCAAAAAGAAAGCCTGATGATGCAATCCGGGTCCGAAACGAAGGGCTTGACCCCGTAGGCCTTTTTCAGGATAAAGTCTAAGCCATAAATTGCTAAGCGAACAGGGTTTTTCATCGCACCCCCCCATATCGTGTTAGGCATTCTTCAAGAGGGGCAAAAGCCACTTGGACTTTAGCCCACGATGGAAGGTAAAAGGCGGCTTTGGCCGAATTAGTAGCAACACTCTTTATGCCTAAGGCTTCCACAGGCGCTACTACCAGGCAGGTATCGCTCAGGACAAGCCCCCCAGCTTCCTCTATCACTTCTACCGCTTTGCCCGCTTTCTCCGCAATTTCCCTGCTGGTCGTGACCCACAGCCTTGTGGAAAGTGTGCGGCCATTCACCAGCGAGGCGATTAGCTCCAGCTCTTCAGGGGAAGCGTGAGGGCAGCCTATCCATATGAGGTCAACCTCATTGAGGGGACTGCTGAGGGCAAAGTAAGCTACGTTAAGGGAATCTATGGTCAGCCGCTCTCCTTCGGCAGGGAAAATTTCGGCTTCGGGGGTCAAGCCCTCCACGTGGAACAAGGAGACGGAGCCTGAGGCAGCCATGGCAGCTCCCATCGCTCTGAGGAGAAGCTCCTTATTGATGGCCGGAAGCTCACTGCGGAGGCGGATGTAAGGGGTTTTGTATCCGAGCTTCTTGCCAATTAAATAGCCAAGCGCTCCAAAATCGGCCTCGTCTTTAAGAGGGCAAGCTACTTCTACAAGGCAAGCGGGCTTACGGCCTTGCTCTGTGTGGAAGCCATAGCAGGCAGTTCGCCCCACGATAGCCGCAGCCAAAGCCGATGGCCCACCTTCGCGATTGGTCCTGGCACCTATTACCGAGTTAGCAAATATCACCGCCGAGGATTCGGACCAAGCTAAGTGTTCCCCAAACTCCGGACGATTCCGGGCAAGGTAAGGGGCACAGGTCAAAGTAGGCTCTACCCCCATGGCCACTAAGGTCTCCACTATTTCCGACTGCTTCTGGGCAAATTCCGCAGGTATACCCATCTCTTTCCAACGCTTAAGGTCCATGCCTGCAGGGTTCATCATGGCCGGGATTTGCACCTTAGCTCCTTCCGAAGCCCATTTTTTGAGGAAATCAAGGCCGGCTTCCCCAATGTTCTTGTAGCTTATCCCCGAAATTTGTGCGCTCTTTACCGGAACCGTTCCGGCTGCTCCGTAGATTTTCCCCAAAGCCCAGATAATTTCCATTGCCCGTTGCAGGGCTGGCCCTCTTTCCCCGGAAAGCATCGCTTTTTCTTCTTTTGTCAACCCCATGGTCCCTTCCCTCAGATCGGGTCTTTGGGCGGCAGAGGCTTACCCGAGATAACGGCCCATGCTTCCTTAGCATCGGCCACCAAAAACAGAGAGCCTGTCACGCAGATTAAATCTCCGGGCCTGGCTTCCTTCAGCGCTTCTTCCACTGCTTTCCCCGCAGGCTCTACGACCCTTCCCTTAAAGCCCAGAGCCTCGGCTTTCCCAAGCATTTCCTCGGGAGAGGTGGCTCTTGGGTTGCTGGCACGGGTGAAGATGACTTCATCAGCTAAAGGCAAAAGTTCCGCCATCATCCCAGGTATGTCCTTATCAGCTGAAGCGCCAAATATGAGGAAAAGGCGGTTCCAGGAGAAAAGCTCCTTCAAGGATTGGGCGAGAAATCGGGCGGACTCTACATTGTGGGCGCCGTCAACTATAAAAAGGGGCGAACTCTGGAGGATTTCCAGCCGGCCAGGCCACTTCACCCTCTCCAACCCTTCCCTTATGGCTTCATCAGCAATCTTAAACCCACGGTGCCTGGCTGCGTCCAAGGCAGCCACCGCAACCGTAGCATTCTCCGGTTGGAAAGCTCCTAAGAGGGGCACGCGGACCTTTAAAGAGAATCCAGGGGGATTGAGCTTTTTAATGGTGAAACTTTGCCCTTCTCTATCCTTCTCTACACTTTCCCACGTCCAATCTTCACCCACTACAATCAGCGGGGAACCCTTCAATCTGGCCGTTTCTTCTATGACCTCAAGGGCTTCCCTTTCCTGCGGAGCGCTCACCACCGGTATTCCCTCTTTGATTATCCCCGCTTTCTCACGGGCAATGGAAGCCAAGGTGTTGCCCAAGAGCTGGGTGTGGTCAAAGCTCAAAGAGGTGATGACCGAAACCAGCGGGGTGATTACGTTGGTAGCATCAAGTCTCCCTCCCAGCCCCACTTCTACCACTGCTACTTCCACCCCTTGGTGGGCAAAGAGGAGGAAGGCCAAAGCGGTGATGATTTCAAAGGTGGTCAGCCCTTCCACTTTCTCAGCCAAGGGCCGCAACTTCTCTACTGCCCACGCTACATCCCCCTCGCTCACGAGTTCTCCCGCAATCTGTATCCTTTCCCGGAAGGTGTGGAGGTGAGGGGAGGTGTAAAGGCTGGTCCTGTAGCCCTGGGCTCTCAGGACAGATTCTATCATGGCACAAGTGGAGCCTTTGCCCTTTGTTCCGGCCACATGGAACGAGCGGAAGGAGGCGTGAGGGTTGCCGGCAAGTTCAAGGAGCTTTTCCATTCGGGCCAGGTTAAACTCTTCAGGGGAATAGCGGTAACCTCTAAGCTTTTCGTAGTCGGTAAAGGAGTAGATGAACTCCAGGGCTTCTTTGTAGGATAAAGGCATCCTATTTCTCCAAGCCGAGAGTTTGCTAAATTTTACCCCTTTGTCTCCTAAAAAGCAAAAGAACGGGGTGTGACCCGGGGTTGTGGGTTTCTTGTTTTGCCCACCCTCGCTGGCTTTGGGTTTGCCAGCGTTTTGGGTCCCCCTCGTGGCAGGGTTGCAGGGGTTGGCAACTCGCCCCTTTTTAAGTTTTCGTGGGGGGACACCCCCCACAACCCCTGCCAGGGGGCAAGCCCCCTGGCCCCCCCTTACCCACCCCTGTTGGCTGAGGGTTAGCCAGGGTTTTGGGTCCCACTCGTGGCGGGGTTGGTAAGAGTGGGCTATTCGCCCCTTTTGAATTTGTGGGGGGACACCCCCCACGACCCCCCGCCAGGGGGCTTCGCCCCCTGGACCCCCTTGCCCACCCTCGTTGGCTGAGGATTCGCCGGCGTCTTGGATCCCGCTCGTGGCGGGGTTGCAGGGGTTGGCAACTCGCCCCTTTTAAGTTTTCGTGGGGGGACACCCCCCACAACCCCCTGCCAGGGGGCAAGCCCCCTGGACCCCCTTGCCCACCCTCGTTGGCTGAAGATTCGCCGGCGTTCTGGGTCCCCCTCGTGGCAGGGTTGCAGGGGTTGACAGCTTCCCCCTTTTAAGATTTTGCGGGAGCACATCCCCAGGCCCCGCCAGGGGGCAAGCCCCCTGGCCCCCTCATTTGCCCATCCTCGTTAGTCGGTGTGAAAGGCGAGGGATTACAAGGAGGCTCGCCCTCGCAAGGAAGCCAAAGGAGGGACCCCTCAGGGGCAAGGCTTTTTGCCATCCCCCTAAAGGTGGTGTATAATTTGGCCAGCCGCCTGGAGGGAAACCCTATTATGGGGGTTAAAATCCTGGCTATTACTAAAAATCCGGATATTTTTTCTCCGGTTTTCCCATTCCTGGTGAAATCCGGCTATGAGCTCGTCCTTTCTTCCCCACTGGAGGAAGAAATGCGCCAGAAACTCCGGGAAAAGCCGGATGTCATCATTGTGGACGCTTTGTCCTTGAACCTAATTTGGTTGAAGGATGTGGCGGCGTTTATAAAAGACCGAGCCTACATGCTCCCAATCGTCCTGCTCACCTCCAAAGGCAAACGCCCACCTTTGGAGGCCGATGAGGTTATCTACGAGCCAATGACTTGGAAGAAGCTTTCCCCCCGCCTGAAGAAATTGGTGGGGACCAAAAGGTTCCTCAAAGCCGGTGACTTGACCCTTGACTTGCTCCAGCGAGTGCTCTTGGTGGGAGAAAAGGAATACCACTTGACCCCGAAATTGGCCCAGCTTCTGGAAACTTTCATGCGCAACAAGGGTAAAATCCTAACCCGGCCTTACCTCATAAAGAAGGTCTGGAACACCGATTTCGTGGATGACACCCGAACCCTTGACGTCCACATCTGCTGGCTCCGTCGAGTCCTCCCGGACAATTATCTGGAAACAGTCAAGAAAGTGGGCTACAAATTTGATGTCCCCTCAACTGAAGGTTAAAATTCTGGTATTTGCGAGCGGTTTTGTCTCCTTAGGGGTTGAAATAACTGCTTCCAGGCTTATGGAGCGAGCCTTCGGCTCAACCCTATGGGCTTGGTCTACCCTCATCGGCCTCATCTTGAGCTATCTTTCCTTGGGTTACCTGCTGGGAGGAAAGCTTGCCGATAAGTTCCCCTCACCCGCCCTCCTCTACCGCCTCGCTTTCTTGGCCGGCCTTTTCACCGGATTTATACCATTTGCTGCACCGGCCCTCTTCACCCTGATAAGCTCCACAGGACCCGCAGGAAGCTTGCCCAATTTCATTTCCCTAATCGCTTTCTTCTTGGGGATGGCTTTACTCTTAGCGGTTCCGGTAACGCTTATGGGCTCAATAAGCCCTTTCGCCCTCAGGTTATCCATCCGGGACATCGGCGAGGCAGGGGAGAGCGGAGGCACAATCTTCGCCCTCTCTACCGTCGGAAGCATCTTGGGGACTTTCGTATCCCCCTTCATCCTCATCCCTTTCCTGGGGACAACCCGCACCTTCCTCGCCCTGGCCCTAATCTTGATAGCAGCATCGTTCCTGGGCATCGCTCCAAGTGCAAGAGGTCGGACCTTGCTTTACCTTTTACTTGCCACCGGAACCCTGCCCTTGGGCCTTAAAGCCAAAATTTACCCTCCGGCCAGAGGCCAAGTCCTCTTTGAAGGGGAATCGCCTTACAACTACGTTTGGGTAATCCAATCGGGCCAGGATATTTACTTGATGCTCAACGAAGGGTTCGGGGTCCAATCCCTCTACAACCCCGAAGAAGTGCTCACGGGAGGAATCTGGGACTATTTCCTCCTGGCTCCTCTGTTCAACCCACCACCTTTTTCCCCGGCCGAGGTGAAAAGCCTTTGCTTGATCGGTTTAGCCGGCGGAACTATTTCCAGGCTCTACACCCAAATCTATGGCCCGATCACCATTGATGGGGTAGAGATTGACCCATTAGTGGTGGAGGCGGCCAGGAAATTCATGGCTCTGGACAGTCCAAACCTTAAGGTCGCAATAGATGATGGCCGCCATTACCTGAGCCGCTCCGCTAAAATCTACGACGTGATAGCCGTGGATGCCTATCGCCCTCCTTACATCCCCTACCACTTGACCACCAGGGAATTCTTCCAGGAAGTTCTCAAGCACCTTAGCCCCAGAGGAGTAGTAGCCGTAAACGTGGCCCATACTCCCTCCGATTACCGACTGGTCAATGCCATCGCTTCCACTATGGCCTCAGTTTTCCCCAGCGTTTACGTCATTGACGAACTCCCTTCTGACCACCCCATAGCCAATTCCCTCATAGTTGGCACTGCCTCCGCAACCAGGCCAGAGAATTTTCCCTTGAATGTGGCTTTCGTGGAGAATCCGTACCTTCTGGAAGTTGCCAAAAGGGCCTTGCCTGAGGTAAAAATTTTTGTGGGGGGAAGCAGCATCCTAACCGATGACCATGCTCCGGTTGAGCATCTAACCCACCTGACAATTCTGGATTACCTGAGGGGGAAAAGGTGAGAGGTCAAAAGACAGGTGTGGCTGACCTGCCCTTGCATTCGGGGGAGGTGCCACGCTGGCTTTTCCAAAGGATGGCTTTATTGGCCAGGGAAATAACGGCCATAATTGTGATGGAATTCGGAACGGCCGAGTTCCTGAGGAGACTTTCGGACCCGTTCTGGTTCCAAGCCTTCGGATGCGTCTTAGGCTTTGATTGGCACTCCAGCGGCCTCACCACAACTACTTGCGGGGCTCTGAAAGAAGGACTCAAGAACCTCGGCGATGAGCTTGGCCTATTCGTAGCCGGAGGGAAAGGTGGGACCTCCCGCCGCACTCCGGAGGAAATCCTGGCCCGAGGAGAACTCATCTCTGCCGACCCAGCCGGCCTCGTCTATGCCAGCAGGATGGCGGCAAAAGTTGATAACACCGCCTTACAAGACGGCTACCAAATCTACCACCACACCTTCGTCTTTGACCGGGAAGGGAACTGGTGCGTAATCCAGCAGGGTATGAACCCGGCCAACCGCTACGCTCGCCGCTACCACTGGCTTGGGGAAAAGGTCAAAAGCTTCGTCTGCGAACCCCACAACGCCGTATGCTGCGATTTGGTGACAGAACCCCTGAACCTCGTAGCCGCCGAAAGCGAAGAGGCCAGGCGGATGAATGCTCTCTTGGCCTGCGAAAAGCCGGAGAAACTGATTAAAGAGCTTAACCTCCTAAAGAGCCTATCTTTACCTCCCCGCCACCACATCCTCCTTGAGGACATATCGCCCAATCGCCTCTACTCCGTGTTCCTCAAGACCTACGAACACCAGCCGCAGGATTTTGTAGCCCTTCTGGAAATGGAAGGAGTCGGTCCAAAAACTATACGAGCCCTAACCCTCATCGCCGAACTCCTCTACGGTACACCGGTGAGCTACCGTGACCCCGTCCGCTTCAGCTTTGCCCATGGAGGCAAAGACGGCCATCCTTACAGGGTTGACCGCCGCACTTATGACCAGTCCATTGAAATCCTCAGCGATGCTGTGAGGAAAGCGAAGCTCGGCCAAAGGGAGAAACTGGAGGCCCTTAAGAGGCTCTCGCGCTATGCACTTCGTGGGGATTGACCTCGCCTGGTCCTACCGCAATCCATCGGCAGTGGTGGTCTTGGAAGGGGAAAGGGCAGTAGCTTGGAACGAGAAGATTGGAAGCGATGAGGAAATTATCGCTTTCTTGAGGGAAGTCCTTGGGGAAAAGCCGGCCCTGGTAGCAGTGGATGCTCCTTTGGTTGTGCCCAATGAAAGGGGGTTGCGCTCCTGCGATCGGGAACTTGGTGCTGCCTTTCGCCGCTATGAAGCCGCCCCTCACCCCGCCAACCGACTCCGCTTCGGGAGAAGGGTCAGGGGGGAGGAACTGGTCAAGAAACTGGAGCAAGAGGGTTTCATACATTCCCCTCTCATTGAACCGCTGCGGGAAACGAGGCAAGTGGTAGAAGTTTACCCGCATCCTGCTGCCGTAACTCTATTCGGCTTGGAGAAGACCTTGAAATACAAAGCGCGGCCTGGGCGCTCCCTGGACTTTAGGAAAGCGGAGCTTAAGCGTTTCATGAGCCTACTGAAGGGGCTGGAAAAGGCTTTCCCTGCCCTCCATGCCCCTGCAATCTTAAACAAGGACATCTTACCCCTCAATGTGCGGGAACTGAAAGCCTTTGAGGACCTCGTTGATGCCCTCTTCTGCGCCTACATTGCCCTCTACTGCTGGACCTGGGGCCCGCAGAGATACCGCGTGTTCGGCAGTAAAGCCGAAGGCTACATCATCGTGCCTACCCCATAATTAAGCCAGCCTCCGCTGACCTTGATTGGGAGTGTAGTAGGCTGCGCTCTCAAGAACCTTTAAAAGAGGCGAGTAATTCACCCCTGCAACCCCGCCACGAGTGGGACCCAAAACGCTGGCAAACCCAAAGCCTACGAGGGTGGGCAATGGGGGTCCAGGGGGCTTGCCCCTGGCGGGGGGCTGTGGGGGGTGTCCCGTTCACGCCGACTGAAGTCAGCCTCTTTGAAAAAGGTCGGCCTGCGCCGACCTTGATTAAACCGGGGGTGGAGGGGGCGCAGCCCCCTCCCAGGGGGTTTGGGGGATGTGCCCCCAAAATTTTCAAAGAAGGAGCGAGCAACTAACTCTTACCACCCCGCCACGAGTGGGACCCAAAACGCTGGCGAACCCTCAGCCCACGGGGGTGGGCAATAGGGGTCCAGGGGGCTTGCCCCTGGCGGGGGGCTGTGGGGGGTGTCCCCTAACCTAACCCCTTGACCCCCTGCGAAGGAAGGGGGAAAATTTGGCGGGGTTCTCCCCTCTCTGCCTCGGAGAGGGGCCGGAGGAGAGGTTAATCCCCCAGAACGCTGGCAAACCCAAAGCCAACGAGGGTGGAAAAAATTATGTCCTATACACCCAAACTTCCCTCCATTTGCGGTAAAGGCGCAGTTGTGTTATCTTCTGAAAACGAAACAGGCCAAAAGTTAAGGAGGTAAAAAGACATGGGTTCGGACAGGCCTCTCCCTTTGAGGTTAGACTGGGAAAAAATCCTCTACACCCTATTCCTTTTAGCCGCCATCTTCTCCCGCTTCTGGGCCCTTGGGGTCAGAGCCATGAGCCACGATGAGAGCCTCCATGCCCTCTACTCCTATTACCTCTACTCCGGCCGAGGCTACCAACATACCCCAATGATGCATGGTCCCTTCCTCTTCCACGCCAACGCCCTCATCTACTTCCTCTTCGGAGTGAGCGATTTCACCGCCAGAATAATGCCCGCAATTTTCGGGGTCGTTTTGGTCATCTTACCTTACTTCATGCGGCGCTGGCTTGGCCCCACCGGCGCTCTCCTCACCTCTTTCCTCTTCCTCATCTCACCGTCCTTCCTATACTACTCCCGCTACATCCGTAACGACATCTACATTGCCGTCTGGAATATGCTCATGGTAATCGCTTTGTTCCGATTCCTTGAGGAAAAACAGCCCCGCTGGCTTTACCTTGGCGCTGCCGTCTTGAGCTTAGCCATCGCCACGAAAGAGGTTACTTACATAAGCGCTTTCATTGGCTTTGTATTCGTTCTGGCTGCCCTCCTTTGGGAGAACTTAAGTGCTGAAGAGGCCCAGGGCATTCGTATACTGCTGGCGATAGCAGTGTCCTCCCTCGTAGCCATAATTTTGGCCTTAAGTGCCATTGCCTTGGAGAGGCCGAGAGGCTTTCCTACCCCCCTGCTTTCCTCAACCCCTTACCTTTCCCTTTTCACGGGAATCCTGGGGGCAATACTGGCCGTTGGAGTAATCGCCAGGGTAAGCCCGGAAAAGTCCTTTACTTCCGCCATCCGCACACTCAATTCCAGAGTCCTCCTGATAAGTATCCTCATATTCCTGGCCATCCACGTAACCCTTTTCACCACTTTCTTCACCAACCCCTACGGCCTGATAACCGGAATCCCAGGCTCAATATCCTACTGGCTTGCACAGCACGGGGTCCAAAGGGGAGGCCAGCCCTGGTATTACTACTTGCTCCTCTTGCCCCTTTACGAATTCCTACCCCTAATCCTCGGCACTGCTGGCTTGCTCTACTACCTTTTCAGGCCTCAGAGGGAAAGAGCCTGGTTCCAAGCCCTATTGGCCTCTTGGCTCATCCTTGCCCTGGTTATATACAGTTGGGCCGGAGAAAAAATGCCCTGGCTTGTCCTCCACCCAGCTCAACCATTTGTAATTCTGGCCGGAATGTTCGGTGGGCAGCTCCTGGAAAGGTTCCGATGGAAGGATTGGTGGGAAAAGGGAGGGCTGATAGCTCTTATACTCTTAGTCCCAACCTTCGCCGCCCTGATTCAATTCCTGACCTTAAGGCCATTCCAAGGCCTTTCCCTCCAGAAGCTTTCCATAACTATGCGATGGCTGGCCTCACTTCTGGCCTTGGCCGGCTTCGGCTACTTCCTCTACCGTCGCTTCAGAGAGCTGGGCAAAGGGCTTTCCATCGGAACAATTGGCTTATTGGCCGGAATCGCCCTTAGCCTCCTTACCGTCCGCTTCGCCTGGATGGCTTCCTTCATAAACTACGATAACGTCAAAGAGTTGCTGGTTTACGCCCACGGTACCCCGGACATAAAGATTGCTTTGGCTCAGATTGACCTCGTCTCACTCCACACCGTCGGGAACCGACAGATAAAGTTCGCTTACGATGACGATTCTACCTGGCCTTTGGAATGGTATTTCAGGGACTACCCCAACCGAGTTTATTACGGAGCTAACCCCACTCGCGAAGCCCTGGACGTTCCCATCGTAATCGTAGGGCCTAAGAATGAAGACAAAGTCAAGCCTTTCCTTGGGGACCAATATTACCGCTTCGCCTACCGGCTCGTTTGGTGGCCGAAGGAGGATTACAAGGGCTTGACCCCAGCCCGCCTCTGGAGGATGCTTAAGGACCCCGAGACCAGGCGAGCAATATGGGATGTGTTCTTCTACCGCCGCTACAAAACACCCCTCACTCAGTGGCCCTACGTCCATTACTTCTACCTCTACATCCGCAAGGATGTTTACCAAAAGGTTTGGGAACTGGGAGTTGCACCCCCTCCGCCGCCTGAAGAGGTTGAGCCTTACGCCCGCGGCTTTCGGACGATAACGCCCTCTTTGGAGATAGGGACATGTGGTTCAGGACCAGGCCAATTCCTTAGCCCACGCAATCTCGCCGTGGACAAAAAGGGCAACATCTACGTTGCCGATTCCGGGAACAATCGGATACAGAAGCTCAGCCCAGAAGGCCAATTCCTCCTCCAATGGGGAAGCTTCGGCACCGCTCCAGGCCAGTTCAACGACCCGTGGGGGATTGCCGTGGATGAAAAGGGGAATGTCTATGTAGCCGATACTTGGAACCATCGCATTCAGAAATTTGACTCCGAAGGCAATTTCCTGACCTCATGGGGCTACTTTGTGAACACCGAAGGCAAGCTTGAGCTGCCTGGGGGCTTCTGGGGTCCAAGGGCCATCGCCATTGACTCCGAGGGTAACCTCTACGTAGCCGATACCGGGAACAAACGCGTCCAGAAATTTTCCCCTGAAGGCCTCTTCTTAGGCCAGTGGGGAGGCTTCGGCACCACAGAAGGGCTTTTTGATGAGCCAGTAGGGATAACCATTGACTCCGCCGGCAACATCTACGTCGCCGATACCTGGAACAGGCGCATCCAAAAATTTGATAGGAGCTTTCAATTTGTAAAAGAATGGCCCATTTACGGCTGGGAGAGCCGCTCCGTAGTCAATAAGCCATACCTTGTAGCAAGCCCAGACGGACGCCTCTTTGTAACCGATCCGGAATTCCACCGCATTTTGGTTTTTGACTTAGAAGGCAACTTCCTCTTCACCTTTGGCCGCTACGGTGAGCTAAATCTCCCCTTAGGCCTGGCCGTGGACCAGCAAGGCAACCTCTATGTAGCCGATTCTGGGAATTGCCGCATCCTGAAATTCCCCTTCTCCTCGGAGGAACTTAAAGAGGGGAAAATGAAGTAACGCTATTCCCTCTGCCTTCCCCCTGCCAGGCAAGCTTAAGGATGCGACATCAGCAAACCAGCCTACGAGTGGGCCGCAAAACGCTGGCGAACCCTTAATCCTCCCCCTCTTCCCCAATCACCCTGAAAGTCCTCGGCTCGTAGCCAAAACCACCTTCATAGGGAGGAA
>Ga0080004_1124274_pt1 | contig 17862 bp, 11 predicted proteins | sample WasSprMetagenome_FD_69207 | JGI IMG/M metagenome (GOLD analysis project Ga0080004, IMG submission 69207) | Sulfidic aquatic microbial communities from Washburn Spring, Yellowstone National Park, USA - WS (SPADES assembly) (version 2) | ecosystem: Environmental > Aquatic > Thermal springs > Hot...
ACCTCTCCCCACATCCTCAGCCTCCTGAGCACCTGAAGGAGTCCCACGGGCTCCATGGCGAGGACGAAGCCCTCGGGGCCCTTGAGAACCTCTTCGGCTAGGCTAACGCTCTTGAGTGAGAGGGGTGTTGGCACCCCCAGCTCTTCGAGGACGCACACCCCGCCGAGAGCCTCGGGCCTCAGCCTCTCGAGCTCCTCCACGGTCCACAACAGCCTCTCGGAGCCTATCACCAAGCTCCTGCCCATGAGCGACGAGAGGTCGAGCATCGCGACGAATGCCTCCAAGTCCAAGGGGTCGATCGAGACGGAGGCCAGCTCGTACTCCCTGAGCAGGAGGGAGAGGCACTCCCTGAACATGGAGACCGTCACGGAAGCATACTTCATGTCATCAATTGTACAAAAGTGTGTTAGGTAGAGAGTGAAAGGATTATGTGCTATGACTTACCATGCTTTCTACGCGATTAAAACTGTGAAAGCAGTTTCTGAGAATGTCTTAGCTCGTTAGATAGGGGCTTCCCATAAGCCCTTATAAGAGTTTTTTATTAGTAATTAACCGTGAGTGTAAAATGAGTAGTATTCGTGCTAATGACATCTGTCATGCTAAGCTAGAAGCGCCAGTCCTCGAGCGCCATCGAAATCCCCTTCTAGTGGCTATGAAATTATGTCGATCTGTCGTTATCACTGAGTCACCTTTGCTTTACAGAGCGTGGGTAGTATTTCGAGATTACGTTAAGCACAAGTATTTATCAAAGAAAGGCAGGTATAATTGGCAAGATATTATACATGTTGCCGAAGATCTCTCTTGCAAAGTTAAAGAGAAGCTGAACCGAGCTTTAAGTGATGAGTATATCGAAGTTGCCGTGCTTCTTTATGCCGTTCTTGCTTTTACTTCGAGGGGTTTAGAAAAAGCTACTGGACTTGAAGAAGTACTTAAGAGATCCTTTGAATATTGCGTCGAGAGCTCGCGCTATCTTGCCGACATATCTTCTTCATTCATTTTAAGCAAATGCCTTGGATTATCAAATTTTATGCTTGAAAAGTTGAGTGACTCTGCTAAGGAGTTCGTTAAAAGTGTGAGCGAGAGATGTTTAAGTGGTGCCGTAGAAAAATATGCAGTTTTTTGTACATACATGTACTTCGCAAAGACACTAAAAGTCCTTATAACGCGTGACAAAGGTTCGGCGGAGAAATTAATAGATGAGGTAGAAGATTGGATAAAGAGATACCTAAATGCCAAATACGAATGGCTTATCGTTACGGCTTTGAACATGTTGACTTACGGAATTTTATCGAAGATCTCAGGAAAAGGCTGTTCGGATACGAAAATGGCACTTTTTGAAAAAATGCTTAGAGGACTTGATGGTTTCAGGCGCCTAAGTGTAAAGCTCGTCGCCAAACATGTTTGGATAATAGCGGAGCTCGCAATCATGGCTAATGACTTAAGGACAATACAATATGTAGATGAGAATCACGTCGTCCTTTCTCGAGCGCACTTAAAGAATTTGATGAATTTTCTGAACCGCGTAAAGTTCTTTACGAGCAAAAAGATTATAGTTATCGAATCTTCTGCGTCCATAACCCTGATAATACTCAACATACTGAAGTACAGTTTTCCAACGCTTATTCCATTCCCATCAATTTTGATTTGCGTTGCTACTTTAGTCTCTTTAATCCCTACATTCTTGTCTTTCATACTTAAGAGACTTCAAAAGGATGTGGAATATCTAGAAGAGGCATTGAATGAGTCTGTAAAAAGGAGCTGATGGGCGATGACGTCCGTTCATGAAAATGCCAAGATCCAAGAGAGTATTCCACCATGTAGCGTCTTCCTTTACGTGTTCTCAACCGACGAAGGTGCCTTAAAAAAGTTATCAGTAAATAGAATCCCATTCCTTATAAATGAACCAAGAATTGTACTTGGTCTTTTGTTTAGAAAGTTGCTTCCGAATTTGAGAGAGCAGAAGATACACGCATATCCTCATAACAACATGCTTTACGTATTTTTTGAAGAAAAACATGAGGACACCTTAAATAGATTAGAGAAGATCGTTGGCGACTTTGCTAACAAGTTGAGAAATGCTGTTTCTTGCAACCCTAAAGACGTCGAAGTAGAAGAACTATTTCCTGGTTCTAATGTAAGCCATTTCCTCATTGCAAGGTCATTGCTGTACTCATATCTTAAAAACATACTCCGTGGAAGGGATGTTTACATCCCCCTATCGTCAAAGAGGGCAAGAGAAGGGCTCCGGGTCTTTGTTTCGCGCGAAAACATAGGCGAAGACGACACGCATAGTTACAAAATATGTAAAGGGTTGAGATTCTTGTTCGAGGTAACCCCAAAATATCGAGGTCATTTGTGGGTGGATGCAATCACAGAAGCCTTCGAAGAGGATCTTAGTGGTTCTCTGAGAAGACTTTCACATTACGAGATGAAGAAGTTAAGTAGCGAGTTAAACATGGAGCTTTACAGCGAGTACTTAAGAAGGGCTAGAATGGATCCTAAAACTCGTGCTAAGTGGATAGAGAATTCTTTGACGAGGCTTAATGTGAAGGACTTGATCGTTGTTAAATATTACATTTACAACGTCATGAGGAAGACGTTCGATGAAATATGTGTACCATTCAGGAAGTTACATGACAAGCCTCAGCTCGGCTGAAGATGTTAGGGTGTTAAGGAGCTTCTTCCTCGTATCTTCATCTGCTCTAGCTATTATCCTTGCAAGCCTTTGCGCATACTTGATGACAAAAGGCACTTTGGGCCAGTTCGTATAAGCCTCCCAATCTAACTTACTAAGCAAAAGTATAGCCCGAGAGATGTACACGACGAGTTGTAGAGGGTCTTTGTTATCTTTTATATCTTCGACATCTGCACAAATTTCAAGCTCTAGAGGTTTTGGTGTTGCCCTATAAAGGGCTTCCTCCACAGTCCCTTTCAGTTTTTTCATTTTAACTCTCCCCGTAGATACAAGGAGCGCCTTTATGAAGCCCTTGTCTTTGAAGGTATCTAAATAATCCTTATCTAAGACGCAGACCCCCCTGTAGGGCCCCCAGTCACTGGTGCTTACGTCGTAGATTCTTTTGGAAAAGCCGGAGTCCTTCACGTGTACAAGAACCCATTTCCTGTCACCTCCTAGTGCTTCTCTTAAACCTTCAACTTCTTCATCGTGTATTATAGGGCTCTGAAATATTATGTATTGGTCAACGTCTGGAATCTTTTGGTTACTTATCATAGCTATGGTAGAAATCAACTCCTTTGCAGTTTCGCGAGGTATGTAAATGCCCTTAGTTTTCAGAACGCTTTTGTCAAGAACGTCTAAGTTATAGAGGTTTGCAACAACGAAACTTCGAATCTCTTTGCCGAAATACGCTATTGAGAAGGCCACGCCTATGATATACTTTTCTTGGTCACTAGTTTTCATTTTTGCTGTTGCTAGGCCTATTATTACTTTCCTTGCAAGAAGTTTTTCAGCAGGAATCCAGGGGATTCCACCTGATTTGGCATATAATTGGACGATGTTATTAAGAACATAAGCCTTGTAAGCTTTACACCTAAGCAAGTCGTCGAACCCTGGCCCTTTCTTGCAATCGCGGACTATGCTGTTGACTCTATTGATATTGATGAGGTGCGTGGGGACTCGATTTATTATAGAATAGGCTTTTGCTCTTTCAAATAAATTGTTGTACGAACTTTCGGTGATCGATCCCAACGAACCACCAACGATAACCTCCCTCCTATTTCCCTCGATACCAAGGCCTTGAAGCGTGACAAGAATTTTTTCGTACACTTCATCGTAAGACCTTAGTTGGTTAAGTTCTATATCGAGGTGGAAATTGAGCTGCCGAAGCCTTTGACTAGTTAGTAGCTTCAAGTGATTGAGCAACTGCTTAGTCAATTTATCTCCTTCCACATAGAAGAATTTCAATATCGAATGCACCTTGCTTCCACTTGTGTAAAATTCTAGTATTTCGGAGAAATCTTTAGGAAACATTGTTGACCGATACTGTTCACTGATTTTAATCATGGGTTCTTTCAGATATAATACCACGAAGTTTCCAGATCTGCCTATGACAGCGTGATCTTTACGCATAACTTTAAATGCATCTACGAACTTCTCGTGGTCGTCTTCATTATGCTTTAAGGCGTTCATGTAGATGACCTACCTAATCATTAAGCAGATAAATTATGTCATAAAATGGATTTATTAAATTTATTGACGACTTAATGCATGTACAAGGCTTTTTCACTTCACTGGCAATAATTGCAGCATGCCCTGTGATACGACAGGCTATAAAAAGGCAGGCCCTTTAAATTATTCAATCCTCGTCCCTAACTCTTTTGTGGGCCGAGTACCTAAGAAGTAAAGAAAAAGGACTCATTAATGTAGAAGATATAGAAAGCATGCCTACGTTGAACACGTGATCCATGGCGATCCTCGCTGACATTATGTGGATGGTCAAGTACATGCACACTTTGATACATTTAGATGACCCTAGAATATATAGAGACGCACTTCTCTATCAGTCGTTGGTGTCTAGATTTCAGAGCTTCAATGTCCCACTTGTCGATCTTTTCTAACTCTTGCGTTATCCTAAACGGCGTCCACTTCGGCTTAAAGTATATTTCCTTTTTCGTCTTGAAATCATAATTCTGAGCTTTGGAATTTCTCCATCCACTCAGTAGAACCAAGTTCCCTAATCTGTTCGTCCACTCTTCTCTCTCTTCTTTCGTGAAGATTTTAACCCACTCACTGTCCTCTGAAGGGTTCTGAGGTAGTATGTGCTCAACCGTTATCTCCCTTATGTTTTGATAACCGGGAAAGTGCTCTAATTCCCACTCTTCCATGTCTATTCGTAAGAGGATGTACTTCGCGAGCTTTCCTCCATAGATCCTATAAAATCTTTTATCGTCAAGCCTTTGACTTAAGAGGTCCTTCTCATCTTTATAGCCATACTCGCTAAACGAGTGCAACGGAGGTTTTAGCATCTTATCGACCACTTCCTCGGCATTGTTGGAGCTTTCTATCAGGTCTATCAGCTTGCCCGAAGCCGTTATCCTCTCAGTAGGCGTGAAGCCCGCGAGCCATTCTGTCACGAACTTTTTCTCGAGCTTCAAGAGAAACTTGAACAACATTTCATCGTCTCTAAATTTGTGATAGAAAGCTATCAACGGTGGTATCCAGTCAGAGAAGGGCAGGAACTCCCTCATGAGGTCAACGATGTTTTTATAACGGCTTTCATCCTCTCTATTCCCTAACCTTATCTCCGGATTTAAGACCTTTTCACTGTAGATATCCGCGACTTCTTTCACATACTTAATGAATTTTGCCCCTCTCTCTAACAAGCCCCTCCTGAATAGCTCTTGATATTCTTCGTATATCCCGAGCTTTGCCTTTTCCTTCTTTTTTATCATCCGGATGTGGCTAATTATGTTAGCCAGCTCTTCTCTTCCAAGCTCATTCTCTATGCTCCTCCAAATTTCAGCGCACTTCCTCCTCTCCTCTTCATCTCTTATTACACCCAAGTTCTCGCTTTTTAGAAGATCGGATGGAGAGAGTGGTAAACCGCGCGTGTTTAAGACGTTAAATATTCTGTAAGCCGTCGTCAAGCTCCGAGTCTCAATGCATACCACATAAACGTTACGAAGCAAGTGCTTGACGAATTCTTCTAAGTCTACCCCACGTAGCCTATCGGTGAAAGTGTAGATAGCCTCATAAAGATGGAAGATGGGGTCGTCAAAGTCTTTGTATGGGATGCGTCCCCTCTGGAAATCCTCTCGAAATTTTTGCGTACCGCCTTCAGTATAGACGTACTTTCTAAACACGTCCTTTAAGTCTTCCCACGGCGTAACACGCATTGCTTCTGGGAGACCTTTGTAGGGATCTTCTTTTTGATATATGTATCCTTGTATGCGCTCCTTTAAGTCCGCCTTTTCAGCGATATCTCTAATTACGGCAAGCAGAACAGTTAGAGCCACCATCCTTTGCTGTCCATCTATTAGATCGTACAAATTTCCCTCTCTGCGCTGTAATATGATGGAGCCAAGAAAATGCCCCTCCTTCAAATCCATGGAATCCTTGATGTCTTCGACCAATTGCTCGAAGTTCTCTCTATTCCAGCTCAGAGGTCTTTGAAAAATTGGCACCATAAAGACGTAGTGCTCACTAAATAGTTCGCTCAAAGGCTTTTCCTCTGCCTTGATTATCTTCTCCGACATCGCAGACACCATATTGCTTTCTGCATTCCTCATTTCTCCATCATTACAGTTTATAACTTTAACTTTCGCTGAAGATTCTCTAAACATCGATTTTGCAAGGAGGTTTATCGAAATCTATCACCGACAGTTCAGCTTTCTTAATATCGTAGAGACTTTATTTAGTAGCTCTCAGGAAGTAGTTATTGGGTTTAGCAGGCCATGAAGGCTAGGAAGCGCTTTTTCGACTTCTCTAGGTCATTTAATGAGATCGTTGAGAAGCTTAGGGAAGAGTACAAAGAGTTGTTCGGAGAGCTTGAAGAATTTGATACATCGCCGTTGCGAAAGGCCAGATATGAAGAGCCTACTATCGATAAGGCTTTGAGCAAGGAGTTCGCAAATGAAGCATTCGCGAGCGAAGTAAGAAGGGAGATAGAGAAGTACGGAATTGAAGCTATTGCTGTCTACTTGCCCTTTCACTTCACCATCGACTGGGGAATCTACATACTTGAAGAGAATCTCATAGGTCTCTCCTACATGGTCAGTCGAGAGTCAGGTCTACCTCTTGAAGACTCCTTGATCTGTTGTGAAAGAGCAGTAATAGAACACGAGTCCTTCCACTTCCAACTTGAATATTGTGCGACCATGACTGAGACCATTTTGAGGAAGCCCCTATACTTGCCTTATAGAGATCACTTCAAGCCCTACAACGAAGACGAAGAAGCGATTGCGAATGCGACGATGCTAGCCTCCATGTCCCCTTACATAGGGAGGATAAGGCGAGAGTTGCAAAGATTGTGCGACATTTCTCCTCCGGGTTATAGCGATTATTCGAAGTACTTGCAGTATTCTTCCATTAGACGTGCCCCTCTCTTAGATTACGAAAAAGTCATGAAATTTCTATCTGGGGCGCTTTTAGGGAAGAGCGAGGCCATTCTTCTCCCGACGAAACGTGAGATGCCAGATAGCTATCGGCTAGTACCGATCTATTATCTAAGCGTCACAAAGGTCCCAGAGTCCAAATACGTCCTTTATCTCATGTTCGCAAATTACCGCGTCCAAGATGTTTTAAGCAAGTTAAAGAGGCTCTTCCCCAACGAAATTATAAGGATCGAGACCGGTGGAAGGGAACCATTTCACATAGTATTAAGGAGGGGTGGGCGAATTCCGGTCCCCTATCATAGTGGGAGGGGAGGAGCAATTTTAGTTAAGATTGTTAATGAATTCGCCGATGCGATAGGCAAAGATAGAAAAGAGGTAAGAGAATTGGTAAGGAGAGACCCTTGATATCTTTAGCAGATTCCATCGCTTTAGAGAACTTAAAGAAGTTCAAGTCGTATACAAGCTTTAAGTCAGCAATCTAATCTTTGCTAGCATCTCCTTTAGTGCACCCTCAAGTACACTCTCGCGGGCCTCGAGTTCTTTGATGCACTTTCTTATTTCGTCCCTTCCCCTCTCAATCTCCTTCCTTGCCCATTCAGGTATGGACGATATTTTCCTCATTCGCCCCTTTGCCTTATCGAAGGACCACACATTCCCCTCTTCATCTACCTCAACGCAGGTCTCCATCACCTCGTGCTCTATCCTGCAGGAATAGCTAAACTTGCGCGGCCCGATTACTGGAGGTATGGGTGATATCGATATCTTAACGTTCCCGCATCGAATCTCTCTATGAGCATTCTTGATCTCCTCTCTAGCGAGTTCGCATAGCGCTTTAGCAAGCCCATCAATACTCTTAGTCTTCTCTAGCAATTTCCTTAGCTCCTCGACCAACCCATTGATCATAATCTCTTCACCTGCCAACCTACCTCACCTTTCCTCCCAAAAACTACACGAAAAGTTCTGCTTCAATTTTTATTATTATTAACTCGATTAGACCCCATCCCTCTTTCCAGCCTAAATTTGGTAAGCGTAAAATCCGTCCTAGACCCATTTCGGAGTTCCCTCTTAACGAATGAGTAGCTCGATATAATGTCCATCACATTCATTGCCCCGCAAGCCCTTTATAGAGAGCTTCAATAATAGTAAGTGATGGAGTAGGTAGAGTTCATCATAGGGAAGACGAAGGTCGTCCTAACTAAGGAGAGGGTGAAGGAGGTCTTGGAGAAGCTGGACCCTGAACCGTTTAAGGGGAAGGCGAAGTACTACGTTGAGTTCAGGGGGAGGAGGTATCCAATAAAAGCAGATCCTGCCGGCCGTCACCGGCCTTCCCAAGGTCTCATTCACGACAATGCACGTTTACAAGGTCTTGAGGGAGCTTGGCTTTGAGGTTAAGGAGCTTAGGGGTGGCAGTTGATGGTGAAGTGCCCCTTCTGCGGATCTGAGGGCGGCTTTAAAGAGTTGAAGTCCTGGAAGTTCAGGTTCTACGATGTCAAAAGGTTGTCGTGCTCGAAATGTAGCGGCATCTTCAACCATTACCTTGGCGTTAGTCCAAAGACCAAGAAGAGGTCGGAGTTCGTCATAAGAGTTAGAGAGGGAGGGAGCGGATGAGTAAGGAGAAGGGATCAGCGCTCCCGCCGAAGTCGCCGACCATCGAGAAGTTCTTCCCTGTCCGAGAGGTCAGCGCCAAATCCATGAGAGAGAAGGACAGAGCACCGCCGATATTCGAGATGCTGTTCTGGTGGACTAGAAAGCCCCTCATAGCTTGCAGGACCGCCATAGCTGGTGCGGTCTCCGACTTGGATGACCCAGAGGAATTCAAGAAGGCCATAGCCCTCGACAAGGAGAGGCCGTACGAGGAGAACCCTCGAATCAGGGCCGAGGGCGTCAAGCTCCTCGACCCCTTTGCTGGAGGAGGGTCAATACCCTTCGAGGCGCTGAGGATGGGCATGGACGTGACGGCGATAGAGCTCCTGCCAGTAGCGTACGTGGTTCTGAAGGCTACCCTCGAATATCCGCTGAAGTACGGTGAAAAGCTTGTCGAGGACGTCGAGAGGTGGGGAAGGGAGATGATAAGGAGACTTGAGGAAAGAGTGGGACACCTTTACCGCAGAGGAGACCTAGTGTACATAGGAACGTGGTTCGTCAAGTGCCCTAAATGTGGCTTCTGGACTCCGCTCGTAAAGGATTGGTGGTTGGATAAAAAGAAGGGCATTTGGATGAGACCTATTGTTGAGGGAGGGAAGTTCAGAGTAGAGGTAATAGAGGGAGGAAAGCCACGAAATGGGACAATGAGTGGAGGGGTAGGTACCTGCATCAATTGTAACAATACTATCACAGAACATTACATAAAGGAATCCATTAAAAAGTACCTCAACGGTGACAAAACACTTGCAGAACCACGATTCCTTGTTAAAGTAATTAAAGTAGGCGATAGACGTGATTATAGACCAGTCAATGAGGAAGACCTAGAACTGTTGCATAAAGCAGAAGTCGAGATGAAGACTTTTGTGAACAGAAATGATCTTGATATCCCAACAGAGCCTTTGGTGGAATATGGTTCAACTCTTCGAATAAAAGCTTATGGGTTTAACAAATGGTACCAGCTTTTCAATGCACGACAACTTTTAACAATGATTACCTTCATCAAGTTAATAAGGGAAATTAGTAGAAAAATTGAAGAAGAAAGGAAAAGAGAAGGTCTAACAAATAAAAGTGCAAGAGAATACGCTGGAGCTGTAGCGACTTATCTAGCGTTTATGGCAGTCGAGCTTTCCCGCCATAATTCACTCATAACACATTGGAATTCATCGCGTGAAGAAATAGAACATAGTTTGGCTTTTAGGAGAGAATCGATGACATGGAACTTCTGTGAAGTAAATCCATTCATGGAGGTTCGTGGCTCCCTCATTAACATGTTTAAAAAAGTAGTTAGGGCCCTTAAGTTTGCCACTAATAAGCTCTCAGCCAAAGTTCCTCTTAATGTTCAAGATAGGGACAAAAAGCTAAACTTGAATGAGAAGATACAAGCTCCCAAGGTCTTATTGGCATCAGCGACCGACATCCCATTACCATCTGATGAAAAGTACGATCTTATAGTTACCGACCCCCCTTATTACGATGATGTCCCTTATGCCGAGCTTTCAGACTTCTATTACGTGTGGTTAAAGCGGGCCTTAAGCGAGTACTACCCCGAAGCCTTTCACTACAACACGCAATGGGAGGAGCTCGCACTACAAGAAGTCAGCGTGAATCCTGCGAGGTTTAATGTAGTCAATGCGAGACAAAGGGCCATGGAACATTATAGAGCGCTGTTAAAGAAATCCATGAAAGAATGCTATAGACTCTTGAAAGATAGCGGCTTCCTCGTAGTCTTCTTTGCCCATTCAAGCGTAGAAGCATGGAGGGATCTTGTGGAAGCTTTGCAAAGCGCTGGATTCGAGATCATCAGGACGTGGCCCGTTCACACAGAGAAGAGGGGTAGGGCTACTGCATTCGGCAAGGGCGTCATTGACACTTCATTAATAGTCGTTGCCAAGAAGAAGGTTCAAAGCCGTGGAGTTGGCTACGTGGAAGAGCTGGTGCCTGAGGTCAGAGTGGCCGTGAAAAACGAGGTCAAGAGGCTCGTCCAAGAGTTTAATCTTAAAGGGGCTGACCTCATCAATGCCGCTATGGGGCCTGCCCTGAAAATCATCACCCGATATGATAGGATTGAGAGGGCCAGCATCGGCGGAGCCGTCGAAAATATTTTGAACATAGTCCAAGAAACTGTCGTGCCTGCATTCTTAGAGGTAAAGCTAGGCTCTCAAGTGATGGCGAGACTTGATCCCTACACGTCGTTCTATGTGTTTACGAGGATGTCCTATGGTCTTCATGGTAAGGAGAAGAGGCTCGTATTGCCATTTGATCACGCTAACAGGGTCGCCTTAGCCTTGGGCGTTAACATCGATAACTTGGAAAAAGCTCACGTAGTGAAGCACACTTACACTAAGAGGAAGGAGAGGAAGGCGGTTGAAGTGATCTTGCCCAGAGGCGAGGTCAAGACCTTCCTTAAGGAAAGAGACTTAAACCTCGACGAGCCCGCACCGAAGAGCATCATAGACGTAGTACACCTTCTTGAGGTGGCGTACAACCTCAAAGGGCGCAAGGGAGTTAACGAGCTCTACACGAAGCTCGATGGCTTCAGAGGCTTTGATCTAGAGGCCATAGAGACCGTGGTCCAAGCCCTTTACATGGGGCTTGCCGATGACGATCCTGAGAAGCCTTTATTGAAACCTCTCCTCGATTTAGATCTCAGGGAAACGAAGCACGTCACTCTCGATAAGCTCTTCAGGTGGTGAGTATGGGTTTCAAGAAGAATGTGTCGCCCAGGTCTTGGGTCTTGAAAGGGGGAGTGGAGTTTGCTCCCTCGCTCGGCGATGTGCATCAAGGGCTAGCCCCTAGGGTGTACAGGGACCCTGACGAGTTCTTCAAGGTAACCTACGTGACTTACACTATGAAGGAGATGTTACGCAACATAGCTTCGGTGCTTTCTGGGAGAGGTGGTGCTAAGGTCTTTCCCTTGGCTACCGTGTTCGGCGGTGGCAAGACTCACACTCTACTATTTCTCTATCACGCAGTTAGGCAACCAGATAAGTTGCCCGAGGGCTTGCCAAGGCCGCCTAAGTCTAACGTTGTAGTCCTCGACTTACAGAAGCTTGAGGTGAAGTTTAAGGTAGGCACTAACATGGGGGTTCAAGGACCCTACACTCCGTGGGGCGAGCTGGCGTACCAGCTTGACAGCTACGAGGGTCTTATAAAGGAACTCGACGAGAAAATGATCCCTCCTGCTGAGGGATTGCTTGTAGAATTGCTAAGCAAGAAGCAACCCCTCTTGATATTGATGGACGAAGTAGCTCATTACCTCAGAAGGACCTCGGGCGTTAAAGTCGGTGAGACGACCTTAGCGAGACAGACGGTGGCCTTCCTACAATCCCTCTTGTCGGCAGTGAATAAGCTCGCTCAGACTGCCATAGTCTTGACGTTTCCCGAGGCTGAGGCGGAATACGAGGAGGAGAGCAAGGAGGTCATAGGAGTTGTCACAGAAGCAGGACATGTGATCCTCAGAATAGCAAGTCCTGAGCAACCACTTACGAAGGAAGAGCTCAGGGAGATAATAAAGAGGTGGCTCTTCGAGGAGATAAGAGCACAGCACGCTTCTCAAGTCGCCTCAAAGTACCTTGATTATTATAAGGAGAGGCGTGACGCTTTCCCCGATGAGGCGTTAAGACCTGAGTACAAAGAGCTCATCGAGAAGTCCTACCCGTTTCACCCATCATTAATGGACGTGCTCTTTGAGAAGATCGCCGCCATACCGAGGTTCCAGAGGACACGTGGAGCCTTGATGTTATTGCATAGGGTACTACAGAGGCTCTACGAGCTTATGGAAGACCCAGATCTCATAATGCCCCACCACATTGACTTATCCGATGACAGGATAAGGAGCATCTTGTTACGAGCTTCCGGGAGCGAGGAGGCCCAGAAGTTCGTCACCATAATACAACAAGACATAATCAATAAAGAAGGGACAGCAAGGGCACAACAGGTTGACCCAGCACTCGGCCCTAAGATAGCGACGTGCGTCTTCCTGAGCTCTTTCACGCTTTCGGCCAAAGACGTACAGCGCGTGAGCCCTACGGCGAAGGAAGTAGCGCTCATGACTTGTAAAGTCGCTGACAATCCCTATGAGGTATTTGAAGTATTGGAAAAGGTCGCTGGTAAGCTCCATTACATGGATGAGGCTGAGGGGAGGTACTTCTTCAGGACTAGGCCAGGGCTCAATAAGCTGATTGAAGAGTACAGAAATGTTGCTCCTTCGGGAGAGGTGATGGAGGAAATCGACGAAATCTTACAGAGCGTTAAAGGCGTTGGTGAGATATTAAAGGTCGTGTGGCTAGAACAAGAATACCCTGAGGATAAGGCCGAGTACAGGCTCGTTATATCCAAGAGGCCTCTGATCGCAAATGCACGCATATCAGAGGATGTCAAGAAGATTTTCGAGTATAAGAGCATAAGAGGTGGAGAGTTCAGGCTTAACAAGAACTCTCTCGTCTTCGTCACACCAGATGAAGAGGGTCTAGAGCTGGCGAAGGATGTTGCAAAGACCCTTGTGGCCGTAACCAACTTGCTCGCCGACGTGGAGAAGGTTGTGCCGGAGGAGTACGTTCCAAGTTATAAGAAGAGGCTCGATCAAAAGAAGAAGCAAGTACTTGCCGACCTCTCGTCAAAGGTCTTGGCGGCCTACTCGTACATAATCTACCCGCACATAGGTGAAGGAGGAGCAGTCGAGTTAAAATGTGAGAAGATGGCGATGAAAAGTTCCATAGTTGAAAGTGTTGAGGAGCACTTGGAAAAGGTCGGTAAGCTCGTGAGAAGGCCGTCTCCAAGGTGGTTGTGGGATCGCGTAATAAGTAGAGCGATAGAGCTGAAGACTGAACCGATAAGTCTCATGGGATGCTTAGTAAAAGCCGTGCAGATAAAGGAAGTGATGGCTACGTTTTATGAAGACCAGAGGTTACCAATAGTACCAGAGTCAGCCATTAGAGAGGCAATACGTGAAGGAGTAGGAGATGTCTTTGCCCTTTGCGACGGCTCTAAGCTCTACATAACTGAAAAGCCTAACGTGATTGATAGGAATTACTGGTTGCTTTCATTGGAGTCGGCCAAAGAGGTTTTGAAGAAGGCCGAAGAGAAAAAAGAGGAGAGAAGGGAGGAGAAGAAAGAAGAGGAAAAGGGCCTAGGACTAAAGGAAGTTGAAACGAGAGTTGTCGGGGTTGAAGTTGAATGGATAGACCCCTCGAAGATTAGTGAAGGCAACGTGGTTACTAGTATCAAAATAGAGGATAGGGCCTCGCTTGCGGGGATCAGGTCTTTGCTCAGCCTGCTATCCCTGCCTCCAGAGTGTTTGCTTAGTGTTAGCGGTGAATTGCAAGTCTCAGGGCAGGGAGCATTCACAATAGCGTACAAAGGGCCTGCGAGGCTAGAACCCGGATTAGACATCGTTACCAAGATGGACACGGTGTTGAGACAGTTAGAGGCCATCAGGGGCTCATGGACTAGGTTCGAGGCCACGATTAGCGGGTTGAAGTTCAAAGTCGAAGAAATTCACTTGGACTACCTCAAACAAATTAGAGGCAAGATCCAAGTTCAAAAGGGCTAGACTTTCACCAAGCGAGGGTTACGAGTTGAAGGCCCTTTTATACCACAAGCCCTTGGAGAAGGCAGAGGGGTCTGAAATAACCTACAGCTTGGTGAAGAGAGCTGGCAGAGCTTATCTTTATTTAAACGTGGGCAGAAGGAATGTTAGGATCGCTAGTACATCGTCGAAGTTCTTCGGGGATCTCGATTACTTTGTCAGCAAGTTAGAGAAGAGGAAGGACGAAGATCAAATACTGCTGGACGAGGAAGAAGGCGACAAGCTCTTAATATTCATGAGAGTTAGGCCCTTCATATCGCAGGATAGGATCGTGAACTTGGTAAAAGCGATAACGAGGTTAGAGTTTCCTGAGCTGTGGTTCTGGGCTTGGAAGATGCGCGAAGAACCGAGAAGAGCTCCAGCGGCCTTTGTCAGGCTCTACGGTGTCTGACATGGCCAAGGTAGCGCCGCCCCAAGAGGTTATCTTTCACGTCTGGGCAAATCACCTCTACACAATGTATGTCTACGAGCCCTTCTACGCCTCTAAGAAGGCGCTCATCGACCCCCTACCACACCAAATAGATGCGGTCTCAGCGATAATAGGCATGAATCCTGTGCGTGTACTCCTCGCGGACGAAGTGGGGCTAGGCAAGACAATCGTTACTGGCATGGTCTTGAGCGAGCTCCTTGAGAGGGGGCGCATATCCAATGCATTAATCGTAGCACCTAAGGCGATAGTTAACCAATGGATTCGAGAGCTCAGAGAGAAGTTCGGGATCGAGTTCGTGGAGATAACGAGAGAAAACCTTCACAATGTGCCCAAGTTAGCGATAATATCACTCGACTTAGCTAAGAAAGAGGACGTCCTCGATCTACTTTCAAATATAAAATGGGACATGCTCGTAATAGACGAGGCGCACAGGCTTACAGTACACCCTAAGGGCGGAAGGGTAGAGTACACGCTGAACTATAAAATGGCAGAGAAGCTAGCACAGGTAATTCCCAACGTAATGCTTTTGACGGCAACGCCGCATAGTGGCATAAGGGTTGACTTCGCTTATAGATTACGCCTCCTAGACCTCGGCCTCTTCGAGGAGCCAGATGAAGTGACTGAGGAGAGGCTTCAGACGGCAACGCAGAGGCTCATGATAAGGAGGACGAAGGAGGAAGTGAGGTCAATTGACGGCAAGCCTCTATTTCCTCCTCGTCACACGATAAGGTTGCCCGTTTACTTGTCCGATGAGGAGAAGGCCTTCTACGATGCTGTAGCAAACTATGTGAGAAAGTACTATGGTAGGGCTGGCAAGAACAGAGCTGTTCAATTAGCGCTAATAGTCCTCCAGAGGAGAGTGTCGTCGAGCATAGAGTCGGGCGTGAAGTCGTTAGAGAAGAGGCTGAGCAGGCTCACAGAGGTCTTGACGAAACATTTGAAGATACCAGAGCCTCGCCCTGAGCTCGTTGAAGAGTACTTAGAAGCCGTGGAGGAGCTCGACGAAGAGAAGATAGAGAAGATAGAGGAGGAATTGGCGTCTCTCACTTCTGCGAGAACACTATCCGAGCTGAGAGAAGAGGTCGAGGAGCTGAAGGACATCCTAGAGCACGGCAAATCCCTCTTGAATAAGCCCGACACTAAGCTCCAGAAAGTTCTAGAGATTATTAGGACGGAGACGAATCAAAAGAACAAGGTCATAGTCTTCACCGAGTTCAAAGACACACTGAACTACTTAGTGAGAGCTCTTACGAGAGAAGGATACGTCGTAGCCTACATTCATGGAGGCATGGGGTTTGAGGAGAGGAGGAACCAAGAAGAGGTGTTGAGAGGGCTGGCGCAGGTCATGGTTGCAACGGACGCCGCTGGCGAAGGCCTTAACTTGCAGGTCGCCAACGTGGTCGTGAATTATGAGGTTCCTTGGAACCCAAATAGGATTGAACAGAGAATGGGGCGTGTCCACAGGTACGGCCAGAAGAAGTCAGTTAGGATATACAACGTTATGTTAGAGAACACCATTGAGGGCCGAGTTCTAGACAAGCTTTTTGAGAAGGTCGAAGACATTAGGAGGTACTTGGGCGAGAAGGTCTACGATGTTATTGGTAGCATCCTTACCGAGAACGATGTGAGGAGGCTCATAATAGAGGGCGAGCCCATAGAACTAGTGCTCAATACGATGGACGAAAGGGCTTATCGATTGATAGAGGAGTACGGGCTCCTAATAGCAAGGCACATTAGGCCTAGGAAGGTACCCGAGGACAGACCCCTGCCCCTAATCGAGTTCTTGACAAGCTGGGCGGATGCAAATGGTGGTAAGGTGTACTTCCTCGACAATGCCGTACAACTAGACGTTATGGGTAGAGTTGTCACAATTTCCAGGGCAAACCCGTGGTCTCACGAATTCGTCCGCCAACTCATAGAGGGCTTCAGGAACAAAGCGCCTGTCGTGGGAATCCTCGGAGATGTCAATGGGAAGGGCGGGACGATCTACATATATAGACTTTGTGTCGAGGGTAGTGGCGGATCGCTGTGGGAAGGGCTTAGAGCCTATCATGTCGATGCTAGTGGACACGTGGAGAAGTTGCCCGTGAGCTACATCTACCACAACTTAAGGTCCGTTGAGGCGACTTTACCAGACATCAGCGTAGTCGAGGACCCTCGTGCGAGAACGGAAGCCTTCAAAGACACCATCGCTAAAGTAAATGAGTTGAAGGCTGAGGAGGAAGAGATCGTTTCAATACTAGAAAGCGAGACGAGAATGAAGTACGAGGCTAAGATCAGGACGCTAAGACAATTAGGCAAGATAGCTCACGAGACTATTACAAAGCTCCTCAAAGAGTGTGAAGGAGAGATAGAGAAGCTCAAAGAACGTGTTGAAGCTATAAGGGCTAAAGAACCTGAGCTCATAGCGGTCATACACCTCATCCCTACACGCCCTGACCTAGACGAAGAGCTCAAGCGCGAAGTAGAGCTGGCTGGCATGAAGGCGGTGATTGAGTATGAAAAAAAGAGAATAGGGGAGAAGTATTGCGAGATAAAAGACGTCTCGCACCTTAACCTCGGCTATGATATAGTGAGTCGTAACTTAAAGACAGGTGAAGAGAGGTACATCGAGGTCAAGTCATTCAGGGCTACGGGCGACCCGGAGTTGACGGAGAACGAGTACGAGACAGCCAACGTCTTGGCGTCGAAGTACTGGCTTTACGTTGTCGAGGATGCGCTCACGGAGCCGAAGATTAAGACCATTAAAGATCCAGTCCACACGTGTACTATAATCAAGGTTAGCAAGGAGAGTTATAAGGTGGTGAAAGTCCTTGAAAACAGGTACATTGTGAAGTTAAGCGCTGTGAAACAATGATCGTGAGCTTCCGCTCACGTAGGCTCTGCTCTCTTATCATCTCGCGCTAAGAAGGTACGCATGGTGACCAACAACATTAGTTGGCCTTTAAATTTATCCTTTCCAAACTCGAAAACAAACAAATATACAATACGGAGAGGGTCCTTCATGAGTGAAGGGAGAGTGGAGATGATTGGAGACTTGTTATTGAAGAATCTAGTCATAGGCATGCTAAGAGAGGATTCACCTATAGAAGATTTATTTCAAAAGACATGGCATGTACTAAAGGAGACT
>Ga0080004_1141944_pt1 | contig 17854 bp, 24 predicted proteins | sample WasSprMetagenome_FD_69207 | JGI IMG/M metagenome (GOLD analysis project Ga0080004, IMG submission 69207) | Sulfidic aquatic microbial communities from Washburn Spring, Yellowstone National Park, USA - WS (SPADES assembly) (version 2) | ecosystem: Environmental > Aquatic > Thermal springs > Hot...
GTAATATTATTCTAGAAACAGCCTTCCTCATATTCCTTCTCCTCTTAAAAAATATTACTTTAAAGTTGTCTTAAATTTTACGGAAAAATCTTCTATAACAGTCGTCTGAGACTTTTTATAGCCTACATTCGCTTACAAGTTTACGTGATAGTAAAGCGTTTGTTTTAATCAATAAAACATTTCTGTTAGTCGCTGATAACAGAACAATTTAATGTAAGCGTCACATTTTATTAATTTGTACATAATATATCGTGTTTAAACTAAAGAGAGGCTGAAAATTGAGTAAGCTTAAGAGGCATGAAAGGAAAGCCGTGGTTACAGGAATTTCTGCAAATGATGCTATAGAGAGATATAGATATCGTCTTTCAAAGGAATTAGGCTCAACCAAAGTTGAGGATAAAGGACAATATGTACTTATGCATGAAAGGGTTCGTCTTCGAAACAAAGACTTTATAGACATTGTAGTTTATACTACTGATCGTATATTCATATCTGCGTCTCCTTATGTGTCTGCGGAAAATTTCAACGATGTGGCTACAAAAATCGTTCGTATGGCGCAGGAAAGTGTGAAAAAATTGGAAGAACTTCGTCCCATAACATTGTCAAGAGCTAAACATATCCTTGAGTTTACTTTAAGATTGAATGTTGAAGACGAATTTGAAAGAATGGTTGCAGTTATATTGGCTGATACGATAAACGAGATAGTTCTTAGAGAGGAAATGAAGGCAGCTGGTTTTGAAGGGCCTCCGTTGGATGAGGGCGTTCCCGAGAAGATAAAGAGGCTTAAAGATAAAGGAAAATTCGTATGTGAAGAGGAGGGAGTGAAAAATATTCGTGAGCTAAGAAATGGCATAGTTCACCGCGGAGACATCCCGGATAAGACTCAAGCTGTTAGGGCTCTAGAAATAACAAAAGCTGTGCTTAAATGGTGTCTGAAAGAATGACTGTAGAAAAACTGAGCAAATATGTCGCAATTGTCGGTTCAGACGAAGCCGGAAAGGGAGAATGGCTGGGGCCATTAACAGTCGCAGCCGTAGCACTTACACCAGAGCAAAGCTCATACCTAATTACACAAGGCGTTATGGATAGCAAGGAGTTAAAAATCGAGAAGATTATAGAGTTATCCGACATAATTAGAAAGAAATGTTTAAGCTATCATGTTATTACCATAACGCCCAAAAAATTTAACCTACTGTTACTGGAAGTGAAAAGGGAAGGAAAGAGCTTAAATGATATATTGGCTTGGGGACATGCCAAAGCTATAAGTGAAGTTTATCAAGAGTTACAAGACAAAAAAATTTTTGGAAGAGTTAAGCTGGTAATTGACGAATTTGATAAGCTAAAAACTGAGAAGCGTTTAAGCAGAGTGCTTAAGTTAACAAATTTCGATTTAGAGCAAAAACCACATGCAGAGGAGGAAACAGCGGTCGCAGCTGCAAGTATTTTAGCTCGTGCAGCGAGGGAATTCTGGATTGATGATGCTTCCAAGCGCTTAAATCTAAATCTAAGGAACATTTCAGCTACTGAAGCAATGTCTTACACAAATGTCGAATATTTTGCTAAATTAAGTTTTCTGCATCGTAAATAACGCTTAGTTTTAGAGATAACGCTCCACCGAGAGGTATGTTAAAAACAAATTTAAGGCTAATGATGAAACACTCAACTCGATCAGTTCATCGATAATAAAGTACAGGAAAAGCAAGATGAAGATGGCTTGGGTAATTGCTTAATGTTTTTTAATTAGGATTTTTCGTGAAGGCAATACGCTTACGAATTGCCATCCTTCTGTCAAGTATTTTTCAAGCTCTCTTTCGTGAACTATCCTTTGAGGGTTGTGCTTTCCATCCCTCAGCCTTTTCAGTTCCCTCTCGTAAAGCTCCAGCTCCTCGTCTTTGTTTAGCTCTCTTCCAAGCTGTTTCTCTTTTGCAATTTTAACGTCAACAAGGTCTATTCCAAGTAGGCTTTTCGCCATGCTTTTTAAAGCTTCTATCTTGGCTTCTTTAATTATGCTCGACTGTTCCAAGGGCTGTGTCGCAGTGCTAAGGAAAGGTTCGCATTCCCTGTAGGCTTTTCGCATATCCTCGATCATGGTAGGCGGTAGCACACCCTTATTAGTGCTGTACCGCGCCTCAATGTCGCCCTTATGCCCCATGATGAACTGGAGGTATGGATGTGATATCTTGCCTTTTGATTCGGCTATTATCATGTTTGTGTCGCAGTAAGCCCTTAAAACGTATGGTCTCCAGCTGAAACCAGCCCGCAGAATGGCCTCTTTAACATCCCTCGTCACAAGGGTTGTCCTCAGGAACTTGTTCTTTTTAACGCCTCTAGGATCAAAACCCAGCAGTGGAGAGTCTTTGCAAAGCCTTTCGCCCTGCTTAACCCTATCCTCTAAGTATTCCTCAATGTAGGTTATAGTTTGCTGTGGTACAAAGGTGAAGTACTGGTGCCTAGCCTTGCTCAGGCTTTTGCGCACCACAAGCATAGTGGGCACCTTGACGAATTTCACACCGTCTGGTTGGATTTCAGCCTCAACGAAGTCTCCAAGCCTAATGCCATCGCTACCATCATAGTTTCCAAGGCTTTCTGGTCTAAGTCCACTAAAAGCCATCAAGGCAATTGAAACCCTGCCCCTCGGCGTCGCCATCCTAAGAACTCTATCAAGCTCATCTTTATTTGGAACCCTCTCGCCAGCTATTCGTGGCGTGTCAGACTCACCTCTAATGTTAACCTTAAGCTTAACATTAACGCCGTTATAGGAAAGCCAGCTGTTAAGCACCTTCTTAAACCTGGACAGGTAAGAGCCAGCCTTCCCCTCCCGCTCCATCCTCCTAATGAAGTCTGTAAAGTCATCCCTGAAAGCCTTGGTCTTAGCAACCTTAAGAATCGCTTTAGGATCAGTCCTGTTAAGCTCACAGTAAAACCCAAGCGTCCTAAGATACACGGTAGCTGTTACAATAGATTTGGCGGCTAAATTATCGAACCAGCGCCGCACATCAGCATCCCCAAGCAGACGCGCATACTTAGCCCGCATACTCCATCAATTAGAGGGAAGAATGTTCCAATATTTAAGGATTCACTTAAAAATTTAAGTGGGCCGGGCCGGATTTGAACCGGCGACCTTTCGGTTATCAGCCGAACGCTCCAACCAAGCTGAGCTACCGGCCCCAAGCCCCGAATTTTATAGAGTTCAATCATTATTTTTAAGGTTTTCAGAACACTTTTAATCAGTGTGAAGGACATATTTCCAGAGGGCCCGTGGCCAAGTATGGATTAAGGCGCCGGCCTTCGGAGCCGGAGAACGTGGGTTCAAATCCCACCGGGCCCGCCATTAAAATGCCGCTTTCAGCAAAAGCAGCCCTTTACGGGCTGATCTGTTCACTGGCCTATGGGACCGTCCCGGGACCGTCCCAGATACATGGCGGGGACCGTCCTATGGCCGGAGAAAAAATAGAAGAGTTAAGAAGGCGCGTTGAAGAGCAGTGCAGGACTTTGGGTTCTCTAGCTGAGAGCCTTGAGGGCGAAGATAGATTTGGGCAGCTGTTAAGGCGTGTTGAGGGGCAATGTGAGGCTTTAAGCTCTTTAGCCAGTGGCGGCGTCCCTGTTGAGGGTGAGGGCTTTGTTTTAAGCTGGCCTGAAACAAGAAGCCTGTTCCTGGAATATTTGGAGTTTAAGCGTTACGAGCCTGCCAACGCGAGGAATATGCTGAATTACTTGGATAGGTTTGTTAAGAAGCCAATAAGGGCTCCAATGGATGTTATGAAGCTGTTTTCCCCATTAACTGCTGGGCAGAGGCACCATCTCAACCGTGCCATGAGGGCTTGGTTCAGATGCCTGGAGATTAACAGGCCGGATGGGGAGTTTAAGGAGTTCCTTGACAGCCTGAGAAAGGCTATTCCGAAGGATGAGGTGGGCATTGATATCAATGTTCCAGGAGAGGAGCAGATAATATCCGATTTGAAGCGGGTAGTTTCAGATTCCCTGCCATTACAGGCGGAATACAACCTGCTATTAGATTCTGGTTTAAGGCTTGTGGAGGTTGTTAGGCTTCTAAACAGCTTTCCAGAAGCTGAGCATTTAGAGGGCTTCTACCGTTGCCCAGTAGGCCTCTTCAGAGGATCAAAGCAAGCCTACTACTGCTATATGACAGAATACACATACCAGCTAATACAGAGGTTAAATGAGAAAGTTTCAGAAGTTAGGCTGAAAAGACTTCACCAACTACACAAGTATACGAGGGCAAAATACATACGCAAATTCGTAAACGACACCATGACAAGCGAGAGGCTTAACATTCCAGAAAGCGTAGCAGACTTTATCCAAGGGCGGGTTCCAAAAAGTATAGGGGCGAAGCACTACATGCAGCTTAAACGCAAAGCGGATCAATACTACCCAAGATATGCAGAATACGTAACAGAATTAAGGCGGAAAGCCGGAATATTAAAAACCTAATCTCTTACTCATTTATTTGAATGCAAGTTTGTGTAAACTGACTTTGCTTAGTTGTTTTAAGGCATGTTAGGTCGCGCCAAGCACTAATGCACGTTTGTTTTCATACGTTCGATAATGCTTTGGATAGTATATCGGCGTATTCTTCAAATGAAATGTATGGGTAATTTCTTATGGCATAGAAGAGTCCTTTTCCCTTGTAAGTTTCAAACGTTTTTATTTCAGTAAGCTTCACGGGTTTTGGGAAAATACATACCAGATCATTGAAAATTTCAAATGTGAATTTGGGGGTATATCCTTTTTTACTCTGCTCTTCTATTTCTTCTTTAGTGGCTTTTCTATTTATTTTTACTACTGCTTGACCAATGATTTCGTCTCCATACGCAAAAAGGACTATAGATCCTGGTGGCATAGATCTTCTTGCTTTGTGACAATAAGTGGAATCTTTTCCAGTTTTATATTCTTCAAGTAGCCTTAACAAATCCTTTTTTGTGGGAAAATATTTTCTACTGTGTGGGAAGATTATTACCTTTGGCTTTTGCTCGTATTCGATTGTTATCGCTTTAAGATTAGATTGCGAGTATGGTGCCTCAAATAGCTTGGATTTCTGGAGAAAAGTGAATGTGTATTCCTTTCCCGGTTTTTTCTTATAAGTTATTAAACCGATTTCGAGAAACCCAAGTAATCTTTGGTATAATTCAAGATTTGGCGTGTTCTCATCTATAACTGCGTAAACATAATGCGCTCCCTTTGTATAATTCCAAAGTTGTTCTAGATCAGGAGGTTGTGTTGGAGGTTTACATTCAAAGACTGTCAAATGCTTTTTATTATCTATAGCACTTATATCTGGCGCCAACCCGGATTTGTCTTCCGACGATTTAAAATAATGCCTCTGAGAAGTGTCTTCTACATAGTTTATTTTTCCGTCATGTCCCGCTTCTTTAGAGAAATTTAGTTCAATCCAAGTTTTAAGCGGTTGATAGATTTCCTCTTCCCCAGCCATTTCAAAAACCGATAATTATGTAAGAATTTTTAATGTATTAAAATTTTTGTGCTTCAGGAATTTCGATGCGAGTTTGATATTTCTTTGTTTTCTACGCCTTTTATATTGTCAAGCAGGATGCTCATCGAATTTGTCAATTCGGATACGCAGAATATGTAGCGGAATTAAGGCGCAAAGCTGAAGTAGTCTATGAAGCCGCATTCACGGCGCTTATGCATTGGCATGGGCGGTTTTCCTCTTCCTCTTCAACTCTTCATGTTCCATTATGGCGCATGCTCTACACACATACTTGTTTGGCATTTTTAGGCTTCGATACATTTTTCCGCCCTCTTCAACAGTCATGCCGCACCTTGGACAAACAGCCCTCTTCCGAACAGTAATGATATCTACCTCTGGCAATTTTCCATCAAACGTTAAAATTTGAGCAAAGCAAAATTATCAATTACGAATCCAAAATTCAGATTTAGAAACCTACATTTTATTGAGCCTCAATTTCGCCTTTTTCTAGGTCGATTTTTAAACTTTTAAACTTGAGTCTATAGCATAAGCCTTTTCCTTTAATGTAGCATTTTTCCACAAGCTCGGAGTCAACGAGTTTTTCTAAAGCTCGATAAACGGACTCCCTGTATTTTACTCTATATCCTTTTCTCTTCAATTCCTCAAGAACCTGGATTACTGGCATCGACTCTTTTGATATTATCTTTAAAATCTCTCTTCGAATCTCTGAATTTAGCGCCGAAATTACTTTGTCAGTTTCCATGTTTGCACTGTTTAATTTTATGTTGATTAAATCACTTTGTTGTTTGTTTCATCACAATAGTGCATTTCATGACAACAAGACCTTTTCAACTCACCATATTGTTTGGATTTTAGGGATAAGTAGGGATGTGTTATGGTTAATTTCTTCAGACTGCTTGACAGTGAACGGCATATAGCCTTTTGCCCAATGAATTTCGTTGCTGACGTCTACATTGGTTGCCCCCACGCTTGCTGGTATTGCTATGCTCCATCCTTTGTGGTGCGTGGAAATTTTGAAACAAGCTTTCAAGGGTTTCGAAATTTTAGGCGGCGATTTAAAAGTGATTCTGATTTTGAGAAAATAGAAACCGCGATTAAGAAGGGTAATGTTAAGGGAACATGTAGTAAAGAGCAAGAGACATTCATTTATGCTGCCATTAAGCATAGACACCCGCTTCGTATCGGATCAGTTTCAGAACCATTCGGCTTGCCGTTAGAAAACCAGTTTGGAGATACTTATAGAATCTTAGAGATTTTAGTAGAAAACAATTATCCTTTCGTGGTGTGCACTAAGAGCCCTCTTGTAGCAACGCCAAAGTATATAAACCTTCTAAAATCAGCGGATGAAAAAGCTGGAGTCCAGGTTTCCTTAATATCGTTGGACGAGAATCTGCTTGGGTATTTAGAGTCGCGTCCTGGAGGCTCAACCCCATCTGCAAAGTCGCGATTAGAAGCTTTAAGAAGATTATCTGACGAGGGAATCTTTACAACTTGTAGAATTCAACCTCTAATTCCGCAGGTTACGGAATACAGCATGCAAGAACTGATTTATGCTTTGGCTGAAGCTGGTGTTAAACACGTCATTGTCGAATTTCTCTGGCTTCCCATGGGACACGCGAAGGAAATGAGTCGGAAACTCAAAATCGCTTTAGACGCTTATTGCGATTCTGGTGGAAAAATAGGTCCTGAATTAGCTAAGTTCGACAACGACATTAACGCTTATTATAGATCTTTTGACGATGTTGAAGTAGCTTATGGCCGAATCTTCTACTCCAAAAAGAAAATGGCTGAATTGATGCCGAAATTTGCCCGTATGGTTGAGGAAGCAAACAAAGAATATAATACAGACATGACCTTTGGTTCAGGAAACGAGGAAACTTCCTTCTTAAACTCTACCGACAACTGTTGCGGAGTCGATAGGCTTCAAGCCTTTTCAGGATACCCGAAATGTATCGGTCAAACAGCACTTAAAATTGCGAAGGAGAAAGGGAAGGTCACGTTAAACGACGTAATCCAATTTTATAATCCCTGTCCGGATCAGTTCCACCAACTATGGGTGAAAAAGGAAAAGAAGGGATACTTTCTTGAAAACAGAATTTTCAAGCTTAGGGCGCAGCGAGTCGGGGATCAAGTTGAATATGTTTACGATGATAAAGCGATGCCTTGCTGTGATTTTGTATGATACCACCGTTTATCCCATACATCAGGTATATAATAGCTCCCGGAACGAGATTTGAAAGAGACAAAAAAGTGCTTTTCGATCCCGATGGAGAGGTCGCTCGAGGAAAGCCTCTTATAAACTATGGATGGGCCCCTTCTGGTCTGAAAGAGTTTATTGAAGCACTATATGTTTCTAAAAAAGGCAGTCGCATAGGATTTGAAGACTTCTATAACGAGAAAATTCTTGGGACAAACCAAGATATAGTTCAAATATTAAGAATGGAGGGCTTAATCAACGAGAAACTTCCAGCACTTTTGGTAATAAAAATTAAACAAAATGTCGAGGTGCCGGCATTACTTGTTAACATTGATAGAATCACCTTTAAAAGATGTCAAACATGCACGCAATCTTGGAGAAACGTCGATCCTCCATCGGATTTTGTTGACTTTTTACGCAACTTAAGCCTTGTGAATGTAGTTCATGTTTTTCAATGTTCAAGGCAGCTTTGCAAATTTTTATGTGAATATTATGATTATTGCGAAAAAAGCTACACCAGCACCGAGGGCTTCAGCCAAGTAGAAAGTGAAAAAATTGAATGCCTTAAAGCCTTGCTATCGCTAATGGCAGGTAAAGTTTCTCAAATTCGACAGTATGAATGCACGCTTAGGGAAAAAGTTCCATCCAAACTCGGTTGCAGGGAATTAATAACAATGAAAAAGGAAGTGTCACTAGATTTTGAAACGTTTAAAAAGTTAGTTAATGGTGCACGTAAAATTACTTGCACTACGTGCATCGAACGACCATTAAGATTTGATTTTACTCCCCTACGATACTTTTTCTTTGATCATAAGACATGGTCCTTTATGCAAAAAATGAGATATTGTAAAATTCCGGGCCGGCGTAATATAGATGCCCTTCCAACAAAACTATTAACGGAGTTCATAAGTTCTTACGATAAATATTTGAGTGGAACACAGCTTGTTGCTCCAATTAACCATCATGGGGTTCTTGAGGCTTTCCTCGATGTTTCAGCTATTAAGTTTGAGTTAAAGCACTCTGTTGAACATAAGTGCAACATTTGCGGGGCAATTCATAAGATTGTCAATATTCCGATTAAAGCCATGTTTAAAGACTCGGAAGTTTTTAAACACGAAGCCTATTTTGCTGACCTATTATGGAATAAGATTTGGGAGGTTTACCCAAAAGAATTCTGCAACTCTTTCCAAGGAAGAAACTTAATTAAAATTTCGGAGAACGCGGTAATTAAAAGAGAGGTAAAGGCAAAAGAACTCGATCCAACAAGCAGATTTCCTTTGAGTTCGTATGATTATGTAGTTAATTTACTTCCCTTAGGGTTAAATCGGTGCCTACTTTTTGACCTTACAACAGGATTATGGAAGAAAAGTGGTTTTCACGATATTGGGAGGACGACTGAAGATTATGTTGAGACTTGGAGGGAATTATTGTTTAATATTCCACGTAAAATTACTGATACATATGCAGTGTGGTATGTTGTGGTTAATAGCACGGAAGATCGATTTTTCGATGAAACAGCTCCTCAGAGAGTTAAAAACATGGAAGCTTTAGTTGACCTAATTACTTCAGGAGATAGAAAAACGACCATTTTGGTTCGATCTGATACCGATTTGAAGTGTTTAGATTTAAACGTTCACAAGTTAATCGTAGTTCCTGTTTTCAACTCGACTCCACCTAAAGGTGAAGCACGTCGAGAGATTAAACGTTTAGTAGAAAAAAGGTATGATAAACTACTTATCTGGAAAGTTTTAAATCGTTTACTTCTTCGGTAGTGAACTTAACGGGGTTCTCAAACTTAGGCCCATAACTCCAAAAACATGTTAGAGATTTTGTTACCCAAAAGAGGCTGACTGAAAAATGTCCCGTTTAAAGTGGGACTAAAGCCTTTTAATGAGTTACTGCGCCTTTAGATTTAGGAAGTGTGATTTCGTGGACGAGAAGATCTCAGATTCGGCTGAGAAGGTTTGGAGGGAGATTAAGAGGAAATATGTGGATGAATGGGAGCCTTCGGAAAGTGATGTTGAATGGCTTGTTAAAACTGTTTCCGGAATGAAAGTTGGTGGGAAGTGGATTATCCCAGCTGTTGGTGTTACTTTCGAAAAAGTTGGGGAGAATCACTTGAGGCTTGAGTCGATAGTAACCAACGATATGTTGAGTGCTATGATTGCCATAGAAAAGACGAAGAAGGTTGGTGAGAGAGCTGGAATCAAGGTGGACGTCGAAAAAGCTGCTGATTACATACTTTTCCATCCTTAGGGTTTATCCATGAAAAAATCAAAACAAGATATGCCTTCGAGGAGAGAAGTTTTTGAGTTCATGACGAAAGAGTCTCAACCATACAGGTTTGAGTATGTTAAAGAAAGTCAGCCGCTGAGAGTCAATGTCGAGAAAAAGGTCATATATGTTAATGAACAAGTGCTTTTATCCGTCATTAAAGATCTTATAAATGCCGGACTTGATTGGAAAGAAGTTATGAAGAAAAATTTGAAACATGAGAAGGCGCATGAGAAGTTTTTTGAATGGAACCTTAAGTGGGCTTCATCCGGAAATGGGGCCGAATCTTACGGATGGCTCGCGAGTTATCTAACCGACATAGTTATTGACAAAATATACTATGCAAACGACAGCCAATATCAGAAATGGCTGATTGCAGACTCACGCCACGCATTTAACATTACAAAAAGAGACTTATGGAAACTCTTCCCGAACCCACATAATCGACCAGCATTTCTATACAATCAGGCAGCATATTGGGTTGCCATAGGCGCGATAACATTTGAAGAGGCAATAGAGCTTTATCCGGAAAAAGCTAGTTATATAATTGAGCTCTCAAAATTGTTTCAAAAAATTAAAAGCGAAAAAGATCTCGAATGGGCTTTTCCTCATGCAAAAGCATTATTCTTTAAACACTTCGGATTACATATTCAAAGGTAATGTCAAAAAAATAGAACCTTGAACTGCTTTTACAGCTTACTTTGATTATTTGAGGAAGAGTTTTCCCTTCATGTTTTTCTCCTTCTTCTTATGTCTTTCCAGTATTCTTCTATTTCTTTTAGGCGTTGTTCAAGTTCTTTTACTGTTTGTTTGTCCCATCCGTGTTCTTTTCTTTCTTTGTAGGCTTGGAATACTTTTTCTATGGCGTTGTCGATTGCTTGTCTTATGCACTCTTTTGCGTTGGGTGGTGCGTTGAAGCTGTCTGCTGCCAAGTAGTCTATTATGGCGTCCATTTTTTCAATTGTTTCTTTTGGAACTTCGAAGTATTCGTATTCGTCGTTTAGCCAGTCAAGTTGGAAGCGTATGGCTTCTCTTATGAATTCCTCTCTTGTTGTGTAGCCCCTCTGCTTGTTTTTGTTTATGAAGTTTTCAACTTCAGCCAACAGTTCCGGGGGTAGGATGACGGAGTTTGATAGGAGGCTTTCTATGGCGTCTGTGTATGTTTGGAGGGTTTTTGTTTGGGCTGTTAGGTCTCCGAGGAGCTGGGTGAGCTTTTCATGGGCGCTGTCTGAAATTCTCAGGGTTTTCATTTTTCCTAATCCCTCTGTTATGGTATAAATGATATTTGTATGATAAACTTTTTAAACTTTTTGCATAACCTATCTATTGTATAAGATTTATGCGAGATGTATGATGCATGCGAAGGGTTAAGTTGGATGTAACAATAGACTCTGAAGTCATGAGGGAAATCGACAAGCTTCGCGGAATGGAGAAACGCAGCCCCTTCGTCGAGCACCTTCTCAGGATTGGGCTTGAAGCCTGCAAAAGTGGACAATTCAACCTCAAGCGTGAGGAGGAAAGCACAGAAAAGTGAAGGAGGCTTAAAATGAGCCATAAAAGTGATTTAAGGCTTCTCGTCAAGTCCGCTGAGGGTTTGGCCTACGCGTTAAGGGACACCCTTGACGTTTTGGCTGACCATGAGCGTAGGATTAAGCAGCTTGAGGAGAGGCTTGGCTTAGAATCGAGGGTTGTTGAGAAGGCGTTTGCTGGAAGGTGTATGGAGTGAGGCTTCAGCTTTTAGCCAAAATAACTGACGCTGATTTGTTGCGTGAATGTATGCATGAGCTTGGAACAGTCTTCTATCAGGCTGACGGGGATGGCAACATTACAAAGGTTGTTTATTTCAGCAGCTCCCGCGTTGTGGAGTTTGTTGGCAAGGTTGACGAGGCTTTAGCTAAACGGGTGAAGGCTGAAGGCCACAGGGTTGAAAGCGTCGAGGTTGACGAGTTTCAGGGCTTTGTCCGCATAGTCCAGCAGGGCTGATAATGGCTTATGCGTTTGAGGGTGACAAGGCATGTTGACTCGCATAGGGTTAACCCAAACTATCCCACGCTTAGAATCGAGTTTAAACTGCCCAGAGACGGCAACTTCCGAATTCGAAGCATGTTTGAGGCTGACTGGTGTCCAAGGGACGAGGAGATAGTTGAGGTTGTGGATAAAATGTTGGATGTAAGCCCAACCTTCGGCCCCAAACTTGCCAGGCGCATTGAGGCTAAGAGCAAACTGCTTTGGAGGCTTCTAATCCAATACGCGTATTCACGCCACCATGTTAAGCCGCACCTGGAAAAGGCAGCTGGGAGGCGTGGTTCTTGAGCCGATGCATGCTATGTTACGCCTTCACCCACAACGTGGCGGAGTTCCTCGTCGTATATGGGAGGGATGACCGCCAACTGAACGTCTGCAGGTGGTGCCTGCAGGACTTGAACCTTTTAGGGTTTAATGCAAGCCAAATAATTGGGCTTCCAAAACAGACACCCTACACGTTTTGGCTTCTTGAACCCGTTAAAAGCTTGCTGGAGGCTTCATGTTGGCTAAAAGAGTGACGATAAATGTTCCGGAAAGTCTCGCCAGGGAGATGGCCAAGTTTCCAGAGGTTAATTGGCCTAAGATTTGCAGGGAAGCCATAATGGACTACATAGCCCTGAGGAAGAAGCGTTTAAACCTCATTAGGCAGGTTGCAAAGGAAGCTGCCTACGAAGTTTTAGACGAACACCTCTCAGACTATGAGCATAAAGAGAAGCCCGCCGAAGCCCCGGAAATCCTTTTCGACGCGGAAGGGTGAAGAAATGGGCAGAAAAAGGGCTGTCATGGCGCATATAAGCCAAACCAGATGCTGGAGCTGCAAACTACTGGAAAAGGTTGTCGTCGAGAACGTTTCAAACGGGAAAATTGTGGAAAAATTTAGGTGCCCCCGCAACACGGTTCTGCCGGAATGGCTCCCACCACACTTCGCGGAGAAATGCGGGCTCTACAAGCCAAAAAGGTGAAACAAGAAATGGTAAGCAAGGCTTTCCGAAAATGCGTTGAACTCGTCGAAGAAATGCTTAGCAAAGGATTCAAGCTTCAAATAAGCCAAACAGAAGTTGAAAGGCTAATAAAGATAGGCATAGGAGCAGATAAACGCACAGTTCAAAAATATATTAAGATGCTAACGGAAGATTTAGGGTTTCTAAAGATCGCTGCAAAGAATCCTTTTGGAACAGTTGTCTATAGGATAGACGTCCCAGCCATTGAGCAGTTTATCAGCCAACACTTGAAGGAGAAGCTGAAACAGCTGAGGCTGAGCGACATAAGGCTGAAACAGGATGAAGAAGTGAAGGGGGTGAACATTCAAGGAGGCTGATGAAACCCGCACATGCACACGAAAGGGAAGTTGGAAACAGGGCTTAATGAAAGCCCATCATTGAAGGGTTTTAGAAAATTTGTGTGTGCGTGTGCAGGGAGGCAGGCAGAGAGACTAAAACACGCTCACGTAAAGGGCAAAGGGATGAAATAACAAAGGGTTGTTTAGCTGAGAGGCTATTATTTCATCTTTAGAAGAAGGCTAATTCATTATAGAAACAGAGAGGCATTTAGTAGGCGCAAGGCGCGCACGCACACACGCACACAAAAACGAGATGATAATGCTGAAGTCTGGTAGGACGGCTATTTTGCAGATGCATCCACAATCTTAAATTTACCATCAACTTTTCTTATGTTAGCTGGTCTTATATCGCTTAAATTGTAGGGTTTTAGCTTATTCTTTAAATGCTCAATAGTTTCTTGTGGAACATTAGTTGCTTTCCCATATTTTTGAAGCAAACAATATTGTGTGCTCCAGTATATTTTAGCAAAATATCTGTTTCTGATCCCCTTAGGAAGCTTGTTGTAGACTTCTATGTCTTTTCTAATATTCTCTTCCCTACTAATTTTAAGAGCTAAATCCCGAGAGCGCGAAGAAATTTGATAAACGGTTTTGAACGAACCTCTTCCAATTTTCTTGGAATTTGGAAAAAGAAGTTTAATAATCCGACCTATTTCTTTGTGAGGAAATCGTTTTCTTTTTCTGGTTTTTATGTAAAATTCCACAAACACTTGTCTATTAACAAAGCTTTCTCCCGTATGGTCTTATAACGCGACGAACCGTAAAGTTTAGACTTATTCTTTCTCAAGGGCTAAACCTTCCCAGAGTTCCTTTACGCAATCTTTGCAAATATAAAGCCGTCGCAAATCTCCTTTTTTCCTTTTTGAAAACAGCAGTTTTCGATCAGGTTTCCGCCATACCAAATAAACTTTATCTTTCTTTAATGCTTCCTTCCAAGATTCAGAAAAATTAGTATAGTCAACGAATACTCCACATAAACTGCATCTGACAAGCCCTAATCCGCGTCTTAGCAATGTTTCCATTTGATGACCATGCGGATTATGGTTAGCTGAAGTCAAAACTTCGCTACAACGCCAAACTCCGTGCGACTCTCTTATTTCAATTAGCCCAACACCAAGTCTTGTAGCCAGCTCCTTTTGTTCAAGGGAAAATGCGTTATTATTAGAAAAGGCAACAGCTAAGTAACATTTATGTGCAAAAAGCGAATAACCAAGGGCTTGACCAAGAATCTTGCCAAAGTTGTTTGTGGATTTTTTTACTTCTACGGCTATGATTTCAACATCTCCACGCACATCTCCTCCAACATCTCTCACCCCAACGACATCAGCAATACCAACGAAAGATGTCCCGACTCTCGTGGCTGTTCTGAAACATCCAAAAGCCTCACTTCGCAAAAAATCTTCAACGTAAGGATAAAGCGAGGCTTCTTTCATAATATTTGATTTCAGTTTGAACAAACTTAACTTTTTTGATATGCAGATTTACTGTCCTTTTGCCTATCTTTATGTGGAGCTTTACCACCACCGAAAGCAATGCCGGCGACAAGATCTGAAAGTCCTGGAGTAGCAGAGGGGGTGCCTAACGAAATTTCAACGTTTATCCTTCAGCTGATGGAACATTTAACGTTTTCTGGATGCCTACAATCACAGACACCTACTTCATTACTGGACAACTCATTCCGAGGTGGTCGGACGGGCGCCAAACACATTGACTTATTTTTTAAGCAGGTATTCTTTGAATGTTTGGAATGTTACTTTTGCTTTTATAATGTTTGGGTCGTTTAGTCTTTCTAGAAGCTCTTTTATTTTGGCTAAATCGTCGATGTCTTCAGCTATTATGTCAACGTGGCCTACGAATGGTAGTATGAGGCTAACCCTTACCACGGTGTCCTCTCTAACGCCCTTGTATTGGACTTCGAGAACTGACGTGTGTATTGGAACCCCTCCAATCTCTAAGACAGCGTAGCCATCAACGGTTTTGACATTCTCTTTCAAACTTATTGATGGGGGTAAAATCTCGTTAATGTTAACGTTTCTCCTTATTTTCGGCTCAAATTGACCAAACTTCGCCCTCTGCTCTTCGCACCACTTATCTACAATTTTCTCGTGAAGGGATTTGACTACTGGTATGCTTGGCTGTTCCGGCGCCGCTGCCACATCTAGATGAAGCTCTTTCTCAGAAATCTTGCTAATGACTACTATTGTTCCTTCAGTAATGCTTGGATTGTTTTTCAAGGGTTTACCAATAAACATTCGTCCATATCCATCTAAACTCACCTTTTCCAGACGTTCACCAAAAGCAATAACAGTAAACTCGCCCTTAGGAAGGAATTCATGCTGAAGCCTTCTTGAAAAATATATAAACCCATATTTTTTCTCAGTCGAAGTAACTCTATGAGTTATAGACAATAAGCACACCAACCTCCAATAACAACCCTAACAAAACAAAAATTTTACTATAGGGAATAACATTTAAAGAAAGCATGCCTTTAGATTTCGTTATTACCACATTATCAATCATCCTTTCGCATAGAACTCGACAAAACCACAGTTTTTACATCTATAACCGAAAATCCTATAGCCTCTCAATCCAAAAATGCTCCTTCCAGGCTTCCAATGTGGCGCTCCAGGAAGAAAGCCTTCTTCCATCTCACCGCCACATTTAGGACACTTTTTAACCTCACTCAAAGAAATCCTCTCAATATCTAACTGTGAACCTTCTCCGTTATTAGGCTTAGTTTTTCTGCGTATTGTAGGAATGCTATGCGTAGGGTTTCGCTTTCACTTTGTCCCAGCTTCTGGCATATCTTGTCAAGAAGTTCTTTCTGTTGTGGGCTTAATACAACCCTTATGATGTGTTTTCTTGGCATTTTGTTCACCTTAAGTTGCCTTATTTTTCTTTGCCTTATTTTTCTTTACATGTTATGCTTAAGGCTCCGCCAATCATTCCTATGAACATTAAAATCGTCATGATTGCTATGATGCCACCCGGTTGTGGGGATAATATGCCTAAGGCGAGCAGGCTTAGCGGTGAGGCGAAAAAGATGATTAATCCGAATGTCTGGTTATGTTGGGGATTCCTATAGAGGAAGACAGCTGAAACGGTTATCAATGCGCCACAAACTATAATGAGGCTAACTGAAAAGCTGCTAAGCCATGTGGATGAGCCATGAGGCCAGTATGCCGCATCCCACCAAACTGGAATGGCAATCAAGCCTACGCAAAGTATTAGAACTCCAGCAACCAAAGATAGAGTTGCAGCCAACTTGAATTTATGTGAAATAGACTCTGAGGCCACCTTTTGACCATCCGATTGTATAATACGATTTATTTTTGGTTTTTGCCTTAGATTTTAACGTTTCGCCTAGTCCGCCGCCTTCGAGTGGCGTTAGAGGGTTCTATTTATGCCTCATAAAAGGAGCATGCTGAATCTTCAGAGGAGAATTGTTCGGGGGGTGATTTTCAGCCACGCATACTATGACAGGCTTAGGGGTGAGGTTGTCTCGACGCTTAGTCGCCGAGACGTTTTGGGCTTGCTGAACTTTGACGGCTTCAGCGTCTCGCTTGTCCCGGACGTTGAGAGGGGTGAGGTTCTCGTTGACAGCCGAGGCGGAGGAAGCTTTCAGAAGGCTATACATTCGCCTCGCCAGGCGTAGAAGGTTCTTTGGGCTTTATGCGAAGAGAAGCCTAAAAAAGGCTTTGGCATACGCTTCAATAGGCTTTGTTTCAGGCTACGTGGCTGGCTTACAGGCGACCCAAGCCCTCAGCGTGGCAATTTTAAGCGGAGCCATATCCGCTGCAGCCTACTTCATCCACAACCTGTTAAAGTGATTTCTATGGTGTTCCGTTTAAGGAAGTGGCATGTTAGGCAGGTTGAGGACAAAGACTACATATTTGTTGAAGCCAAAATAGCAAACCCACTTGACCCAAAGAAAGCCGAAAAAGTCGAGTTTCTCGTCGACACCGGAGCCACAGGCTGCGCTATAAGCTCTGACCTGGCTGAGAAACTTAACTTAGAGGCAAGCGGAACAGTTGATGTTGGCTTAGCTGATGGAAGCTCAAAGCATGTTAAAGCAGCCTACATCCTAATTGAGCTGGCAGGTCGAAAGCTCTACACATGGGCTGTTTACGATAAAGGCTTCACGCCTATACTCGGCTTAGACGTCATGCGAATCCTCGGAATCCACGTTGACGTCCCAGAGAAAAGGATTCTCGTCCCATATAGAAACATGAAGCTGAAGCGGATCAAGCTATACATGGGACTACCAGCCACAACATACACATTCACCCTCCAATATTATCAGAAAAATTAGGGTGCGTGTTGTTTTATTGCCCAAAAAGCCTGTTAAAAACAACATTCTTCAGCGTTTTATTGCCCTAAAAACCAAAATAAAACTCGACACCCAAAAGCTCCGAGAACACCTACTCAATGAGCTTGAAGCACTTTTCCAAATGGCAAGCGACATAGCCCGAGGGAAAACAAAAACACAGATAGTGGACGGAAAACAGGTTAAGGTAAGCCTTAAAGCAAGGCAGAAGTGGGCTCAAAC
>Ga0080004_1096709_pt1 | contig 17849 bp, 22 predicted proteins | sample WasSprMetagenome_FD_69207 | JGI IMG/M metagenome (GOLD analysis project Ga0080004, IMG submission 69207) | Sulfidic aquatic microbial communities from Washburn Spring, Yellowstone National Park, USA - WS (SPADES assembly) (version 2) | ecosystem: Environmental > Aquatic > Thermal springs > Hot...
TCTCGAGTCTTTGGCGTGCTCCTCGTCTACCCCGGTATACATAGTCTTAGATGATTGTAAGAGCTCCTCGTTCACGGGGACTAGGAGGTAGCCATACAGCCTTATTGACAGCTCATCGCTCCGAAACCTCTCCTCGTCAACGTCGAGCACTTCACGCTCTGCAAGCGTGGTTTTACCTTCGAAGTACTGCTCTAGCAACCTAGCAGCCGCGACAGGGTTGATCGCGAACACTGAGCTGTACATCTTAACCCCGCTTGGAACCCCGATCACGGGCTTGGAGGTCCCTATCGCCTCGTAGATATCTCTCGCCGTTCCATCCCCTCCAACAAACACTATTATGTCGACGATCTCTCTTAGCTCTCGAGCAGCCTCAATAGTGTCCAGCCTACTTGTTAACGCCTTCCTCTCTCCAACCACACCTTTCAGCTTATCTCTATGTCTACTTGCAACGACGTAGTCTTCCCCCATAACCCCTGCAGCTGCGTAGATCTCGAGCTCCTTCAGCTCAATACTATTTAAGAACTCGAGAGCCCTCTTAGGTGAGACGGGTTGAGCTCCTCTCTCAAGAGCCTTATAATACGCATCTCCATCAGTACCCTTAAGACCCACCGAGCCCCCCATCCCCGCTATAGGGTTTACTATAAAACCCATAGCCTTCTTCAAGGTCTATAACCATCTACCCCTAAATGCACACTTAGTAATAATATCGTTATTTATTTGATTCACCTAGAGCTTCTTTCTGCCAAAAGGCTATAGTCGCCAACCAGTATTTAAAGAGCTCTATGGACTCAGGGAGCCAGGCAAATACTCTAGTCTCGCAGACGGGATAGTGATCGTTGATCCGCTTAAGAGAGATAAGATCGCAAGTAGGATCAGAGAAGCTGATGGAAAAGTTGTGAGGAAGAGATTAAAAATATTGATGAGGAGAGATCGGATAGAAAGAACTGGGACATTCGTGAAGATGACACTAGCACCAGACAAGAGCTTCGAGGAGGCACTAGAATACCTACCGAGAGAGAGGCCAATACCAGGAGGAGCGCTCGAAAAAAGATTAACCTGCAAGTGAGCTAGCTCAAAAAGCACACTTAAAGAGGTCTCAAGGAGTATTCAACAAGCATACTATGCTGGTAAAGCCCCACCAAAGCAAGCAGGAACCTCCACTATGATCCATAAAACTCTCGATAAGGGGGTAGTAGAGAGGAATTGAATAAGACCATGGAGCACCTAGTCAAGCGAGTCGACTTAAAAATATGGTAGTATAAACCTAGTTACAATACGTAGGGATCCATGAATACTGCCGGTATCGCGTAGTAATTATTTGCGTCTTTTACAAAGTATGTCTGTACCTTATAGTAGTATGGATGGAAGTATACGTCTTGTTTGGTCTCAAAGGTGATAATAGCTAGATAATCGTAAAAGGCTTCATTTTCGACATTTATAGATATAGAGACGACTAGAAGAGGTAGAATAGCCGCTAATGCAGGTGGTATTGAGACCCCTGCTTTTACGAGGATATACTTGATAATAGCTCCAACGGGTATAGCCGGAAACGCGAAATGCGTACTACTCGAATCTATTTTAATAGTGTTCGCCGTTGTAGACCAGAACATCTGAGGCCCGTACCAACCAAGATAATCCCTCGTAATATTCGTTGAATCCTCAAAGTAGTCGAGAATAGCCTCTAACAACCCATCATCATCGTAGGGATTATCGTCAAGCATATACTTCCCCTCGATTTTATTATCACTAATAAACTGTGGGACAAGGAATACAGCGTGCCCTTCATCAATAACATACTTAGAGCAGCTTGCACCCCAGCAGACCTCATATATCTTTTTATACTTTACAAGCCAGATGTAGCCATCAAACCCTGTAGCTAGTAATGCTTCATCGTAGGGTCCCTGGAATTCTAAGTATTTGTTGTTGAGTCTGTCGTAGCAATAAGATGGACTGTTTACAATCTTGCGGTTGTAGAATCTACAAATATAAGAGTATACAGTTTCAATACTACCACCAGATTCTATTATAAATCCTACACCTGGAACATATAGTGTTGTAGCACTTTCTATCTTCATCCCTATATTTAGACCTACTTTAGTAACACCACCGCTACCTAGTCTAATTATGTGGTCTAAATCTACGATTTTTACTAGATCACCATCATACGGATCTAGTTTGATAATAGAGAGTGGAACAAATTCGGGTTGTTGACTAGCATAGATTGTGGAGTCTAGTTGCCAATACCAGCACTCTTCTTTATTGCCTGTGACTCTACAGTATTCGTCAAATCTAGGAGGAGGACTCGTATTTAGAGGCTCTAACGGTGGTCTCGTACTTGAGTTTTCTGCTTGGTATTTGACTCTAGACACAGGCTTAAATTCGATGTTCACCTCTATAGATGCCCCTATGACCTTACCGGGGATTATGGGTACCGATATTACATCTGTTGATATATACTTCTCGCCGTTCTCCTCAGTCATAGTTACTATAAATGCGAGTAGTCCTACTCCACTATTTTGAAGACTTGCGCGGGATCTCTCCAAGATCTTCTTGACTTCAACTACATAGCTCGATATGTCAATATCTACTTTCCCAAAACCTCTCCCTCTCTTAACCTCTATGGCACCATCGATCGTTATACCAATGAGTGTGTACCCGTATTCCAATGGTTTACCATTAGAAGCTACTTTGAGTGATAGAACTGTTGAATTTGAGACTACAAACCCCCGTTTAACGTAGACTACGCTGTAATTTGGTCCACTATACACCGTCTCAGTGTATGTGGGAACTGTATTGAGTGCTATGAGTAGTGGGAATAGAACGAGGGGGATTAGTATTGGTGCATATAGCCTCTTCAACTTATCCCCTACCTAATGTTTTACACAATGTTCCTTTTATTTTTTAACATAACATATTTATTTAAAACTTTGAAGTTGAGCCTCGAGCATGCCGAGGACGACTCGAATCACTTAATCTGGAGTTCTATGGGAGGGTTGAGCTTAAAGACGGGTCTCTGTATTGAATCTCTCAGTACCAGTTGCACCAGAGGCTTGACTTCAGCCATCAGCCTTTAATGCTTTGAATTCTAAGCTTGATCTTTGACCGGGTTCTCTTGAATTATCCTCACCTCCTTTATATGTGACGACTTTATTAGCTGTGGACACAAGTAGAGAATTGGAGGGTTATTCGTGATGATGGATCCGAGCTCTGATCGGTGAAGAGAGTATCTCGCTGATAGTGGTCTAAACCTCGAGCTCGAGGTGGTTGTGTGGTCTACGTAGTTGAAATTGATGGAGCTAGATACTACGCGTGTGAAGTGTGTAGAATGCTATACATAGATGAGTTGACTGCTAGGAGGTGTGAAGAGCACTGTAGAGCGAACCCTGGAGTTGCAAGCCCGTTCGTAGAGACCGCTGTTGGCTATGTTAACCCTCAAGGAGAGCCTCAAAAAGTCTTCTTCAAGATCTCTCCAGTGAGAGGGTGTTCTAGGTTAGAGTTTAAAATATGTAGAAGAGAGTTAAAGTTGTATGTTAGTTGTTAGTTTTATTGAAATCTTTACACCTGTTGTCTCTCTTCTTTCTTCGCCTCTTGCTCTAGCTTCTTCAGCTCCTCTTCGATCTCTTTTTCGATCTCTTCGATGTGCTTAAGTGGCGGCTTGGTTGCCAGGGTATACCCTATCCAGCCGAGTATTCCACATATCGCTATAACCCCCACTACGAGCGTTAGTTTGGTTAGTATCTCCCAGTGTTGAGTGAAGAACATTACATACGTGTACACTACAATCACTACTATTGATGTAGCTACTAGTAGCCAGCCAATCAGCTGATCTCGACTCATCTCAATACACCAATGATTCAACATAAATGGAGAGAATTTAAACACTACTTAATGCGTGGGCTTTGATTAGCTCAATTCACCAATAATCTCCGCGTTGATGATCTGCGCCTTGCCCCCCGTGGGCTTGACGAGCTGGATACCACACACTTTGCAACGAGCTGGGTACGTTGCGTGAGAGAACACTATGTTCTCAGCACCACAGCTTTTACAGAGAACTCTATAAAACCTACTCTTAGGCATCGGGATCAGTATTCTCCGCTTCTTCACTACTTGCTCACCTCTACGAGCTCAGCTTTCTTGAGCCTAATACCCTCTCTATGCAGTATATAGCCGCACTTAGTGCACTTGAGCTTTAAGACCACCTTCTTCGTTGTCTTAGCGAACCTCTTCTGCTCAGGCTTCCTCTTAGAGCCGTAACCCTTCTTCTTCCTCGCGTATCTTCTCTCACCTTCTGCTAGGCTCCTCCTCTTCCCGTGCTTGTATATCGTTACGGAGTGCTCTGTGTGCGTCCTACACCTTGGACAGTACGTGACGATCACTTTGGGGTATCTAGCCAAAGCACGCACCCTTCACAGTGCAATCTCAAATGTGCTTTTAAAATTTAAAGCTTTGCATGCTTCAAGCCCAGCGCGTAGGCCCCCATGTTCGTGAGCACGTGTAGTGCGAAGACTGTGATCAACATGAGGGGTATGTAGATGGGGGTTTGAAACACCTCTTTCACGCCCACCAAGTAGTAGAAGAGCGTGGAGCCCAACACGAAGTCCCACTGGTCAAGAAAGATCGCGGGGTCTCCAGGTTTGATCCCCAGCCTCCTCTTAATGAAGGCCCCGATGATGTCCCCAATGAGCGCGAAGAGCCCGGCGCCTAGTGCTTGGATCGGCGCTACAGGGTCTCTGTACACCACCCCGATAACGGAGCCACCGATGTAGGCTAGCGTGATACCTACTAGTAGCCCCTCCCACGTCTTGTTCGAGCCGAGTAGGTCTCTACCATCAATGAAGACTATGTTGAAGTCTACTCTACGCGTCCCCCTCACGAGGACTGGCGCTGCGTTTGCCAACATTGGTGGACCGTAGTACCTCATAAGCCACGAGAAGAAGTCTACAAGGTCAATCAAGCCAGATCACGCCTTCATCTCCTATGTTGAACCTGTACTCCGCCTTGTATCCTCCTGACGCCTGTAGTTGTGGCTTGACAACTCTAGCTAGCCTGGTGTTCTCTCGATCCACGAGCGTGTTGATCACCAGCTCGAAGTAGTAGTCGAGTATGCTGTAACCTGAGGCCTCTAGCTCTCCAGACTCACCTAGTCTAACCTGCGCTGATGCAAAGAGCTTTCCACCGCTCTCCTCCACAGCGTTGATGAGTAGGCTAGCTACCAGCCCTAGTTTTGTCGTTGAGCTCTCTCTCAACGCGACTGCGCGAAATGGCGCGTTTATCGAGTCGACAAATATGTATTTTGGCCGTATTAGCCAAGCCGCCATAGAGACCTTGACGAGCTCGTCTAAATCGTACGCCTCCGTGAAGAGGGCCTTCTGGTACTTATCTGGGTTTCTAGCTACTCGCTCGTAGTGTAGAGTCTCCTCGGTTGACACGTAGATGCATGTATCTTCTCTGCAGACGTTTCCAGCTATGGTTAAGAGTAGTGTTGTCTTCCCAGACCCCGCTGGGCCGTAGAGTAGTGTGCTCGTGTGCCTCTCGATCAGCTCGTCGATGTACCTGTTACCCGTGTATATTGGCAAAAGCGTGCACCATGTAGTTATATCACCCTTACACCGTATTAACTAGGCGGTGAATTGGTGGAGCAGAGAAGGCCACTAGTAGTAGCTGTATACGACCCGAGGTGGTTTCTAAGAGTACTTGTTACTCTGAGGCGTCGCGGCGTCCGATACCACTTCTACTACGACGAGTCCGAGGTTCCACATGGTAGCGTCGTCTATACAGACCTAGAGGACATCGCCAAGGCTCTCTCGAAGAGAGGCGACTTGCTAGTTATCTATGACCCACTACGCTCCTGTAGAGAGCTTGAAAGAGCCATACTAGCATCCATGTTCATCTCAGAGTATAGTAGCGTCGTTGTCGGAGTAGACCCTGGGCATGTCGTCAACTACGTTGTCCTAGGTGACGACGACCTTGTACTCTACGGGGCTGGAGACCTTAACGCCCTCATCGCAGACCTAGACTATGTTGTCAACTGCGTACCCTTCAAGGAGATGACAATTAGGGTTGGAACAGGCGTCTTCTGTGGAGACGTCGTTTACACCTTAAAGTCGAGGTACCCAGGAGCTAGGCTAGAACTTGTAGATGAGTCGAGCACCACTCCAAGTAGGAGTAGGATCGTCGAGATAGCCTACATCTCCCGGAGGCTCAAGGGCTTGAAGCCGTTTAGGTATAAAGACATATATGCTGCGTATAGGATTGCCCTTAGTAGAGGGGTTGAGGTATTGTAGGAGATGCCAACACTGCGACTAGATCCAGGCGAGGCTGTTAAGCTATACGGCCCGATGTCCGTCACGCTGAAGAGCGGTAGGGTGGACGTTCACGGCAAGGTGGTTAACGTAGGCGAGAGGTTTATTATACACAAGACCCGCAACTACGTCTTACTAGCGCTTGAGCCATCAGAGATCGAGGTTTCGATGCTCGACGAGTCGCAAATACAGGGCCTCGACCCCTCAGACCCCTACTTAGAGAGGCGGAGAGTGGTGGAAGAAGCGCTGAGCAAGGGGTATAGGAGGTTTATCGTCTTAGGCCCGGTGGATTGTGGCAAGACATCTCTCACTACGATGATCTTCAACATCGCCATGGCTCAGGGGCTCAAGCCCGCTGCTGTTGATGGAGACGTTGGGCAGGCAGATATCGGCCCGCCCGGGTTTATCACGCTGGGCTCTAGTGATAAGCAGGTTTACTGGCTGAACGAGCTACAACCTCTAAGTATGAGGTTTATTGGAGACATCAAGCCTCAACACTATGCGCAACTGATAGTGTGCGAGATCACTAGGCTTGTGGAAGGCGCGCATGGTGCAGGGTATAAGGTCGTCGCGGTCGACACAGACGGCTGGGTTAGAGATGAGCAGGGGCTACTACACAAGGCTATGTTGATTGAGAGGCTTAGACCAGACGCTATATTCGTCCTAGGCGACGAGCTCAAAGGGGTCTTTAAATGGGCGACTAAACTAGGGATCGCCGTGTACGAACACTCGGCACCGATCTACAGGAGAGTTCGAAGTAGAGAAGAGAGGAGGCTTCTCCGTAGCTTGAGGTATAGGGCCTACCTAGAGGGTGCTGGTGTTGTCAAGTTGAAGCTCAGCGAGGTCGTTGTTGAAGGTTGCCCTCTATTCATGGTTAGCGAGGTGGATAAGAACGCTCTGACTCAATTTATTGATGGGAAGGTGTTGTATGCTAGTGGCGTGCCTGGAGTGCTATACGTCTACGGAGCTGTGAAGGCATATAACTTGGAGGAGCTCAAGAAGCTTGGATACGAGAAGGTGAAGGTGTACCCTATAGGCTTCGAGCGAGGGCTTTACTGCGCGCTGACGTCTCCAACGGGGGAGGAGTACCCTGGTGTTATCGAGAAGTTCGACCCTGAGACTAGAGAGTTGGTGGTTAAGTCGAAATATACAGGCAGGGTTGAGCGCTTAAAGCTCGCTCGTTTCAAGCTCACAGAGAGCTTCACCGAGGAGTTCTTAGAAGGTGAGCACTCTTGAACCTCGATGAGCTACTACGATACGCCCAGGTGCTAGGTAAGAGCGTATACGAAGCTGGCGTCGTGAAGCCAGAGTATGAGGTGACGCGCATAGGCTACTACAATAGAGATCGACTGGTGCTGGCAAGGGTGGAGGGCAGGGAGAAGCTACCAGTGTACGTGAACATTATGAGTAGGCGAGAGGATCTCATCAGGCTACTGGGAGTTAAAGACCTTGAGGAGGCTTATTACCGCGTAGAGCGAGCGTTAGGAGCTCCGAGGGGCCTTGAAGTAGTCGAGTTTGATGGTCGCTTTGAAGAGGTCGGAGTAGACCTCAACATCCTCCCCTTCATTAAGTACTACGAGGAGGATGGTGGAAAGTACTTGACGAGCTCGGTGTACATCGCATGCTACGAGAACAACTGTAACGCTAGTTTCCACAGAACTATGTACCTATCTCGAGAGGCGGTCACTCTGAGGATCGTTCCTAGACATCTACACTACCTAATATCTAGGTACGCTGAGAGGGGTAGAGACGCGCCAGTCGCTATGGTTCTCGGCCTAGACCCTCTTCAAGAGCTCGCTTGCGCCATGAGCCCCCCGCTAGGTGTGTTTGAAGTTGAAGTTGGAGCCTCATTAGGTGGAGAGTGTAGGGTTGTCAAAACGCCTAAATACAACATACCAGTCCCAGCGAACGCTAGTGTCATCGTAGAGGGGGTTATATCGAGAGAGCTAGTCGCGAGAGAGGGGCCGTTTGTAGATATGCTAATGCTTGCAGATATCGCTAGAGATCAACCGGTCTTCATAGCGGAGAGGATGTACATCTCTAAGCATAAACCCCCCACCGTACACGCGATCGTTCCAGGGCTTTGGGAACACCAGCTCCTCATGGGCTTTCCCAGGGAGGCTCACATGTATGTAGAGTTGAAGAGGGTTACACCCTGCGTTAAGGCTGTTAGATTGACAGAAGGAGGCTCTATGTGGCTCCACGGAGTGATCGCCGTGAGTCGCAACTGTAGCGAGGGCGATGCAAGACTAGCCGCTCTAGCGGCTATAAGCGCTCACCCCAGTGTTAAGCACATAGTGGTGGTAGATGACGACATAGACATAGACGACCCACAAATGATCGAGTGGGCCATCGCTACGAGGACGAAGGCGGGAGAGGATGTAATAGTGCTTAGAGACGTGAGGGGGAGCACTCTAGAACCGAGGTCTAGAGATGGGGTTGGAGACAAACTGATCATAGTGGCCATCGCCCCGCGGAACGAGCCATTCGAGAGGTACAGGAGGGTGAGGATCCCACATGTACCTCACTCGCGAGCAGGAGAGGATGTTGAACGGTGAGTACGGCTGGGCGGCTGCGAAGGCTCTTGAGCTAATAGTCAAAGTCGGCGAGGTGTTGGGCGCCGAGGAGCTGGTCGAGATCAAACACGCTCACGTGTCTGGAGTCTCGTACTCGAACATCGGCAAGTACGGTTTAGAGTTTATTCTAGACTTCTATAGGCGGGGCGGTAGAGCTAGAGTTTACACCACTATCAACCCCGGGTGTGTCGACTACTCGGGGCTATCCTCGATAATAGACAATGTATATAGAGATGCGCAGAGCGCTATCGATGAGGGGCTCGTTGAGATGGGATTTAAGCCTGTTTTCACCTGCATACCACACTACTATAGGCCGCCAAGTCCAGGGGAACACCTCGCCTGGGGGGAGAGTAGCGCCGTCATATTCGCCAACTCGATCTTCGGCGCGTACACGAATAGAGAGGGCGGCCCCGTAGCCCTTGCAGCCTCGATAACGGGCTACACGTACAAGGCTGGACTACACCTTGCTGATAACAGAGTGGGGAGGGTGGTTGTTGAGGTCTCGGCGACTGCCCGCGAAGCCCCGATCGGCGCTCTCGGGTTGTGGATTGGCGAGAACGTCAGGGCCACCCCGATATTGAGGGGGCTAGAGCGCTTAGGCCTTGAAGAGCTGAAATCTCTACTTGCATCGATGGCTGCTAGTGGTAGCCACGCTCTTGCGATAATAGAGGGCGTGACCCCCACGGAGACTTACAGGGTAGAGGTTGTAGATAAGGTGTTCGTCGAGAGGGGCGATCTCGAGGACTATCTTGGAGATGACATAGCATCATCAGAGACTGTGTTGGGATATATTGGTTGTCCACACTTACATCCCCAAGAGCTTCTATACATCTTGAGGCTCGTTAGGAAGTATGGGAGGGTGAAGAGGGGCCGCCTCCTCGTTACAATACCGCTCGAGTATGTTGAGAGGTTCAGACCGCTGATCTACGAGCTGAAAGCTAGAGGTGTGGATATAGCGGCTGGCACCTGTCCCGTGGTCTCGGTGATAAGGCGCGAGTTCGACGCCGTGTTGACTAATAGTGGCAAGTCTGCATTCTACCTGAAGAAGATACATGGTGTAAAAGTTCGACTAGAGAGGCTTGAAAACGTGATTAGATATGTCTGCACGTAGACTACTACCAGTTAAGCCGGTTATCCCGGGGCCTTGTATTGGAGAGGTGGTGCTTGTAAGCAGGAATCTGAGTTTCTTTGGCGAAGTGGATCCCGAGAGGGGCTGTATTAGAGGAGAGCGGGGGGTCTGCTTTGCTGGTAAAGTGCTCGTCTTTCCAGGTAGTCGGGGTAGCACGGTGGGGCCATACGTGATCTACGCGCTGAGGAAGGCGGGAGTGGCGCCTATCTGCATGATCGTCGAGGAGGTCGAGCCTATGCTCGTCGCTGGCTGCGTGCTAGGGGGGATACCTCTGTATAAAACCATCGGCTGGAGTATAGTGGAGCTGGAGGGTGTACACGCGTTGAGAGTTGTAGAGTGTAAAGAGGGGCTACACTGTGTCGAGCCAGCAATATAGAGGCTTGTTCGTCGTTTTAGAGGGGATCGACGGGTCTGGCAAGACCACTATAGCTAAGATGCTAGTTGAGAGGCTAAGAGTGATGGGCTACAACGCAGAGTACACGTTCGAACCAACAGACTCCGAGATAGTTGAGCTGATCAGGGGCGTGTATAGAGCTTACAGGGACGCTTACATCGACGCTCTAGCCTTCGCGCTAGATAGACTTATACACTTGAAGAGGAGAGTCATACCGCTACTTGAAGAAGGCTATGTAGTCGTCTCAGATAGGTACATGTATAGCAGTATAGCCTATCAAACCGCTAGCGGCGCCCCTCTCGAATGGGTCATGGAGGTTAATAAGTGGGCCTTGAAGCCCGACCTCGCAATATACCTCGACGTAGACCCGCTAACAGGACTCAGGAGGAGGCAGAGTATGAAGTCTAGGTTTCCCGAGTTTGAAAAACTGGAATTTATTGAGAGAGTTAGAAGGGTGTATCTAGAGCTGGTCTCTCGTGGGTTGTTAGTTAAGGTCGACGCTTCAAGGCTTGTTGAAGAAGTGTACAAGGATGTTGAGAGATTAGTTGTTGAACGCTTGACTAAAAAGCTCACTTCTTAATTGTAGCCTTTAATCTCTGGACCCTCTCGAGGACCTCAAGCCACTTTATCAAGTCTGTTGGGTCGACATCGCGAGATCTTGATAGCTCCTCGATCGTTTTAAGGGTCAACATCTCCAGCTTCTCTAGTACCATGGATGAGTAGACTCTAGCGTAGACCTCTCTAGCCTCTTCATCAGTTCTGACAATGTGGACTCTACCATGCACAGGGCATATGACCTCTCCGGTCTTCAGTTTAAACAGTGGCAGTGCACACCCCTCAACCGGGCACGTCTCAGCGAGCATTACAGCACCTGCTTTCAACAACTCAGCCATAGCCTTAACCGGGTCTTTTTCAGCACTCATGTCGTAGCCCCCTGGAAAGCATATTAGACTATTAGCCCCTTATACGCAAATTAGTGAGTATAGGTTAAGAGAGCATACTCAGCGAGGTGAGACCCTTGAGTAGGGTCATGGACAATGAGGCGAAGATTAAGAGCGCTATCTACATGCTAGTCTCAATAATTAACGACACCGCGGTTCCTAGAAACATTAGGAGAGCCGCTACAGAGGCTTTAAACTACCTACGTGATGAGAGATGCTCACCAGGTGTTAGAGCGGCGAACGCCATTAGTGCGTTGGACCAGGTTAGCCAAGACCCGAACATGCCTCTCAGCGCTAGGACGAAGATATGGCAGATCATCGCGCTCCTCGAGACTGTTAAAGACTAAGCTTCCTCCATACATATACTCTTTTTAGACGGGGTTTTGAACGCTATCAGGATTGATCGCGATGGTCTCTGTGAGAGTTCGAGGTATATATGCGACCGCGCTCTCTAAGCTTCTTTTAGATGAAGGCTTTAAACTCGTAGAGGCGAGCGAGAAGGTACGGAGTAGACTGGGTGTTGAGCTCGACACTACTCCGTGCGATGTGACTGTCAAGGATACCGAGAACCCGGATGAGATACTAGTTATCGGCTTCCCTGAAGAAGCTAAAAGGGTTTTAGAGGTCTTAGTGAAGAAGCTGAGATACGTGTATAAGTGGGAGTCTAAAGTAGAGCTTCACAGCGTCTATGTCGGCATCGTTGTTGAGAGACATGGAGACTTCTGCTTAGTAGATATTGGGCCTCTTAAGGGCCAGCTATATCCGTGTCGAGAAGAGGCTGGATCTAGGGTTGTTGTAGGTGTTAAAAAGCCTCCAGTTAGGCCGGGAGAGACCCTCGTATTGACTAGGAACTTTAGATTAGTCGGTAAGTACGTGGCGTTAATCCACGGAGAGCAGAAGATATCGTTTTCAGAACACATCATCGACTCGGAGGTGAAAGCAAGGCTCTCCTCTATAGCCGCCTCGAAGCTTATGGGTAGCGGGCTTGGAGTTCACTTTCGAAGTAGCTCCAAGTACGCAGGTAGAGAGGAGATCTCTAGTGAGATAGATAGGCTCTTAGAGGAGTACAAGTCTGTGTTGAAGATGAGCTCTGAGGTTAAAGCTCCAGAGAAGATTAGACATGGTGAGCACTTAGCGATAACTGGGTTGACGAGTCTCGCCAAGCACGTGCTTGACGAGTATAGGAGGTCTACTTGTCTAACAATAGATTACCACCACGCGCTCAAGTCTATGGGGTTGAGCGACTACGTAGACTTCGCCGAAGACCTGCTAACACCGATCCTTGGGGGTCGAGGAACTAACACACGCATCGGGATACACAACTACTTGTGGAGATCAATGAGAGAGGGGGGTCGAGTTGAGATCATCCACTTGAAGCCCACGGGGGAGGTTTTAAGACTACAACAAGGCTCTGTAGAGAAGGCAGAGCTAGTAGATGGAGAGCTACTGTTAGTTATCAAGCGATATATGAGGTCTCCAGGCGTGTATGATGGTCTTGGAGTGGAGAAGAGACCGGGAGATGTTGACTACATGGTCGTCAAGACGGGGCTACCATACGTAGTGCACAACTACTATAGAGATGGAAGCTGGCTTGGAAGCTACGTGAATATCAATACGCCACCAGAGATCGCGCCACAAGCGATCAAATACCACGACCTACTAGTAGACGTAGCTATACTTCCAAACGGGGAGGTTAGAGTGCTAGATAGAGGAGAGCTCGATAAACTATACTCAGAGGGGGTGTTGACCAGCGACCTCTACCACTACGCCCTGAAAGCCCTCGAGGAGGTATTAAAAGATCCAACTAGCTACGTTTATAACCCGGGCAAGGATTAGCATGTATAGTGGTGCGGGGGTGCCCGAGCCTGGCCAAAGGGGCCGGGTTGAGGACCCGGTGGCGTAGGCCTGCGTGGGTTCAAATCCCACCCCCCGCACTACGTACTTCTACATAGTCAACCATGGTAAAGCCTCGCTACGCTCTTTAAGGAGCATATATTTGCACTATGGTCACATAGTATTTCTGTTGGGGAATTATTTGAAGCTGTTTGAATACGAAGCTAAAGAAGTGGCACGTAAGTATGGTATTCCCGTTCCACGTGGAAGAGTGGCGTATAGTGGAGACGAGGCGTATAGTATCGCTAGGGAGATTGGTGGAGAGGTTGTTGTTAAAGCCCAGGTTCTCGTTGGTGGAAGAGGGCTTGCTGGTGGAGTGAGGTTCGCTAAGACGCCTGAAGAGGCTAGAGAGCTAGCAGTGAGGCTTCTCGGGTCTGAGGTGAGAGGCTTAAAAGTTTCAGCTCTGCTAGTCGAGGAGAAGGTCTGCATTGCTAGAGAGCTCTATCTCTCACTAACCGTTGATAGAGCGATGAGGAAGCTGGTATATCTAGTTTCAGACATGGGGGGTGTTGAGATCGAGGAGTTAGCTAGGAGGTATCCAGAGAGGGTTGAGAGGATCTACGTTGAGCCGGAGGTTGGATACACCAGCTACATGTCGCGGATCGCTCTTAGCTTTCTAGGTCTGCCATGGAGCGTGGCTGGAGAGCTAGATTCGATAATGAAGGCAATGTACAAGATAATGGTAGACTACGACGCCGAGCTTGTAGAGTTCAACCCACTAGCCTACACGTGTGATGGAAGGCTCGTAGCGCTCGATGCGAAGATCATTATTGATGACAACAGCTTATTTAGACACCCAGAGCTTCAAGCACTACATGGAAGGGAACTATCCGAGTACGAGAAGAGGGCTAAGGAGCTCGGGTTTAGCTATGTAGAGTTAGATGGAGACATCGGAGTGATAAGTAATGGGGCGGGCTTGACTATGGCTACAATGGACTCTATACTCCACTACGGCGGGCGCCCAGCTAACTTCCTAGACATTGGCGGGGGCGCTACGAGAGATCGCGTTAAGGAGGCCGTGAAGCTCATGCTCGCTCACCCGAGATCGAGAGTGCTCGTAGTCAACATATTCGGTGGTATCACGAGGTGTGATGAAGTAGCTCACGGCATAGTTGAAGCTATCAAAGAGGCTGGAGTTTACAAGCCCATAGTTGTCAGAATGCTGGGTACTAATGAAGAGGAGGGGAGAAGGATCCTCGAAGAGCACGGCATCAAGGTCTACGTCGACATGGACGAGGCGATTATGACCGCTATAGAGCTCGCCAAGGTGAGGTAGCGTGGGCATACTCGTAAACTCCTCTACACGAGCCATCGTCCAGGGGATAACGGGTAGAGAGGGGGCTTTTCACACCAAGTTGATGTTAGAGTATGGAACGAAGATAGTTGCTGGGACCTCGCCAGGTAAGAAGGGTAGCTATGTTCACGGCGTCCCAGTCTACAACACGATCGAAGAGGCTATTAGAGAGCAGGGCCCTGTAGACGCCTCAATAGTCTTCGTCCCCGCCAGGTTCGCGCCTGACGCTGTCTACGAGGCCATAGACGCGGGGTTGAAGGTGGTTGTTGTGATCACTGAGGGGATCCCGCTACACGAAGAGCTTAGGTTTATCAATTACGCCAGGAAGAGAGGCGTGGTGATCGTCGGCCCGAACACGCCGGGCATCATGACTGTTGGTGAGTGTAAGCTTGGAATAATGCCTGCACATGTGTTTATGAAAGGGAGGGTGGGGCTAGTCTCGAGGAGTGGTACTTTAACGTATGAAATTGCAAGGGAGCTTGGAAGAGGAGGCTTCGGCATCTCAACTGTTATAGGGCTTGGTGGAGACCCGGTGACTGGGTTAGACTTCATCGATGTATACAAGATGTTCCTCGAAGACCCAGAGACAGACGCCGTCGTCTTGATCGGCGAGATAGGTGGAGATGCAGAGGAGAGATTCGCATCATTCTACAAGAGCTTGAGTATCAAAAAGCCCGTTGTCGCATACATTGCTGGGAAGACCGCTCCGCCAGGTAAGAGGATGGGGCACGCTGGTGCCATAATATCTATGGGGGTGGGAGACTACGCCTCTAAGAGGAGAGCCCTAGAGGAGGCTGGGGTCCCAGTCGCTGAGACACCTTCACAAGTCCCTACTCTACTCAGAAGGCTCCTCGCTGGGTAGTTCGATTTTAAACCCTTTTTAGCTACTCTAGGAGTTTACATGCATACTGGTGTTAACCGTGGGGGTCTACGATAAGATCGGGCCTGGCGAGAAGGCGCCAGAAGTGGTTAACGTAGTCATCGAGATCCCGATGAATAGCGGGGTGAAGTACGAGCTAGATAAGGAAACTGGCGTTCTCTTTGTAGATAGAATACTCTACACATCTATGGTCTACCCGTTTAACTACGGCTTCATACCTGGCACGCTCGAGGAAGATGGAGACCCGGTCGATGTACTAGTGATCTCCCAAGACCCACTAGTACCGGGCTGTGTTATCCCAGTTAAGCCGATAGGAGTCTTGGAGACGCAAGATGAAAAAGGCTTTGACGCGAAGGTGGTAGCTGTTCCCGCCGACAAGATCGACCCGAGGTTCCAGAACATTCGAGACATAGAAGACCTCCCCGAGGCGTTGAAGCAGAGGATAGAACACTTCTTTGCACACTACAAGGAGCTTGAAAAGGGCAAGTGGGTTAAAGTGCTCGGCTGGAAGGGTAGAGACGCCGCTCTCGAGAAGATCAGAGCCGCTATTGTTAGATACAAAGAGCATGGAGGCAAGTAGTCCGATATGTCATTAACGACTAGAGAGAGGATCGTCGAGGTCTTAAAGAGCGCCAATCGACCGCTCACTGCTGAGGAGATAGCTAACCTCATTGGAGGAGATGTCAGCCCTAGAGAAATCTATGAGCATCTAGCACATGTAGCTAAGACTATTAGAGCTAGAAGCGGTGGTAGAGAGGTCCTAGTAATGGAGCCTCCTCAGTGTAGAAAGTGTGGATATGTGTTTAAAGACCTAGAGGTTCCTAAGAAGCCTAGTAGATGTCCTCGCTGTAAGAGCGAGTGGATCTCTCCACCGCGCTTCCTAGTGATCGTTAAGGACTAAAAATGACCTCTAAGACGTTTTGAGGTTTTTTCCTCTTCACCTTTCCAGATACAAGACCGTGTACTACTATTGGTAAGGCTATAGTGGCATCTACATGCACTGTTCTCTTCAAGGCGTAGGGGGCGACTTTGCCCCAGCTAATAGCCTCTTCGAGCGTGGCTCCACTTAACCCACCCCACTGAGGCATGTCCGTGGTGAACTGGACGATGTACTCGAAGCCCTTATAGTAGTCGCGAATACCCTCTTCGTACTCAGCTATGAGGGTTTGAGCTACCGTCATCAAGTTCACGTAGTCTTTAGGCACACCTCCACCAATGTAGATCGCTGCTAGCTTCTTCGACCTCCTACCTATCTCTACTAGTTGGTAGAAGTCTTTTACCATGTCGATAACGACTCTCTTACCCGCTCTATATGCTAATAGGAGCGCCATCCCATATGCGCTGTCAACCAATGCTGGTGAAAAGACAGGTACTTTAGCTCTATATGCAGCTGCAACTATGCTATCAACCCCCCTCTCGTTGAGGAACTTCCCGAACTCGTAGAGGAACTCGGGGGTCGAGTAGACCTTGTTATCTGGTAGCGTCTCTACGAACTCCTTTATGAGTAGCTCCATCTTCCTATAGTCGATCTCGCTGGCTACAGTGTCGTAGAACCTATCATACTTCCTCTCTAAGAGCATCGCGTCGTCGATGCATGGGTGCACCTTGTAGTACTTAAACCCAAGCGCTTCGTAGATGTCTTCACTAATATTAGCGCCTGTCGAGACCAAGACGTCTACATATCGTTCCTCGACTAACCACTTTATGAGCTTCCACACACCAGCAGTGCTCATAGAGCCTGCAAGACCGAGAAATATCGTGGTGTCAGGGTCTTCAAACATCTTAATGAGCACTCTATAAGCCTCTCCCAATGCCCTACCTTGAAATGAAATAGAGCTCATCTCTAGAAGCAAGTCGTGAACGCTCCTCTCTTTAACATCCAGCGCCTTTACCTCCCCATACGCGAACTCCGGCATTTCACTCAACTTAAACACCCATCTCGTAGAAATTAAAGAAATCAAAAAGCTTTTAAGTAGAGGAGTGCTGGAGTGCCGCCGCCGGGATTTGAACCCGGGACAACCGGATCTCTCCTGGGCCGACCCCGTGTCCCTACACACCCGTATGAGTCCGGCGCTCTGCCGGGCTGAGCTACGGCGGCACTCCAGCCTGGATTAATACAATCATTAGTGGTTAAAAAGTATTCTCTACTCGCCAGTTACGGTCATCTTAATCAGCTAGGCGTACGATGTGTTGAAGGGGCTACCACGGAGCTGGGGGGTATCATTTCTCGAACTACATGGAGATATCGAGAGAGGTGAAAGAGCGTCGTTGATAGGAGATCGGAGACGCGAATCTTCGTTTTTAGGGGCGTGTTGAGAGTACTACTGCGTCTACTTGAGCGATATTGACGCAACTATAGCATTCAGCGAGCTCGTGAATGACGACCCCACTCGAAGGGCAGAGCCGTAGCTGGGTCTTCATTAGCTATAATCACCTGCGA
>Ga0080004_1126222_pt1 | contig 17849 bp, 15 predicted proteins | sample WasSprMetagenome_FD_69207 | JGI IMG/M metagenome (GOLD analysis project Ga0080004, IMG submission 69207) | Sulfidic aquatic microbial communities from Washburn Spring, Yellowstone National Park, USA - WS (SPADES assembly) (version 2) | ecosystem: Environmental > Aquatic > Thermal springs > Hot...
GATACGAGAGATTGGTGAAGCTGGCGAGCTTTGCGGGAATAAATATGTTCAGAATCTGGGGTGGAGGGATAATGGAGGAGGATATTTTATATGAACTTTGCGATAGATATGGGATAATGCTCTGGCAGGAATTCCCCCTTGCCTGCGCCGATTATCCCAATTTGCCAAGGGATGCCTTCTTGGAGAATGCAAGGGATTCCTTACTCCGCCTTAGAAATCATCCCAGCTTGGTCCTATGGTGTGGAGGGAACGAATTCGACCCCGACAACAAAAGCAATAGAGAGTTGGTGGAGGGATTGGAGAAACTGTGCAAGGCGCTGGATGGGACTCGCTCCTTCCATCGCGCCTCTCCCTATGGAGGGGATGTCCACGATTGGAGCGTCTGGCATGGCTCAGCTCCCTATACAAATTATCGCCAATTCACGGTCTTCCGCAGCGAGGCGGGGCTTCAATCTCCTCCTCCTGAAGAAGATATGCTCAGATTCCTTTCCACTTCTGGCATCTTTCCTCCCTCGGAGGAATGGAGCTATCATCTTGCAGACGCAAGAAAGATAGAGATGTATGCCAAGCAATATGGAAGAACCTCGGATTTACAAAATTTCCTTAAGAAAGCCCAGCTCGCCCAAGCAATCACTTATCAATTCAATTTGGATTCCTGCCTTAAAAACATCTGGAGGAATTCCGGGTGTTTGATTTGGCAGTTCAACGACCCTTGGCCAAATATCTCCTGGAGTATGGTTGATTGGTATGGCAATCCAAAGCCATCTTTATACTGGTTCAAAAAAGCGAGCTCGCCATTAAATCTCGCAATTGACTACGATAAGACGACATTGAGGGTAGGGGAATTGTTGAATATAGGTGTCTATGCGATAAATCTGACGACAAAGAGGGAGAATTGTCAAGCCGAGTTCACCATCGCTTCCCCGAGAAACATACTTAAAAGGCTATCTCAAAGTATTCCCTTCCCTCCCCAGCAATCCATAAAGCTCTGGAGCTTCAACTTTCAGATTCCCCGGGATTACGGAGAAGGAGTTGTATTTCTAATAGCGAGGGTTAAGAAAGAGGGGAAGATAATTTCTGAGAAGATTTATCCCATCCCTGTTATGAGTGTAAGGGGATTTTCAAAGCCTATAAAAGCCTTAGTGATTCTCTCGACATTGGGGCAGGAAGCGGAGGGATGGAGGGAAATAGGGGATTTGCTCATTCCCTTTGGAGTGAAGTTGGATATCGCTTCCGCTGATTCCCTTCCCGATTTGGAGGGATACGATTGCTTCGTTATCGGAGAAAGCGAGGGAATTGGAAGTAAATTGTCAAGAAAAGCTATGGAGCGGATAGCGGATTTGGTGATTTCGGGAAAGGGGCTTTTATTGGATGGCGGTTGGAATGCATATGCGGAGGGAGGTTTAAAGGGAACAATCATAGAGGAGATTTCTCCCTTCGTGATGAAAGAGAATTCTCTTAAGGAACATATTAACTTGGGAATCGTCGTTAAATCAACCGACCATCCCATTCTTCGTGGCTTGTCCTTCTCTCGCATAAGGATAAGTGGCTATAATGAGGAGGGAGTGAAGGAAGGAGCGAAGGTCTTGCTTTCCCTTTCCAATGGCTCGCCTCTTTTGGCGGAAAATGAATATGGCAAGGGGAAATGCCTTGCCTATGCTTCCGGATTAAGGGGTGGTTGGGCTGGGGCTATAAGGGGATGGGATAAATATCCTATTTTCCTCTCAAGGATTTTAGGTTATCTCGCCAATAGGGAAGGTGAAATAGAGGGAATAGAAGAAGAGGCAGCTGGATTGGACAACCTCCCTCAAGCTAATCTGAAGATTGAAGGTAGAAAGGAGGGGAAAAGGGGGATTATAACCCTCTCAAATCCTTCAAATAACATTGCCTTTTTCCTCAGGATAAAAGCTGAGGGTTTAGAAGTCCAACCAATCTTCTCCGATAACTATTTCTTCCTTCTGCCAGGGGAGAAAAAGGAAGTGAGCTTTGAGTTGCCGAAGGGAAAGGTTGCGATTTCCGTTGAGGATTGGCGGGGAGGAAATTGGCGCTTAGCATTTGCGAATAAAAGGGGATTTTAAAGAGGCAGTTTAATTTTGATTATATACTTCCTTTATTTAAGCCTTTTTGAAAACTCTTCCTGATAGGCGAAGTCCTGTTTTTTAAATTCAACAAAAATCATCTTTATGACAAATTTTTGACACATATATTGAGTAAAATAGTAGAAAAAAGAAAGGAGGATTTAGAAGTGATCAAATCAAAAATATTCCTTGCTCTCATCTTGTCCCTTGTCCTAGGCTTTGCCCAGGAAATCCCCGAGGTTGCGGTGAAGGTCGAAGTGGAAGCGGAGAAGGAGAAGCCTGTGAAAATTGAAAGTGTGTCAGCTGAAGAGGGACAAAAGATGGTGGCGATACAAAACATAGCTGATGTTCTCAATCGCCTTCCAGGAACGGAGGGGATATATGGTTGCGTTATGGTTTCCCCTCGTCTCACCATAAGAAGCTCTCATTTCGGCTCACGACAGGTTTTGGTTGAGGGAATGAATGTGAATCCCATCATAAGCTGTGTTTTAGACCGTGTCCCTTGGACCTCAATAGAAAATGTTGATGTCTTCAAAGCTCCACTTCCTCCCCGCTTTATGGGAAGTCTATCGGGGGTTGTTTCAATCACTTTAAAGAACGGAAAAGATTACCCTGGCGCCTCTGCTTCCTTTGCCCTCGGCTCTTATAACACGCAGATATTAGAGTTGTCTGCTGGCGGGGGTAATGAGGATAGGAACTATTTCATAGCCTTTAATCGGACTGCGGGAAATGAATGGAGGGAGAAGATGAAGACCGACCTTTCAGACCTCTCTTTCAAAATTGTGAACGGAGACGAGGAAGAAAAATGGACGATAGCGGGCGCTATTTTACAGGGAGAACAAGCTGGATTCAAGCCAACTGGACCGAATCCCGCCGATAGATGGGAACAACGGTGGCCTGAGAGTCGCCGACCGGCGCTCTCACTTACTTATGAGCGAAAGGTAAAGGAAAACTCGGACCTTCTTTTTCGTATCGCCCCCGTTTCCTTCAGCTCCAATCTATATTTTAAGCAGTGGAACCCCCAGAAGAACGAAGTTGTTCCAATGGTGACATTCCTGAGATATAATTTGCTGAGGTCTGAGCTTAACTATAATATCGCTTCCTCCTCAAGTTTATTATCTTGGGGAGCTTGGTGGCAGGGCGATTGGAGACGTGCCACCGTCCCCGCTGAGGAACCTAATCTTGGACCTTGGAAAAAATATGAAATGAAAAGGAAGGGGCTCTTTATACAAAGCAACACAAGGCTGGGAGAGCAAAAAAGCATTCTATTATCGCTTGGATATGAGGACGCGAATCCAGGTGGAACTGCCCTCGTCCCTTTCATCTCTTACAATGTTAAGCCCGATAAACTCACAGCCTTACGGATTTCCTTAGGGCGGAACAAGCTCTTCCCTGCTTTAGAGCAGCTTTATGGTGGTGGTTGCTTTATCGGCAATCCCAATTTGAAACCTTTCGTTGCTGATAGCATTGGGGTTGATTGGGAAAAAACACTGCCAAATGGTAGATTTACCGCAACCCTATTCTATTCAAAAGAAAAGGACCTCATTGGGAACGATAAGGATGGTAAATATATTAACATCAACAAGGCAATAGAAGAAGGATTTGAGCTATCTTACGAAAAGCGATTTGGTAATACATCCCTTTGGGCAAATTATACCTATCTTGACGCCTGGGATTGCGAGCACGAGCGCCCTCTTATCGTCACCTATCGCACATCGGAGCCCAAGAATACCTTAAAAGCGGGGTTAACTTTAAATGGCAAGAGGGGGTTTTCCTATACAGCAGAGATATTCTATTGGGGTAAAAGGGCGACTGATAGTGAGGATTTGGAATGGTGGTATGGAGCGGAGGGAGGACCAAAGCAGGTTTTGGTTCCCCAGAGTGTGCCTTCGGCTACGATTTTCAATCTAAAAATCTCAAAGCAATCGGCGAACGGAAGAAGCTTTAGCCTATCTATTTCAAATCTATTTGATAAGGATTGGAATGAGATAATATACTATCCGCAGGCGGGAAGATCGTTTCTCTTTGAATTTTCCAGAGATTTTAAAGAAAGGGGGGCGGGCGTTCACGCCCGCCCCCCCTTTATGTTATTTATTCGCTATGTAGGATAAACTTATAAACTCACATCAACCTGCATTTTTGTATGTAAATAAAAACAATCCTTGTAACTCCCAAACAACAAAGCCTTTCTTTCTGTAAGATTTCGTTATGTTGCTTGGTATGGTAAAATCAAAAATCTTTCCTAATCCTCGTATTCTTGCCAAGCGTATTCCAATCGTGCAACCTTAAGAAACATCACAACCTCTTATCCATTACTACTCCTTAAACTTCAAGTTCTCCTTGAAAACAAGCTCTCTCTTTTCATAGGTAGCGATAGGGAAACCCCTCATATATATATCCATTTTCACCACATCATCGGTTACATTGGGCATCGGTCCCTGAATCAATTTCATTATCACCTTAACCCCCTCCATTAAAGCTGACTTCACCTCCTCCTTGCTTACATCAAAGACGCCATTGCCCAAATAGTGATTCCAGGTGGGTTGGCATTTTAGGTCCAAGATGACCTGGAACCATTTCGGATAAGGATAGCAAGAAAAGTGAGTTTGGACAAGCTTATCGGTCAGCCCTTGCTCATTGTTATATTCAGCGGTCAAATGAAGGGATTTCCATTCCGTGGATGTGGGAATGTAAGGTTCACTGCATAGGGGAGGGAGGTAGGAGATTTTTCCGATATTAGGCTTTAGCTCAAAGCCCAGGAGGAAACCGATACTAAGCATTAGGAAAGCTATCCAGACCGTGAGAAGAGCTCTTATCATAATACAACCTCCTTTTTTGATTATTTTAATCAATTTTATCGCTAATTATCATTTTGGCAAGTTAATATGGAGATGAAGAATATTAATCAAAACGGAAATCGCATCTAAAAAATTTGATAAAGAGAGGTCTTCTTCTTTGTTATTGCGATAGTTTAAGAAGAGTCGTAAAATCTAAACAAAGGAGAAGAAAATGAGGATTCTGATAACTGGCGGAGCAGGATTTATAGGCTCCAATTTCGCTCGCTTCGTCTTGAGTAAAGAGGAGCCAGAATCAGTCATTATAGTGGATAACCTCTCAACTGGGAGGATAGAGAACATCTACCAGCTTCTCTCAGACCCGCGCCTGAAATTCTTCCAATGCGACCTCACAAAGGATTTCTCCCTCTTGGATTTCATCTTCCGTCGCTGCTCCCCACGGATAATCTTCCACTTCGCTGCTGAAGCTCATGTTGATGAAAGCATAAGAAACCCCCTAATCGCTTCTTCCAACTTTCTTATGACCAACATTCTCCTGGAAAAGGCGAGAGAATATGGGGTGGAAAAGTTCTTCCACATCTCGACCGATGAAGTATATGGTCCCATTCCCAGTGGCTTTGCCGATGAGAGCTATCCCCTCAATCCCTCCAGTCCCTATTCCGCTTCCAAAGCTGCCTCTGACCTTCTATGTCTCGCTTACTTCAAGACATACAAAGTTCCCGTGATAATCACGAGATGCACGAACAATTTCGGACCATATCTTGATGTTAGGCGTCTCACAGCTCGGCACATAACTAATGCGCTTCTCGGCTATGAGCTTCCGATTTGGGATGGTGGCGGGCAGGTGAGGGATTGGCTCTTCGTGGAGGACCATTGCTCTGCTTTATGGCTTCTGCTTGAGAAGGGAAAAATTGGAGAAATCTACAATATAGCGGGAGGGAATTTGTTGAGGAACATAGAGGTAGCGGAGGCGATTCTGCGCCTAATTCCCGAGTCCAAGAGCAAGATAGTTTTGCGTGGCTCTCGTCCCGCCCACGATATTCGCTATGCTCTGAATGCGGATAAGATAAAGGAGCTTGGTTGGGAGCCAAGATATAAATTTGAGGAAGCATTGAAAATGACGATAGAGTGGTATAAGAAGAACGAGCATTGGTGGCGAGAGAAGAAGAGGGAGATAGAGGAGGAATTCTACAAGTCTCTCGGGAGGTGAGAGAAAAGGAATTGGGATGGTGGGGGAAAGAGCAAAAAGCAGGATTAGGTTTCTGGTGGAGGGATTAATAGGTATTCCTTATTCTTGTTGATATTTTGCGAGAAATTCCTCTACTTCTTTCCTATAGGGAAGGGATGGCTGAGCGCCCAAGCGAGTGGTGGAGATTGCTGCGCAGGCGCTGGCGAATCTTATCGCTTCCCTCATCCCTTTTCCTTCGGCAATCGCAACCGCTAATGCACCGCAAAACGAATCTCCCGCAGCGGTTGTATCAACCGATTCAACCTTGAAAGCGGGAACCTCAAACATCTCTTGCCCATCCATATACATCGCTCCCTTTGAGCCCAGAGTTATTATCACCTTCTTAACTCCCTTCCCTAAAAGCATCTTCCCCAGTTCCTTTGGCGATATCTCCGCATCGGGAGGGAAACCGCAGAGGATTTTCGCCTCCGTCTCATTTGGCACGAGGATGTCTATATTTTGTAGGACTGATGGAGGAAGCGGCTGAGCGGGAGCGGGATTGAGGAGCACGGTTAAACCTTCTTCTTTCGCTAAGTCAACAGCAGTTTCCACTGGCTCAAGGGGGATTTCCAATTGAATAAGGAGGGTGGAGGAGAGCCTGAAAGCTTCCCTTGCCCTTTTCACATCCTCCCCGCTTAAATAGCTATTGGAGCCGGGGGCAACCGCTATCATATTCTCTCCCTTTTTATCAACGAATATCAAGGCTATTCCCGAGTGATGTTCTTCGTCTCTTATAATGAAAGATGTATCTATTCCCTCTTTCCGGAACTGCTCAACCGACCTATCACCGAATGGGTCCTTGCCGATTCTCGCAAGGAGGATTACATCAGCGCCCAAGCGAGCGCATTGAACCGCTTGGTTTGCCCCTTTTCCTCCTCCAGCGGTGGCGAAATCGCCTCCGACGATTGTCTCGCCCGGAGTGGGTAGGCGCTCAAGCTTAATAATCATATCGGTGTTTGATGGTCCTATTACGAGAATTTTCTTCATAGGAAAATACCCCCTTTAAAGAGATTTCTAAATAGTCTTCGCCCTAAGGCTTTGCCCTGCATGGATGAGGGCATCCCAAACTGGAGCGAAAGGCGGAGCGTAGGATAGGTCAAGCCAAGCGACTTCATCAACCGTCATTTGGGCGTGAAGGGCGACGGCTGCCGAATCTATTCGTTTTGCAACTCCTTTCCTCCCCACCATCTGAACGCCCAAAACCCTTCGCGTCTTCACATCCATCACCATCTTCGTCGTTATTGCCTGGGAATCGGGATAATAGGAAGCATTTGATGAGGAACGAACGGTTGCGCTTGCCGTTTCGTAACCGAGAGCCATAGCTTCCTTCTCCGAGAATCCCGCCACCGCAACCTCCAAACCGAAAACCTTCATAACCTGCGTTCCGACAGTTCCAGGGAAAAGGAGCCTCCCGCCCGCCATATTCTCGCCCGCTATCCTTCCTTGCTTATTAGCGACGGTGGCGATTGGAAACCAATAAGGTTTTCCGCTGACGATATGCTTCGTTTCAGAGCAATCTCCCGCTGAATAAATCCCGGGGATATCCGTTTCTTGGTCCATCTTCACCCTTATTGCTCCCGTTACCCCCAAGGGAATACCCGCTTGCTTTGCCAATTGCACATTTGGTCTCACCCCGAGAGCAAGTATTACGAGCTCGCAATCTAATCTTCTCGCTGAGGTTTGAACTTGCCTCACCTTCCCATCTCCTTCTAACCCCAAAAGGCTTTCCCCCAAGAACAGTTCAACCCCGTTATCCCTACATTCCCTCTCAATAATTGAGGTTATCTCCTCATCCAGATTTGGAAGGATGTGCTCTTTCATCTCCACGAGGGAAACATCCATACCAATCTGGTGGAAGGCGGTAGCAATCTCCAAACCTATATAGCCGCCGCCCACAACTACGACTTTTCTCGGCTTCTCCTCCTCTATGAACCTCTTCAATTGCAGAGCGTCATCTAAATCCCTGAGCTTGAAAACACCCTTCAGACTCGTTCCCGGGATGGGAGGGATAATAGGAACGGCTCCTGTTGCAATCAGCAAAGTGGTGAAACCCTTCTTGAACTCCTTTCCATCCCGCAAATCTACGACCTCAACCGTGCGTTCGCCCACATTTATCCTCTTCACTTCGTGATGGACGAGCACATCAACATTCCTCTGCTGGGAGAATTGCTCGGGAGTATAGACATAGAGGTCCTCAAATCTCTTGACTTCACCGGTTATGAAATAGGGGATTCCACAAGGAGCGTATGATATATAGCCGCCCTTTTCAAAGACGGTTATCTTTGCTGAGGGGTCAACTCTGCGGGCTTGGGCGGCTGCGCTCATTCCCGCGGCGCAGCCGCCCACTATTACGATATCTCTTTCCATAACTTATTTGAAGATTAGCTTCCTGATGACCTTCTGCGTCTCAACCGCGTCCATAGTCTCTTGGGCTTTCTTCAACTCTTCAAGGTCAATCTTGTTAGCCAATTCCCACATCGCCTCAATGTTGCGGAGCGCCATATCCGCAGCAGCCACAGCGTCTTCCCTATAAGGGAACATATCAAGGGAGAACCAACCCTGATAGTTGGTTAGCTTGCAGTAGAGGAGGAACTCTACCGTCTCCCAAACTCTCAAAGAGCCGACAATCATATCGTCATCCCAGAGACCGTAGGCATCGTTGAAGTGAACATTGAATAGCTTTCCGTAGCGAGCGAGGAAGGCAACGGAATCGGCGGGATTTTCACCGCTCATTAAGGCATGTCCGAAGTCTATCACTACACCGACATTATCCATATCCAATTCAAGAGCAATTGCCAACGCCTTTCCGGCATCGGAAATGCTCATATGTGTGCGTGGTTCCTTCAACTTGTATTCAATTCCCACTTTGATATCGGGAGCGGCGTATTCTGCGACTTCCCTTATTCCATCTATGAGGAGGTTCCAGTGGGTTATGTAATCTACTTGGAAGGGATAGTCAAAGCCGTCTGAACCGAGCCAGAGCCCAGCTGAGGGGGCACCAAGCTGGCGGGCATAATCTACCGCTTTCTTGGCTTCATCTATCGCCTCTCTTCTCAGCTTGGGGTCTCTCTGAGTGAAGGCGCCGTATTTCCATTTCCCGCTTCCCCAGACATTTACATTGACGACGGAAACGACGAGTCCCAAATCCTGTAGCTTCTTCTTGAACTCATCCACCGAGACCTCCTCAAAATCAGTCTGATGAACCTCAACTCCCTTCAAGCCCTTCACCTTACCTGCAAGCTCCAGCATCTCAAGGACGCTGAGAGGTTGCTTGTAACCCTTTGTGCAGAACCTATCCATAGTGTTGCCGAAAACCCATAGACCTGCGCCAAGCTTCAGTTCCATAAGTAACACCTCCTGAAGAGTATTTTTGAATATTTTAAGAGTTAAAGTAGAAAATATCAAGCCAAATTAATTAGAAAGAAACTTAATTAATTTTGCATCAAGCCCTGCAACTCCCCAAAAATTGATAAATCTCCATTTAAAATGTATAATTTTCAGTGAAGGAGGTTTGATAATATGAGGGTTAAAGAAAGCATTTTGGATTTAGGTTTCGGCATCCTCGCCCACATTGCCCAAAGATGTAAGGAACTCAAGGAGCAAGGGAAAGAGTTAAGGGCTAAGTTAACTGAAAAACTGAAGGAAAGCAAGACACAGGGGCGGGAAATAAGAGAGAAAATAGAGCAAGAGCTCGCGGATAAGAAGCAGAAGCTCTTTAACTGCTTAGGCTTGGTCAGCAAAAGGGATATTGAGGAACTGAAAGCTAAATTAGCCGAGATAGAAAGAAAGCTTAGCGGAGAATAGGCTATTGTTTCTTCCCCGTCCCCTCCGCAGGCTTAGGAATCTGGGAAGAATCGCTAAGATAGGCGAGATAGCTGTAAGGCATGGATTTGGCTATCTCGCGGAAAGGATAGGTGGTAGACGATTTCGCGGGGGTAGAGTGGAGGAAAGGGCGAGGTTTGCAAGCGAAGGGGCACGCCTCAGGATGTTTTTGGAAGAGCTGGGTTCTACATTCGTTAAGCTCGGTCAGTTGGCTTCTACAAGAGTTGATATCTTCCCACCCGCAATAATAAGAGAGCTAAAAAAGCTTCAAGATTCCGTCCCTCCCGCTCCTTTTTCCCAAATCAAAGCGGTTATTGAGAGCGAGCTTGGCAAGCCCTTAAACGAATTATTTAAAGAGTTCTCTGAGGAACCAATTGCTTCCGCTTCCATAGCCCAGGTCCATATCGCGAAGACCTTACAGGATGAGGAGGTAGTGGTAAAGGTTCAGCGCCCGGGCGTGGAGCGGAGGGTTTTGGAGGACTTGGAGCTTCTTTTAGATATTACAAAACTGGCGGAGAGGCGCCTCCCCCAGGCGAGACTTTATGGAGTCCATGAAATAGCGCAGGAGTTGGCTAACTCTATGCGCGATGAGCTTAATTTCCTCGTTGAGGCTGAACACGCCGATAGGCTGCGATATGCTTTATCAAATGAGCCAAATGTATATATCCCTAAGATATACTGGGAGCTCTCCACTCCCTATGTCCTCACTATGGAGAGGATTAAGGGAACGAAAATAACGGATTATATACAAACTCCTGAGGGGAATTCCGCCCGCAAGAAGCTCGCTCAGGAGCTTGCTGAGCTATTCTTCAAGCAGATAATCATCTATGGCGTCTTCCACGCTGACCCCCATCCGGGGAATATCTTCATCTTGAAAGATGGAAGAATTGCCCTTATGGATTTCGGCTTGGTTGGCTTTCTCAATAGGAGTCTGAAGAACAATCTCCTTCGCCTCTCCCAGGCGCTTCTAAACCAAGATGTTGAGACGATAGTTGAGCTTCTTTACATTATCGGTATAGTTCCTGAGGATGTGGAAACGCCTATGCTTTTAGCCGATATTGAAAACCTCTTCTCTCGCTATTCCTATATTCCTCCCAGCAAGATGAAATTGAGCGACCTATATTATTCCGTCAGCGATATCACAAGGAAATACAGGATACGAATGCCGAGGAGCTTTGCTCTTTTGGGGAGATGTATGGCGGAACTCGAGGGTTTGTGCCTGGAGCTTGACCCCGATTTCGACCCGAGAAAGGCTTTAGAACCTTTATCTCGTAAGTTTTTAACTCAACAATTTGCCCCCCAAAATCTAATAAGGGAGACCATTCGCACAGTAAGGGAAAACACGAATATTTTGCTGGAGCTTCCAAAACAATTAGCCCAAATTCTAACGAAAGCGGATAAGGGGACCCTAAAGGTGAGGTTTGAATATGACCGCATAGACCGTCCCCTTTTGAGATTGAACATTATAGCGAATAGGCTTTCGTTTTCCATAATCGTTGCCGCGATTCTCGTCGCTTCTTCTTTGGTTATGCAGACAAATATAGGACCGTTTCTCTGGGGATATCCCATCTTCGGGATAGTTGGCTACATATTGGCGGGGATAATGGGTTTCTGGCTCCTCATATCAATAATTCGTTCGGGGAGATTATAAGGCTCTCGGATTTACCCTCGGCATATACTTGATTTTTCCCTTGATATATTTTCTGACTTCCTTTATCCTTACCAAAAAGAAAGGAGGAAAACAAAGATGAATATCCACCTTTTAATTATCCTGATTTTCCTCTCTTCCCTTTTATCGCTCGCTCTTCCTAAATTGGATGATTACAATGCCGTTTGGGATTCACCCTCAAAAGATGCCCTCGGCTCTATGCCATTGGGAAATGGCGACATAACTTTAAACTTCTGGGCTCAGGAGGATGGCGACCTCTTCTTCTATATCGGGAAATCGGATTCCTGGGACGAATACAATCGCCTCCTGAAAGTCGGCAAGGTGCGAATCTCCCTCACCCCCAATCCCTTCCGCAAGGGCGGTAAGTTTCGCCAAGAGCTAGTCCTTCGCAATGGGGAAATCATCATCCAAGCCACTCCCCCGAATTCCCGCAATCAATTTGAAATCCATATCTGGGTTGATGCAAATAATCCCGTCATCAACTTAACAATTGATAGCAAACAGCCCTCAACCGCGGATGTCTCCTTTGAGCTTTGGAGAACACAACCCACTCCATTAACCTCCTTTGAGGTAAGCGATATATACAATGCTTGCCCCAATCCACCGGAGGTCATCATCAAGCCTGATGAGATAATCAAAAACGAAAAGGAAGGCATCGGCTGGTATCACTATAACAGGGAATCCCACGGACCAGAGCTCACAATGCGCTTCCAAGACCTCCTTGACGCTCCTTGGCACGACCCATTGATTCATCGCATATTCGGCGCGTTCATAAAAGTTAACGGAGCTAAGAGAATCAGCGATACGAAGTTGAGGAGCGAGAAGAAGACCCATCACCTCGTAAGTGTTTATGTCTTGAGCGAACAGCCCTCCAATCCCGAGAAATGGCTGAAGGATATAAAAGCCCTATCCAAAAAGATAGAATCCGTTGATTTTGAGAGCAGGAGGAAGAAGCATATCGCCTGGTGGGAAGCTTTCTGGGATAGGAGCTGGATTTTCATCTCCGATAGGGAGGTTTCAAGGGAAAAGGAAATCATCCCCAAAAATTCCCATCCATTAAAGGTCGGAATAGACCAAGAGGGAGGGAGCAGATTTTCCGGGAAAATAGCTCGCCTATCCCTCTTGAAAGGTGCCCTTTCGGGAAAGGAAATTCTCGCTCTTTCTAAAAACAAGGAGGAAAAGCTAAAGGGAGATAAGGTGATTGCCAGCTATTTTGAACCATCCCCTGGCGATGTTTTGGATGTAAATATAGAAGAGTTGGGCGCCCACACTTGGGAAGGGTGGATAAAGATTGATGAGAACGATAGAGGAGGGAGGATTATTGATAAAATCACTCCAGGTCAATCTGATGGTTTCCTCTTTGATACTTGGCCGGGAAAGAGCCTTCGGCTAATCGTTGGGGAAAGGACTGTTTCTGCCGAGAGCGTCCTTCAACCGGGAAAGTGGCATCATATAGCTGTCGTTTTAGCCCCCAATAGGCTTCAAATTTACTTGGATGGTCAGTTTGTCGCTGGGGATAGAAACCCGCCGGGCTACGATGTAGCTCTGGGTTATACGCTTCAGCGCTTCATAACTGCTTGTGCGGGAAGGGGAGCTTATCCAATCAAATTCAATGGTTCTCTCTTCGTTATGCCCTGGCCGGGTCGCTTCGGGGATGCGGATTATAGGAGGTGGGGTCCAGGCTATTGGTGGCAAAATACTCGCTTGCCCTACATCAGCAACTGCGCAAGCGGCGATTTTGATATAATGAAGGGGTTATTCAATATGTATGCTGGGGAGGTCTTTGAGGTCTGTAAGTATCGCACCAGGCGGTATTTCGGCTTTGAGGGCGCCTATTACCCTGAATGCATCTATCCCTGGGGAGCTGTCTTTATGGATACATATGGCTGGGAGAAGCCAGCGGCTGAGAGGGAGGACAAGCTACAAAGCTCCCGCTGGCATAAATACGAATGGGTGGGAGGGCTTGAGTTGGTCAATATGATGCTTGATTATTACGAATACACGGAGGATGAAAAATTCCTTCAAGAGAAGGTAATTCCCATCGCTTATGAGGTATTGATGTTCTTCAACAATTTCTATAAGACGGGTCCCGATGGAAAGCTCCTTATGGAGCCATCTCAGGCGCTTGAGACCTGGTGGGAATGCAGGAATCCGATGCCGGAAATCGCTGGTCTTCAAGCTGTAACAGCCCGCCTTCTCTCCCTTCCCGAAGGGAAAATCCCTACCGATAAGCTTAATTTCTTCCGAGAATTCCAAAAGAAGATTCCCCCTCTGCCCATTAGGGAGGTTGATGGAATAAAGATGCTGGCTCCCGCGGAGAGATATGCTGTGAAGATGAATGTGGAGAATCCCGAGCTTTATGCCGTCTTTCCCTTCCGACTGGTCTCATTTGAGAAGGAGAACAAAGAGCTTGGCATTCAGGCGCTCAGGCATCGGCTTGACAGGGGGAATTTCGGCTGGCGGCAAGATGATATCTTTATGGCTTATCTCGGCTTGACGGAGGAAGCAAAGGAATATATCGTGGGAAGAGCGAGGTCAAAGAATCCTCAATGCAGATTTCCCGCCTTTTGGGGACCGAATTACGACTGGACGCCCGACCAAGACCACGGAGGGGTTTTGATGAGAGCTCTTCAAGCGATGCTTATGCAGACAGAAGGGAGGAAGATTTTCCTCTTTCCCGCTTGGCCTAAGGAATGGGATGTTCACTTCAAGCTCCACGCTCCTTATAGGACAACGGTTGAAGGGAAATTCGTGGGAGGAAAGCTGATAGAGCTAAAAGTGGAGCCAAAGGAAAGGCTAAAAGATGTGATTGTGGTTAAATAAGCGGGCGAAGTTAAAATTATTGTTTGGAATGTGGGATTTCTGGAAGGCTTTATTTGCCCTCTTTATCGCTATGGATGCGATTGGATTGCTGCCTTTCTACCTCTCCCTCACTATGGGATTGAGCCCAGGGGAGAGGAGAAAGGTAGTATGGGAGGGGATATTGACAGCTTTCCTCATAAGCACTCTCTTCGCCTTCTTCGGACAGCTTTTCTTTGAGATTCTCGGCTTGAATCTGGGGGATTTTATGATAGCGGGAGGGATTTTCCTTCTCTTGATTTCCATCCTTACATTCACGGAAACCCTCCAAACGCAGGAGATGAAAAGTCAGAATTTCTCCATCGTTCCCCTCGGCACTCCCCTCCTTGCTGGCCCAGCTGTTCTGACGACAACTATAATGCTCAGCAGTCTCTATGGATATATTATAACCCTGAGCGCTTTGGCGGTTGTCTGTTTACTTAGCGCTCTCATCCTTCTTTGGGGCGATTGGATTAAAGAGCTCCTGGGAGAAGGATTGATGAAGGGAATATCAAAGGTAGCAAGCCTTCTCCTCGCTAGTATTGCGATAATGCTGATGAGGAAGGGAATAGAGTTGATAATTCACTCTTTCCGCTGAGCTCTTAACTCAATTCCCTTCTTCTTTCTTTTCTTCCTTTTTCTCTTCCTTCTCCTCCTCTTCTCCTGCGCTGGAGATAGCCTTCTTGAATTCCCTCAATCCCTGCCCTATAGCCTTTCCCAATTCGGGAAGACGCTTAGAGCCGAAGAGGAGAATGATGAGGAGGAAGATGAAGAGCAGTTCAGGAAGTCCTATTCTGCCGAAGTCCATTTATTGTTTCGCCTCCTTTTCTTCAGAATCTAAATTCTCCGGCTTATTAGCAGGAGGTAATTCCTTCTTTTCCTCTATATCTTCATTCATAAATTTCTCATATGCTTCCTTGAATTCCCGCACCGCTTTTCCTATCGCCCTTCCTATCTGGGGAAGCTTATTGGGTCCGAAGAAAAGAAGGGCAAGGATTAAGATAAAGAGAAGCTCGCTGAACCCTATGTCCACTTTATCTCACATTTTAATTTTATTGGCAGAATAGGAGAATGTCAAATAAGAGATTGCGAGGCTTCCCTTCAGGAAGCCTCGCAATGACAATCGCCCTAACTGTCATTGCGAGGAGCGAAGCGACGATGCAATCTCTTGAGATTGCCACCCCTTCTGCGAAGCAGAAGGCTCGCAACAATGAATAAATAGTATGTGTTCTTACTTGCCTATTTCTTCTTCCTTCTCCGAGCTTCGTTTGGCGGAAGCATAGGCTTCCATTGCGAAGGCGAAGTTCAGAAACGCCCAGAGGAGGAAGAACCAGGGGATTTTGAAGGCGAAGGGGATGATAAGAAATAATGCCCCGAGAACTATCCCAGCGATTCCCTTTGATGTATCGCCGTTATAAAACTGCCCCAATCCAGCGAAAACAAGTGAAAGTAGCCCAGCGATTAGGGGAAATTTCTTCACGGGAGGGATATTTAAATCAAATTTCCCCGCTTCCTCATTTATCTTCAGAACGGTTTTAGCCAGCTTCTCTTCCACCTCTCCCGCTGAGGGGTTCTTCTCCAAAGCCCTTTTATAAAACGATAGAGCTTCCTGCAAATCCCCTTGCATTGACTTTATATCCCCCATCAACTCCAAGGCGGAGGGGTCATCGGGTTCGGCATCCAGTATCTGCTGGCAGGTGGAGATGGCTTTCTTAATCTCGCCTCTCTTGAAATAGAGAAGGGCGAAGCGCAGAAGCCTTTCCTTTTCCTCCTCATTCATACCAGATTTCCTCCAATCTATAATATTCCCTCGCCTCTGGTGAGAAGATATGCACTATCACATCTCCGCAATCTATCAAAGACCACTTCAAGGAATCTATTCCCTCAACCGAAAGTGGAGGGGTATTGATTTTATACAATTGTTTCTCTATCGCTTCAATGAGAGCTCTTGCGTGAGTATCTGAATTGGCGGAGCAAATTACGAAATAATCTGCTATGACCGTTTTATGCTTGGTTTTAATAACCACAACATCCTCCGCCTTCTTTTTCTCCAAAATCCTTGCCAATAATCCTGCCTTTCCTTTAGAGGTTTTTGGTTGGTTAGAGACCTTCTTTTCCTCCAGTTATTCTCCTCCTTTCTGTTAAATTTCTAATAAAAATTTTAACGAAATCATTTTAAGGATAAAAGTCTTTTCCTAAGATAACCGTAAAATCTGCTTTTCCCGGTGTGCCGTCTTTCCTGATTTCTCCACAACCAAGAGTTTGTTGCAAAATCTTCGTTGATTCATTCATCCCGTCGGTATGAACTAATATAACGGTTTTGGGATTTGAGAAGCTCTCGGCATTTCCAATATAAACCACGCTGAAGCCGAGCTCGGTGAGCTTCTGTGCCGCTTTAGCGGCTGCTCCGGGAATCCCTCCTCCGTTGAGAACCTCAACCGTAGGTCCGCTTTCCTGCGTCGTTGCCGGATTCAATATCCTTTGCACGACGAATTGCAGGTTATCGGTATCTGGTATGTAGTAGCTAACTCCTCCTATGTTTTGCGGTCTTCCCGGCAAAACGGCGGTTTCCACCACGGGCAGTTCTTTTCCATATTTCTTGGCGAGGAACAGGAGGTCGGAGAGGGTGAAATTAGTCTCCACATTCCTGTAAATCTCTTTTAAAAGGAAGGGAAGGCGAGGAAGGACAGCGGGCGAGCGAATTTTGTTCAGGAGCGCGAGAATGAATCTCTGTTGCCTCTTTATCCTCGCTAAATCGCCGAGGGCTTCGTGCCTGAATCTAACGAACCCCATCGCCTGATAACCGTTTAAATGCTGATAACCTTTCTTGAGGTTGATATACAAATGTTGCGTATCGTCTTTATAATGCATATCCCTATCCACATAGATATCTATTCCGCCGAGGGCATCCACTATTTTCTGGAAGCCCTCCACCTTCACCTTGATGTAATAATCTATGGGAATGCCCAGCAGATTGCTTATCGCTTCCTTTGTAGCCTCTATTCCGTTGATAACAATCGCTGAGTTTATCTTATCCTCCCTTCCCGCCGCTGGAATATATGCCCTTGTATCTCTGGGGATGGAGAGAATGAAGCCTTTATTGGATGCTAAATCCAAGGAGCCGACGATTATCGTATCGCTTCTTCCCTCTCCGTTGGGCATATTTATCCCTTGGTCCAATCCCACTATGAGGACGGTTATCCTTCCCTGAGGGGAGAAGGAGGTATTAAGTATGGGGAGGGAGCGTTCGCTCCTCCCGTAGTAATAGCCGGCGAAGAAGCTCGCTGGCATCAACACAAGAACAACAATTCCTATTAGCAGCAACTTCCGCAAATTCATCTTCCTCCTGCGTAGAGATTGTGTTTGTAGATGTAGTTCTCAACCGTGTCCAAGACGAGATATTTTATCGGCTTGCCCTC
>Ga0080004_1106704_pt1 | contig 17842 bp, 31 predicted proteins | sample WasSprMetagenome_FD_69207 | JGI IMG/M metagenome (GOLD analysis project Ga0080004, IMG submission 69207) | Sulfidic aquatic microbial communities from Washburn Spring, Yellowstone National Park, USA - WS (SPADES assembly) (version 2) | ecosystem: Environmental > Aquatic > Thermal springs > Hot...
AAAAAAACAAACAACAAAAAACACGACAAGTCGTACTAGAACTTAATTATAGAAGAAACTTCCAGAAACTAATCACCCTAACGTATCTACCAACTAATCAACACTATATCTTATTTACTTTCTTACTTAAACAAACACTCTTACTTACTCTTAATTAAAAACACACACATATACATTTACTTACTTACTCTTACTTACTTACTCTTACTTACTTACTTAAACAAAAACTCTCTCTTAATACCCTGAGAAAAAAGGCTAGGTATTAAATTAATTAGTATTATATGAAGGCTTAATACGCACTATACACTCAAACCAAAAACACAAAACAGCCCTAAAAGGCTCACAACCCAAATTTTGGAAGGGAGGGGGCAAAGGTATTAAGCCTACCCGCCCTAAAGGTTTCCCTCCCCCACAAAACTTATAAGCTCTACACATACACACATACGCTTTGCGAGGCAACCCAATGACATTTGCAGAGGAAAAACGAAAAAGAGTGATAGCCATCCTTGAATACATTGTTAAAAACCAGAAAACCTCAAAGGACCAGTTAATAGGGCATTTCTGCCTTGAATGGGGTTTACGCCACCAAAAGATAAATGAATACCTAGCGGAGCTAGAGGCTTTAGGACTAATTAAACTTGAAAGAATAGACGAGTCCATAGGCAAATTTGACGTTTCTGACTACATGATTTGGGCCACTGAAAAGGGCATAGCTAAGGTGAAGGAACTTGTGGAAGAGGAGGAGAAAAAATCATGAGGCCTGACGAGGAAAGGGAGGGAAGAATACGCGCCCTGCTCCGCTATATAGAAGACGACTGTCACGGTGTAACAACCCTCAACGATGTCTACCGCTTTGCTCTACGCACATGGGGATACAAGTTCCGCCTGTCAACAGTGATGTCTTACCTTCAAGTCCTGCTAATGGCCGGGAAGATCACAATTAACGACAACCATGTAAGAGCGGTGGCGAAAAAGGATGAACGAAAAGCTAAGTAGAGCCGACATAATAACCTACTTGGTTGCCATCTGCATTAAAAACAACGTAACCCCAAATGACAGCAGATTTGCAGGACTAATCCGCAAAGCCTGCGCAGCCAAGTTCGGCTACGACAAATATAAAGCCACAAGCTTCATAGACGCCCTTATCTCCGCATGGCGCTTCAACAAATGGAAAGACTACGTGGAAGACAGCCCATACCTAACAAAAGAAGAAAAGGAAAGGTGGCTGAAACAACATGGCACTTGAACGATGGAAAAAATGTAAACACAGCAACCAAAGACTATACAAAAACAAAAGCGTCTACTGCCAAAAAGAAGGAGGCTACGTTTCGGAAAACTGGTGTGAAATCTGCCCAAAATTTGAAGGAGAGGAATAACAACGGAGGAAAAAGTGAAAGAAGCATTAAAAAGTCAGCTAATTATTACTGAGAAGCTAACTGATTTAATTCAAGAAATTTTAAACTTCATAAGCGAGCAAGAAAGCTTCAACAAGCTTGTTGCTCAAAACATAGTAATGCAAAATAAATTCGACCGAAAGATTCTTCAATTTATTGAAAAATCCATGTTAGAAAGGAGGTTAAAATATGACGAAAAAGAAGAAAGAGCCTAAAATCCCAGAGCTTAAAACAGCCAAACAGCTCCTAGAAGAGGAACAGAAAATCCAACGCCTAAAAACCAACACGCCCATAGACCAGCTAATAGGCGGCGGAATCCGAGAAGACGAGGTTATAGAAGTCTACGGAGAATACGGAGTAGGCAAAACCCAACTATGCCTCACCGTAGCCGCCCAAGTAGCCTCCCAGCCAGACGGAAACGTATACTGGATAGACTGCGAAGACACCTTCAGACCAGAACGCCTAGCCCAAATAGCCAAAGAAAGAGGCTACAACCCTGAAGAAGTCCTAACCAGAATCCACGTAGCCAAACCCCAAACAACAGACGAACAGTTCGGAGCATTAGAAGCCCTACCCAAAGACGTAAAACCCAAACTCCTAATCGTAGACGGAGCAACAACCCTCTTCAGAGCCGAATACTACGGAAGAGAACAACTAGCCGAAAAACAACACGCCCTAAGAAGATTCCTCCACAGGCTAAAAACATACGCAGCAGACAACAAAGTGCCGACAATAATGACAAACCAAGTCTACGCCAACCCAGACGGAACCCCCTTTGAACCCCTATACCTAAGAGAACTAGCCGTAGGCGGACACACCCTATACCACATAATAAACAACCGCATATTCCTACGCAAAGCCAAAGAAGGCAAACGCATAGCCCGCCTAGTAGACTCCTCAGAATACCCACAAGAAGAAGTAACCCTAAAAATAACAGCAAAAGGAATAGAAGCACCAGAACAAGAAGAAGAAAAGAGTTAAAAACTTCTGACTTTTCCTTTTCGGCTAAAAGGCGAATCGGAGATGAGGGGGTGAGGGGGTATGCCTGAAGAAGAAAAGGTCCGTGAAACCGTAACCATCCAAGCCGACGGACGCATGACAATACCAGACATAGTGCGCAAAGCCACAAACATTTACGGACAAAAAGCCTTCTGCCAAGTTGAAAACTACGGAAAAGACAAAATCCTCCTAACAATCCTAAACAGATGGGAACCGCCAAAAACCAAAGGACCAGGAAAAGACGTGGTGAAAAAGTGAAAGATGGACTAGCACTTTTCCTAATAATATACGGGGTCTTCCTAATATTACTATTTATAATTCTTTGGCATATTTACAGACCGAGACGCCGGTAAGCGAAACCTTTATGTTCTCTAAATGTTAAACCTTACAAAGGGCGAAAGTAAATGCCAATCCTATACGAACCCTACACTTTTCAAAACACAAACTTAAACCTACAAGGATGGACAAGAACAATTCTTCTAGCTTTGGGGGCTGGAGGAGGAGTTCTAGCAACACACGGCTTAATCCATGTTCTGAAGGGTGGAAAACCTGAAGCCGGGCCTAAAGGAGCAGCAAGAACCTTAATTTTGGCATGTGGAGCGGGAGCAGGAGTCCTAGGCACAGCAGCCATAATCCACGTTTACAAGACAACCACAAGCCCAGTCACAGAAGTATAGAACCAAATGAATCCTAAAGAGTTTGTAAAAGAATATTGCATCAAATCCTTAGTTTGCTGTTTCTCAGGGGGCAAAGATTCTTTATGCGCCACACACTACGTAATGCGCGAGCTTGAAGGAGTAGATATAGACAAGTATGTAGTCTTCGTGGACACGACAGTTATGATTCCTACGGTTGTTGACTTTGTTAAAGATGTTTGCGCCAAATTCGGCTGGAACCTGAAGATTCTATCGCCTGAAAAGTCTTTTTGGGAACTTGCTTCAAAGTGGGGCTGTCCAACAATGCGTAGAAGATGGTGTTGCTACCATCTAAAACTCAAACCAATAAAGGACTTCACAAAAAAACTTCCACCTCAAAGGGCAGAAATAACAGGGCTAAGAAGCGACGAGTCAATTAGAAGGAAAAAAATGAAACTATCCCAGATTTACTTGGACAAGAGAAGCGGAACATGGCATTACGCTCCAATTTTAGAATGGACAGAAAAAGACGTTCTCCACTATATGAAAACACATAGTTTACCTATGCCTCACCACTACCGCTTGGGCATAAAGGAAACATGCCAATGCGGAGCATTCAGCAATAAAAAACAAATGATGATTCTTAAAGCACAATTCCCACAGCTTTTCCAACGCTTTATAGAATTAGAAGCCGGGTTCAAATCCCAAGGCGCAGCCTTCTTCTTCAAGGGAAAACCTACCTACGCCAAAGACTTAGCTAAACAGAAAACTTTAAGTGAACTCGCAGAAACTCAGAATAGACTGAAAACAGAAAGGTGATTCTCTTAGTGAAGTTTTCAGGCGTTACTATTACGCTTTTCATGTAGGTTATACATCTCTAAAAAGTCTTGTGGAAAGTTTTATATGTTAAATGGAAAGCGTCTATTATGGTGCAAATTAGATGACGTTGAAGGAAACCGAAATTTCTTGGCTTACCTCATACGAGGAGAGGATTTTAGAGGCGATAATTGAAGAGGGAACCGTTAAGGCTGCAGCCCTCAAACTTATGATCGCACCTCCAACAATATACAACGTCCTCTACCGAATTAGACGCAAACTTGTTAAAAGCCAAAACACCGTCAACAAACTAAACGTCTACAAGAAACAGTCCCGCACACTAAAAAGGCTGCTGGTTCCAATCCAAAGGGTTAAAATTCCAGAAGAGGAAGAAGAGGAGAAGTGGGAGGAATGGTAGAAAACGTCAGGCCACCTATGCCAGAGAATGGGCTGCGGCGACACTAAAACAGTTAAGGCTCACATCTGCCTAGACTACAACCACACTTACTGGCTGTGGCTCTGCGAAAAACATGCCAAAGAGCTGAGGGAGTATGGCGAAAATCAAGAGGCTGGGTATAAGCAAAAAACAATTAGAAGAGATGTATTGGGGTAAAGGCTTATCCACTAATGATATTGCCCGACTGTTAGGTTGCACATGGGCTACGATACTCTATTGGATGAGAAAATTTAACATTCGACGTAGAAATCTAAGTGAGGCTGGCAAACTTGCCAGAAAACAAGGGAAAATTCCTAACAATTTCGGTGGAAAGGGTCTCCAAACTGTCGCTTCTGGAAGGGCGGTCGGTATAAATTGTCAGGTGGAAATAATTATTGGTGTGTTTACAATCCTACTCACCATAGAGCTATGAAAAGCGGTTATGTTTACGAACACATCTTAGTTTGGGAAAAAGCAAATGGAAGACCTTTGCCTGACGGTTACGTAGTCCATCATTTGAACGGTCTAAAATATGATAACCGTCCTGAAAACCTAGTAGCCATACCAAAAGGAAAACATCACTTTAGGCTTTTCTACATGGAACTTCAGAAACGAATCCGCCAACTGGAAAGCATAATCGAAAAGCATAATAAGGAACTTGAGGAGTTTAAAGGCGAAGTGGTTAAGCATGGGCGAGAAGGCTGAAAGGAAAACCATAACCGTTAAGATAACGTTGCCGACAGAGAAAGACATCGTAGAAGCATTAACAAAACTTTTCCCAGGAGTCAAAATTGAAGTGGAAAAAGCTGAAAAACCCAGCGAAACAGTAGTAGAACAGAAAACAACAGAAGAAGCCTAGATAAATCTTTTATACTACTGGAAAACACTTCTATCTCTGTGAGGCTACCCTTGACTCCAAAACCAAAGAAAACAGTCAAAACCCTACTCACCTTAACCGTTGACTGCTACAAGGCGTTGGAGAAGAAAGCCCGCGAAACCTTCGGAGACCGCCAAGGATACTTAAGCATGTTCGTGGAGATGGTTTTACGTAATGAACTGGGTTTGAAGTTGGAAAACGTTGAGGAGACTTAAAGATGCAGCGAGAGTTTAATGTCTTGAGTGACACTGAACGGGGTTACTTAGCTGGCTTTTTTGATGGGGAAGCAACGTTTACTGTGTCTAGAAGGCGAGATGGACGGAATCGGCGGGGCGTAGAGTATGTGCCGCTAGTTGAAATACGCCATACTAACTTGGCTGTTTTGGAGCATATTAAACGCATTATTGGAGGGGGAAGTGTTTGTTCGCCGCCCTCTTGTCAAAAGGTGGGCAGAAGGCAAATCTTCGTTCTGAGTTTATATTCTCCTACATTAAGAGCAGTCCTACCTCAAATCAAGAACCTTATGGTTGTTAGAAAAAGGCAAGCTGAGTTAGTGGAAGAAGCAGCTTGCCTTAAAGAAAAAAATATGCATCTTCATGAAAGCCGTAGAGACCAACTTGAGACTAATTTTGATAGGCTAGAACATATACGACTTGAACTTAAAAAGTTAAATCATAAACGCCCATTTAATACACGGTTTGGAGGGAAAGCATAATGGCAACCCCCGACCAGGTTCCAGAAGAAATTGCTGAACTTTTTGAAAAGTTTAGGAATTATCAGACGACAGAAGCGGAAACCATGCAGCTCACCTCTTGGATAACCAGTATGCTTGACGTTCCAGGGTTCAACTATAAACACTTATGCATGGATGGCTTCGGCTACAACATCCGAGACTACAACCGGCTGAAAAAGGCTGTGGAACGCACTAAAAAGAAGCTGTCCGTTTCGGCGGAAACCCAGTTGAAGAAGCTTGAGGCAAGCGACTTCGCCCGCTTCATAGAAGACATGTGGAGCGAAGTTTCAAACATAGGCAAATCAACAGTGATGAAGTTTGTTGAAAGAGCTAAAGAAATGGGCTACTTCGACGAGGAGAAAGGGCGAGTGCGAATGAAAGACTTTGTGGAAGACGCGTGCAACTTCTACATAGAAAACAAAGACCTTATTGAAACAGTTGAAGAACGCGTTAAAGACGTGGAAGCCGTAGCCAGAGTCTTCGCTGAAATGGCTAAACCAAACATCATGCGCATAATAGCCTTAAGGGAATACGCACGCTTCATAACGGAGGTAACCCGCCTAGCAGCCCTAGGCATACCCGTCCCTGAAAGCATAATCCTAGAAGTTAAAGAAACAATAAACAAGGTGATCACTTCAACCTATCCAGCCTTAAAGGAGGAACAAGTTTATGGCGAATGAAAACCCTGAACAACCCAAACCTGAAACACCCCCTCCCCAAACCGAAGAGGAGGCACCCCCAAAGGTTATTGAAATAAAACCGCCCCCGCCACTGGAAGAAGCCTTAGACCCCTTCGTAGACATGTTCATGGAAGTCAGAGGCTTAAAAGACAAGAAACAGGCAGCCGTCAAACTCGCCAACGTCCTATACCACTTAGGCTTCAACCCTCAAAGAGAAATAGACAACGTAACAACCTACATAAACAACATGAGCGCCATCCTACAAAGCATACCTGACACGCCTGAAACCGCCCCGGTTAAAGGTGCCCTCCTAGCCAGAACCGCAACAGAAGCCGCCCTAGGCCTCCGCAAAGCCCACGCCCTACCATCCCTAAGCGAGGAAGAAGAACTTGAAAGGGAAGCCCGCTTTTACAGACGCATGGCCATGTCCATGCGAATGATGGATTCAATTTTTAAAGGGGGTGAGTCCACGACAAACCCTGAAGTGGAAGCCCTTAAAGAAAAAGTCAAAATTTTAGAACAGCAGCTTAGAAAAGGCGAAGAAGAAAAGGCTTTAGACGCAAAGCTGGCTCCAATCAGAGAACAGCTAAACATGCTCATGCACCGCATAGAAAATTTAACGCAGCCTAAACCCCCAACTGAAGAAGAATCAGGCCTATCCAAAGAAGTTAAACAAATGCTTGACGCCATGAACAAACGCTTAGACACCTTAGACCAACGCTACCAAACAAGCCAAGAAATACAAAGCATAAGAAACGAAATAGCCACACTCAAAACATCCCTGGAGAAAAGCGGCAAACCCAGCGACGTAACCGACGTCTTCGACCAAGCAGTGAAACTCATAGACAAAGTAAACGAAGTCGTCAAAAAGGCTGGAGGCGTAGGCGAAGGAGAATTCGACTGGAGGGCAGCAGCCATATCCAGCGCAAGCGAAATCGCAACAGAAGCCATAAGCGCCTACAAAGAAATAGCCGCAACAAAACCCAGAGAAGAAGAACAGCCGAAAACAATGCAGAAACAGCCTGAAAAAGTTTCAGAACAAATAGTAGACCGCAAACTACTAAGCTACATCCAAGGCAAACTAGCCCAAGGCGCAAAAGAATTCCTATCAACTGAAGCAGCCCAAGTCCTAGGCGTGCCAGAAGAAGAAATCCTCAAGTCCTTCCAAAGATTGAAGGCTAAAGGAATATTGAGAAGCGTAGGCGGGGAATCTGGTGGAGCAAAACAGCAAACAGAACCAGCAGAATGGGTTGAAGGCTGAAACAGCCCCAGCCAAGCCTCAAACCATCCTCGTAGACATCACGCCAGAATACTACAACGAAATGAAAAAACAATATTTAAAACGAATTCCAAAAATAGTCCGCCCCTTCATAAACCAATATTTTGACTGGCTGAAAAAGCTTGACGCAGGCGAAGTCATGGACTGGATGGAAAGCAACGAAACCCTCAAAGACCTATACGCCAAAAAAGCCTTCCCGGAAAGGGCAGCCATAGCAGGCGTAAGGGGAATCCTACGCATAAGCCCAGCGTTAAAGCGGAAGGCAAACGAAGCCATAAACCTTGACATCGCATGTTACACCCTCCGCTTTGAAAACCCCCTTGTCTGGGAAGTAATAACAGCCTACGGACAAAAAGGAATAGAAAAGCTGAAACAAGCCATAGAAGACTTCAAAGACATCCTTAAAATCAAAGAGGAGACAACCGAATAATGGAACTCGCCATAATAACCGAAAAAGCAGCCATAAGCCACTACAAAGTAGCTCAAGACATATACAACACCATAAGAGGACAAGTGGAATGCAGCCTATGCGACTGGGAAGAAAAAGCCATACCTGAAAAAAACATCCTCTTCGTAGGAACACTTTTCACCAACACGCTCCATTACCTTTCAAGGTTCACAGGCAAAAACATAGTTTTCTACACAACCCTTGAAGGCGAACCCCTCGTAGACCCAATAGGGAGAAAAATAGCTTCAAAAATAAAAATAGTGGCAGTCAGCAGATTCGTCAAAGAAATGCTTGAAAGAGCCGACCTAAACTGCGAAGGAGTAGTCTACCACGGCATAGACATGGCTAAAACCCAACATGACCCACGCTTCACCGAATTCCTTGAAACAATAGAAAACCCAAAAAACGAACCCAACATCCGCAAAAGGAAATACTTAACAGTCAGCGGAAACATGGAACGCAAAGGCTTAGACAAACTCATAGTAGCCCACAAAATAGTCGAATACAATCATCCATCAGCCATCCTCATATTACACACTGGCGGAGGATACGTGGACATAACCCGCATGGCAGACGCCCTCCAACTGGAGCCTGAACGCTTCTGGTATACAAACAGCTTCGGACTCTACGACGAATACCAAATGAACAGCCTCTACCGCTACGCAGACTTCTACGTGCAGCCAAGCCACACAGAAGGCTTCGGACTTCCAATGATAGAAGCCCTAAAACACAACAAACCAGTCATAGCCATAGACGCCCCACCCTACAACGAAATAATAGAAAACGGAAAAACAGGCATCCTAATCCCAGTGAAAGGACAAAAAAGACAGCTATACATGAACAGCATATACCTCCTAATGAGGCTATACGAAGTAGACGACCTGGCAAGGGCGATAGAAGCCCTCCTAGACGACAAATTAAGGAAAAGCCTAGCGCAGAACATAACACCACAAGTTAAAGCCAAATTCGACTCAAAAAACACTTATCCAAACCTTCTAAAATACTTCTAGTTATGAAAGTTGAGGTTAAAAGTCAAGGACAAACGTTCCATCCGCAAGAAGTCATAGAACGCCCTTGGGGAACCTTTTACATCGTCAACGTAGGCGAAGGATACGTTTGGATATGCGTTAAGAAAGAGCAGAATCGCCTTATAGTCAGCATAGACGACAAAATTCCAAGAGTCCCTAAGCAAGTCTACCTAAACAACATACAAATAACAGAAAAAGAACAAATCATCACATTAGCGTCCACGCCTGCCGTTGCCTCTGCAACCACGCAAACATTGACGCTTACTCACAAGCCTTGGCCCAAAAATATTAAAAGAGTAACGTATGCATCCACTTTCGCCGTTAAATGTGGAATTGCAGTTTACCTTGAAAATCTGCTGTCTGAAATGGTTAAACTCTCTCCAGAAACGTCCTTCTTTGTCTTGGCGGAAAACAAACCTGAACTTGACGACAGAAACGCCGACAGCGATGTTCCTAATGTCGCCTTTGAGCGCTGCTTTGACCGCCGAGCAAGCGATTACAACGACATGCTTTATGAAGCATTAAGTTCAAACTGTGATGTTTTCCATGTTCAACATGAATTGGCTTACTTCCCAGCCAACGACCAACGCCTCTTAAACGTTTTGAAGGTTTTATGGAAAAAGGGCAAATTTAACGTGATTACATACCACAGCGTTCCAACATTCCATTCTGACGAGGTGGAAAATCACTTTCAAAACTACGAACCATTCACCCACGCAAACATAGTTCATAGCAAACGAGGCGCACAGATGTTACGTTCCTTCGGCGTTGAAGACGACAAAATTAGAGTCATACCTATGGGAGCCTTCACACCAATAAACATGACAATGGAAGAGGCAAGGCAGAAAATTCTACCGCCTGAAGATAGAAAACGGACAATTATCTCCACAGGCGGCTTCATGCAGCCAAGTAAAGGTCTAAAAGAGTTAATCAATGTTTCAGCAGAACTTAAAAAAGACTTTCCAGACATCATGTTACTGATCGCTGGCGGTTCGCATCCTTGGTCTCAGAGAGTTTATGACAACTACATGAAGGAATGCATAGAACTTGCACGGGCGCATGGCGTTAGTTTAAAATGGGACTACAAGTTCGTTTCAGACACATATATTGATGAAATATTAGCTTGTGGAGACATTGTTGTGCTTAACTACTATCAAGGTTCTTTCAGCGGAATCAGCGGATTCAGAGGACACGCCCTTAGCTGCGGACGCCCAGCAGTAGTTACCGATAGCATGCTCTTCGATGACCTAATAGACGGCGTAAACTGTTTAAAGGTTCCGCAAGAAATAATGAAGCTCTGAAGAAAGCAATAGAAAAGCTGCTCTCCGACAAAAAACTAGCTGAACGATTAGCTAAGTCTGCACGAGAATACGCCAAAGAAATCCATTGGTCAAACTGTGCAAAACTCCATTTAAACCTTTACGAGGAACTCTGCGATGTTGCCAGATGAAAAGTATAAACAGCAATACGAGGAATGGGCAAGGCACGACCTTGAATATTGGAACGGTGACGCCTACAAAAATCATGCGTTTAGTCAACTGAAACGCTACAACTTCTTAGCCTTAAACGTTGAGGGAAAAGTTCTCGATGTAGGATGCGGTGCGGGGACAGAGGCAATTTGGCTTTTGGCTTTAAGCAAAAACGATATAGAAATAGTGGCTGTTGACATCGCTAAAACTTATCTGGAACGCCTGCGCATCGCCAAATATGCTGAACCAATAAATGCAATAGCCGAGCAACTTCCATTCAAAGACAAAGCTTTCGATTGCGTTGTCATGTCAGAAATTCTTGAACACGTCCCAAACCCTGAGCTGCTCATAGAAGAAGCGAAAAGATTAGCCAAGAAAAAGATAATTCTAACCGTTCCCTTAAACACGCCAAATCCAGGACACGTTCGACAATACAATGAAGAAACGTTTGCTACACTTCTAAAAGAACACGGAATAAGCGCAAATATTAAAATACTGAAAGGTAAAGAAATCACATTTATCGGAGCGGTTTGCACCCTATGAAAGTATTATTAGTCTTAGCTCCTAACCCAGTGCTTGCAGAACCGCTAATGCAGGCTCCTCTAGGAATACTCTATGTGGCTGCATCGTTAGAAAAAGCTGGGCATCAAGTTGAAATACTTGATTTAAGAGATAGGAAAATAGCTGAAGACGTTTACATTCCAGAGGCAGACTTCTACGGTTTCACAGCCACCACGCCTGAATATCCCTTCGCCCTTAAAATGGCAAATTACGTTAAGGCAATCTACCCAAACGCAAAAACCATCATAGGCGGAAGCCACCCGACACATCTGCCTCAAACATGCTTAGATGATGGATTCGATTACGTTGTTGTAGGAGACGGAGAATACGCAGTCAACGCAATAGTTGAAGGAAAAGTTCCAAAAGGAATAGTGCAGTTTCCGCCCATAATGGATTTAGACACGGTTCCTTTCCCAGCCAGACACCTTCTACCACGAGAACGAGTTTTCACCGAAGAACTTTACGTTGGCTCTAGATGTGGAAAAGGTCCACCTTCAACTTCAATTATGTCAAGCAGAGGTTGCCCCTATTCATGCCACTTCTGCGCTAACCCCCCTCCACGCTTGGCAAGAATGAGGAGTCCTGAAAACTTCGTTAAAGAAGTAGAACAACTAATCAACGTATACAACTGCTCCCACTATAAAATAGTGGACGACAACTTCACATTAAATAAGAAACGCTTGCTTAAAATCTGCGACTTGCTGAAACCTTTAAACATCGAGTTTAGAGCGCATGGACGCAGCCAACTTTTCAACAGGGAAATAGCCAATGCATTATACCAGGCTGGATGCAGAGAATTCAGCTTCGGAGTGGAAGTAGCCGACAACTACGTTCTTTACAAATTACACAAGCAAGAAACAGTTGAACAACATAAGAAAGCAATTAAAATCGCCAAAGAAGCGGGTTTACGAGTCAAAGTATACTTAATGTGTTGTCTCCCCTACGAAACTTGGGAAACCATAGAGAAAAACAAACAATTTATGATTGAAACTCAACCTGACAAATGGACACTTAGCACTTTTGTTCCCTACCCAGGAAGCTACATCTACTCTCACCCTGAAGAATTCGACATCACATGGATGGAGAAAGACTGGAACAAATATTGGCTCTATGAAAATCAGTCTATGATAGCAACAACAGTTGTCACCAAAGAAGAATTAACCGAACATAGAAACCACTTGTATGCTTGGCTCCTAAGCGAACAGTGGAAGCATTAAGTAACCAGTTTATATCCGTTAGAATATGACTGCATAGTTAGTTTTTAATCTTCACACATGCCTACTCCATTTTGAGGTTTAAACATGAGTATGGTTTACAAACCCGTAGGAGGCGCCATAATCGGCGTCACCATACCAATCGCCATCGAATTCGGCGTTAAAGGTGCAAGAATCAGCGACACATTCCCATACAAGTGGAGCGGAGTAGTCGGCACAGTTCTAGGCTTAGGCGAAATCGGAATCGCCTGGGCTGGAAGCAAAAGGCGAATAGGCTGGCCAACCAAAGACGAAGACGTAGCCATGATGGCCGCTATGGGCGGAGCCAAACTCGCCACAGGACTAGGCATCCTCATCCTAGACGAGCTGCGCAAGCGGGCATTATACGAGTTCAGAGGCGGACAAAGGATTCCACTAACTGAAGAGGAATACGAACGAAAAATAACTCCAACCACAGAGCTTGTGGAGGAGATTTAAAATGGCGATGGCGTTTCAAGGTCCAGTTTTCGCCCCCCCACACCGCGACGAGTTCTACCGCATAATAGCTGAACGCTACATAGCAGCCCGCACAGAAGCAGACGCCATAGGAAGAGCCAAAAGAATCAAAATGCGAGTTGAATTTCTAAAGCCAGTCCACTTAAACCTGACAGACTACACGCTTCCAACAGGCGACACGCAAATAACAATGGCTGACGACTGCGCCCTCTTCCCCTACGGCATCCTAAACCTTGACACCAGCTTCGACTACATGAAATGGTGGACTGGAGCCAAAGTCCAATACATAGGCGACTGGTTCGTTCTTCCAGTCTACTACTTCCAGGAAAAGCAGGGCGCATACAAGGGCAACCTAAGCGCCTACGAATTCAGAGCAGGCGAAACCTTCACCTTCAACGTCCACTCAACAACAAGCCCAACACCAGCCAAAGTAAACGCTTGGCTCCTAGCCTTCGCAGTTCTGCCAGCCACAAAGGCAGAAACAAAAATCATAAAGTAAACGCAACAACCCACCACCTTTCTCTAACCTTCGCCTCCGAAAGGTAAAGGAGATATGTAAATGGCACACAAAATACCGCTCATATATGAAAACGTATTCGGCAAAAGCGCGGAAAGAGTTGTCTCTGCAGCAAAAATAAAAACAAGCGTAGGCTGCTACCTTTTTGATGAAAAATGGGAAAAACGAATTGAAAACACAACACAATACGTAGGCACAAAAATAACTGTTGTCGTAACCCTCTACGACGAATTTGGGTATCCGTTAAACGGGAAATCCGTAGACATCTACCACAAACTTGACACGGGGACTCCTGAAAAAATCAGAACCGTAACAATTGGAACAACAAGCGATCACGGAAAACCCTCTTCTGGCGGCGCAGACATTTACTACACGTTAACAAAAGCGGGAACACACACATTTTACGCACAGTTCGCAGGCGACGACACATACGAGGGCTGCGAAAAAGCGGTGCGTGCCTTTGCCAAATGAGATGCATGTTGAAATCCCCTTTCTTTATGAAAACGTTTTTGGAAAAAGCGCTGAAGTAAGCGTAAAAGTTGCTCCAATAACAGTTGCATACGCTTTAACCCTAATAGTTAAAGACGCCATCACAAAAAAACCAGTGGTCGGCGCAACAGTCACCGTAAACACCAACTCAACCTCAACAGACGAGACAGGCAAAGTCGTCTTTGAAACGATACCGCCCGGCACATACACGGTTGAAATACGCCATCCAAGCTACCTTTCCAAAAAGTTATCCGTAACATTAACAGAGGCGGGCTTAACGAAAGAAGTCACGCTTATACCTCTTTGGAGCATAGGCGTAGGCATAGTCGGAGGCGTTTCAATCTTAACCATTATAATAGCGAAAGCCGTCAAGTGATAAAATGCCCCTGACAGAAAAACAGAAAAAAATCATAGTTGCAGGCGGACTCCTAGCCGCAGCAGGAGTAACAGCCATAATAGTCCATCAAGCCGTAGCCAAACCTCCAACTCCGCCGACCCCCGTAACGCCCCCGCCTCCAGGAACGGTTCCCGGAATACCGGCAGTCATACTTGCAGAATCCTACCCTTCCACCCACATACAACAAGTAGGCTTCGTAAGAGTTGACAAAAAATGGAAGGGACAATGCCTAGACGGAGCGCCATGCACCAAAATTGAAAACGGAACATGCTACGTTGGACTGTCAAACAGCGAAGTAACCGTTCAAGTTTTAGACGCAGCCGGAAAACCAGTGCCAGACGTCCCCCTCCTATTCTGGAGCAGACCCACAAGCGACGACCAAGGCGGAACCTTCTGGATTGAATTCGCCGAACACCCAAGCACAAACCCCTTAAAAGTTTTAACAGGCTCAGATGGACGCGCCCGCGTATCCATCCAATACAACCCAACAGACGAAGCCATGAGAATCCTAGAATCCAGACACGACATTAAATGCTGCGACTTTATGGGCGTAGCATGGCCCAAGGCAGACATAAGCTGGGATGACCGATGCTGCGATGTAAGCTGGCGACCCGTCCCCATCCCAGCCCCTTTCCCGTCTGTTCCATGCTGGACAAAAAGCGCAGAAGCATCAACAGACGCTAGAATATACACGGTCCACATTGAAGTTGAAGGCGCCCCCGCCAAATACACCGAAGTAGTAATAAGCTGCCAATTCAAAAGCAAATGCTTATGGAAGTGAAAAAATGGCTGAAGCCAAACCAAAACGCGGAATCCCCGACTGGCTTGTAAAACTAACGCTTGGCTGCGCAGCCATAGGCGTTGGAGGCTACATAGCCTACGAAGTTCTAATAGCGCCTAGAAAGTATTGGGAAAAAGAATACGAGAAATGGTTTGAAGAATACGTTAAAGAATACAAACAATACGTTGAACAGACAGGCGGAGCCTTAACAGCCGAACAAGAAAACGTCTTAAACTCTAAACTTGAAAAAATGCGGGAAGCCGAGAAAAACTTGATGTCTGTCACAGGTCAACTCTGGGACAAGGTTGTATACCCCATAGTTATAACAGTCTGCATAGCCATAATCCTAAAATACTTCCCATACCAGAAAGTGGCGGAAGCCATAAAGTTTTACCGTCAAAACGCACCCAACGCCAAAAGCGCCGAAGGAGTGGCAGCCCTAACAAGATGCACCATAAACGTTGCATACGCAGAAATGGGCAACATAAGCCTAGCAACAGCAGCCCAAACCTCAACAGAAATGTGGGCTACAACAATGCTCTACCCAACAATGGAAGCCACAGTCTCCCTCCTCACAGCCCAACTTCCAACCCTAACAGGCATACAACTCGCCATAGCCCAATACCTCATAACAGCCCTCCAAATCCAAATGTCAATAACAATACCCTCAACCCTAGCCGCAGCAGCAAGCATAATAACCGCACTGCCACCAATAATACCGTTAAGCCCTGAAAAGGTTAGGTATAATAGGCACGAAACCCACACTTCCATAATAGAAGTTTGAGTGGAAGAAAATGGGAAAACGTAAACCTTCAATAAACACGTTCAACAAAAAAATGACCCTTGAAGAAGCGGAGCGAGAGAAAATTCTAGGCACTCCAGTAGGCGAAGACCTTTTAAAGGCAGACAGAGAATATGAAAAGAGGAGGCGCCTAAAGTAATGCCAATCCTTTATGAAAGCACCGAAACAACCGTCCGACGCTACGGAGCAAAAATAAGAAAGCTCTCACCAAGCCCTGAAGTTGGAACCTTCCTAGCCGGCGTTTTCACAGGCTTCTTCGTCCTACCCATAGTAATGACCCTCATAGGATACAAACTTGAAAAAATGAAGCCAACATGAAGCATAAGCGGTTAACCAATGCCCACAGTCCTAATAGCCTGCTGCCCCCACGACCAGCCAACCCTTTACGGCTACTTTTACCTACGCCACCACTTAACCCCAATATTAACCCAGCATGGACACAGAGTAGTCTTCCTTAAAACGGCTAACCTTCAAAACTTCAAAACAGCATTAGAAACAAGAAACCCTAAACTTGTAATCTTAAACGGTCACGGCGGATACAAAGCCGTCAAAGGCTGCGATGAAAACTTCATATTAGGCGTCAAAACCTACGACCCGATTTTTGAAACAAAAATATTTTTAGACAACGCCTACTGGATGCGAAACCGCATCGTCTACCTCTTCACATGCAACACGGGAAAAGAGCTTGCAGCGAGGCTGGTTCAAAACGGAGCAGAAGCCGTCGCAGCCTACAATTCAAGCTTCTTCTTCCTCTCAGAAGACGATTATCCGCCAGCAGACCGTAAAGCCTACCCCTTCTTCAACGCAGCCCTGCAACTGCCAATAAAAATGGCTGAAGGCTACAACTTCGCCCAAGCAGTTGCAGCCACAAAAAAGGCTTTCCAACATTATGTGGAACAAGCAGAAGCCAAAGGAGACGAGCTGACAGCCAAATACCTCTGGCACGACCTATCAAGCCTAGTAGCCTACGGAAACATGAACGCCACCATCCAATCAATAGCCATCCTCCTGGCAAGGTGAAACCATGCACCCGCTAGTTTGGCTCCTAACCTATATAGGCGGAAACTGGATAATAAACCAAATCTACAACGGAATGGAAAACAACTACGTGGCAGAACAAGCTAGAAAATACGCTCGGATGATAGGCAAACCCGTCCTAGACTTCGGCTGCGGCGCAAGCCCAAGGGGAGACTACAACGTAGACATAGTTCCAAGACCAGCCAAAAACTTCATCCTAATCAGAAGCTTCGACAAGCCAAAGCTGCCTTTCCCAGACAAATTCTTCGGCGCAGCCCTATGCCTCCACGTCCTAGAACACACAAACAACCCTGAACACACGTTAAAAGAGCTGGAAAGAGTCGCCGAAAGAGTATACGTCGTAACGCCAAACCCCCTTTTCTGGCGAACATGGCTACACCTCGACCACAAATGGATATTCCTAACAAGAGAAGTCTACTTTCCAAACCCCTTCTACCACACAGCAAAAGATTTAGAAGACTTCCCCCTCTTATATCCGGAAATGGTGGAAAAATGAAAAGAAAAGACCCCTTAATTCTGCCATCTGTAACAACTAAGAAGCCTCCAGTCGGCGCTGTTGAATCGCCAATTGTAACAATCAGCGACATTCCAGACGCCTTAAACGTAGGCGACAGAGTAAAACCAAAAGTAACAGTCATGCGAGCAGACGGAACAACCCCCATACCGGGCGTAGCCGTAGACTTCTTCGTTGTAGACTCCCTAGGAGTTTCAGTGTTAGGCGACAGAGTTTTAACAGACTCAAACGGCGTAGCCC
>Ga0080004_1097185_pt1 | contig 17841 bp, 16 predicted proteins | sample WasSprMetagenome_FD_69207 | JGI IMG/M metagenome (GOLD analysis project Ga0080004, IMG submission 69207) | Sulfidic aquatic microbial communities from Washburn Spring, Yellowstone National Park, USA - WS (SPADES assembly) (version 2) | ecosystem: Environmental > Aquatic > Thermal springs > Hot...
GCGTTACGTCGTCTCGGCGCTGGTCGGTGCCTAGGTCGGCTCGGCGGAGGCCGAGTCAGACGCCGCGGAGGTCATAAAAGACGCCGCGGCCCCACCGGCGCAGAGGCGCGGCGGACAGCCGTATACGCTACGCAAGAGAGAGCTTGTCCAGTACGTGAAGGAGGCGGAGGTGGTCAACTGGCCCGACCTGTTGAAAAAGCTAGGCGGCCTTCAACTCCTCCAGCGGCTTGATCCACCTCTCCCCCCTCCGGTCAAACCTAAAGCCAAGCCTCCTACATCGGTGTATTTCCTAAACTGCCTCTGGTCCGTAGGCGCCGTCCTCTTCACGTAGACATAGCCCTCCTCCACACCGACATACACCGGCAGGCCGGAGAACTCCCTCCTTACCTCCTCCAACACGCGCTCCACCCAGCCGTCTTCACCGCGCTGGCCGCCGGCAGACACAACGCCACGCCCCGCGGCGCCTCTACGCTCAACGCCCACCGCCGCCTCTGCGTCTGTTGCTGTTTTCTCCGCCGTCTCTCCCCCGCCGCCTCTGCGCCTAACGCCCTCAGCCGCGCCGGCACCTGCTGTCTTGCTCGCCTGAGCCGCCTCTTCAAGCCTGTGGCCAGGCGCCGCGCCTACATAAACAGCCTCTACGCCCACGTCGAGAGAGGCTCTGCACCTAACTGCGGCTATCTTTCCCTCTCGGTCTACGGCCGCCTCTATCTTCAGCAGAGGCGCTTCGACAACTTCAAGCCTAAGGCCAAACAGGCGGCTTCTAGCCGCCTCGAGAAACTCGCCCGCCTTTCCATCTTCGGCGAACTGTCTCTTGAGACAGGCGTAGACGGCCGTCGCAATTCTAAACCACTTATCCTCATACAAGATGTCTCTAACCGCCGCCAGCTCCCCCGCCCGCCTCTTCGCGCCGACGCGCCTAGCCTCAGTCAGCTCTTTCTCCACCTGCCTAATCTCCGCCTCCACCTCCTCAACCAGACGCCGCAACAAGCCCCTAAGATCAAAATCCATAAAGAGGCCGGGGGAGGAGTTTAAGACTTTCAACTCGACGAAGGCGGCAGAGCGCCAAGTTGCTGGCTACATATTTCCCAAATATCAAACTCTAAGACGCCTCTAGGCATTGTCCCTCCGCCTCGCCAAGCGGCAAGGCCCTTAAGGCAGTCTACAGAAGAAACGCCGCAGAAACCGCGGCCGCGGACCCGCCCACCAACGCGACTCAACTCCGGTGAGCCGGCGGGGGACGGGCGCCGGGCGGAGTTCCGCCGAGCCTCCCCGGATGGGGGTAGAGACGCAGACCACCCAGCCCTCTCCCTCATAGAGTTGAATACCTGCGCCCCGCCCCTCGCGGACAGCCGGAGTCCGAGGTCCTCCAGGGATGACTAGCCGAACCCCGGTGAAGAGGATGTAGAGGTAGCGCTTGCTGTGCTCAAACCCGCCGGGAGAGTGTCAGGGGCGTCTAAGCTATAGTTCTATGTGCCTTGTCTCGGGAGACTCCGCTCCGTGCATAGGCCTACTCACCTGCGTCTTTGCCGAGTCCCATAAACCATTACCACAACTTGGAATACCAGTCACAATCCATAGAAAAATATAAGTAACCTAGTTGTACAATTCGTGGTTAGTGTGGATGTTTTCGAGTTGTTAAGAAAATGGAACGCTGAAAATCCACGTTATCTTAACCCTGAGGGACCCGTACTTCTTGCAAAGCCGGAGGACTACGACATCGTAGTGATGAGCTCAGGTTTGACCTTAGTGAAGGGGTTATATGGTAGCGGTAAAACCTACGGGTACGGGTTCAAGATATATCACGACGCTAGGCAAAGCGGCAAAATAGATGCACTATACGTTAATCTACGTACTATCGCAAATACGTATATTAAATCATCAGGAAACATAGTAGGAAATATAATAGATATTATAAATGTGATTTGTAAGGGTTTAAATATACCTATCAATCAACGGCAAGGAGTTTTCATGATAACAAACGAAAAGCCCATCTCTACAGTATGTAGCGACTACAAGCGATATTTAGATATGGCCCAAAAAAGAAGACCCGTTGAGGTCTTCCGTGAGTTCTTGATAGACTTAGCAGATAAGGCAAGCAAGCGGCTAATGATTATAATAGACGAATTTGAAGGCATTGAGGTATTATTAGGCAGAAAGTCGAAACAAGATGTATTTGACTATATTAGATCTACGTTGGAAGCGCTGAGACCAGGCGTTATGGAGACGCATCCTCATAAGCTAGGTCTACTGTATTTAATTCAGGAGGTTGTCTATCCCTCGCAACAAATGGAGAAATACATCAGAGAGGCCGCTGTGCCTGCATTGGGCCGCGCAGTCGCGAACAGTCCAGATGGATCAATACAAGTCAAGTACAACCTAGACAGCTTAAAAAAATATATAGGTGAAGCGCTAGATTTATTAAATAAGCAATTAAAATTTGATGATAAAATTTATAAACAACTAGTTTCTTCATTCTCTGAAAAAGAAACAGAACGTGTTCTGTCTCGTCTAATATATATGCCTGCTCACAATTTCTTCTATCTCTTAAATTTGGCGATAGCTCACTCGGTAGAACAACCGTCGATTAACAATGGTATTATTAATCCCCGGGAAATACTCGAAGACCAAGTAGGCAAATATGAAATATATGAAATATATTATGGTAGAAAACCTTTCTCCTCTATTCAACTTGCAAATTCATTAACACAAATACTGACGTTATTCTTAACAAAGCAAATAGGAAAACCAGAGGCGCCTCCGATACCTGTAAAAAGAACTGGATATGAGGGCGGCCACTATGTCGGCGCACGGGGGACCTACATCATAATGTTAAGAACCACAGATGTCAAGTCAGATGAAACATTCAAGAAGGCGTTTGTAAACGCTTACCGCGAACCTCTATCTTATTGCTTACAACGAACAGATAAGGGTAAAGGAAAAGAGAGCGAATGCATTCTCATTCTGCTTTATTATGATAATGTGAATATCGTTAAAATACAACGCGCCGTTACGAAATTAACAATAAACAATAGCAGAGTCAATATTAAAGTATCGCCAATAAAAGTAACATATGATGATGTATTCAACATTATAGTTGCCTACAATGATGTGACCACACCAGTAGGAGTCAAAGATTATGCAAGACAAAAAATCGAAGAGGAGTTTATAACCCGTATTCAAGAAGCAGTGAGTAAGGTATGACGATGACGAGCATACTCAACCCTACAAGTGAGCACGTTCAAGAGGGAATAAAGATCCTAATCGCCTGCGGCTCCACAGGCGGAAAACCTCTCGAGTATGCAAAGATTTTCGAGGACGCTATAAAAACAGATTATATTCCATTTTACAGTTTATATAATATATTTCAAAAGAGTAAAACATCAAGATACTATTCTAATATTGTTAACTGCATTGATAAATTAAACAAGTGGTATAATGAATTTGTCTCTAGTTATGGTCTCGAGACCCCTCAAGACGGAAACAAGTTTTACATTGCGCGAAATGCGTTTATTCTCCTTTTTATCATTACTAAACATATATTGGAGTATAGACTTCCAGAGCTACCAATTGCATTTAAGCAACTTCTAACAGATGAACACTATATCACATGGGATAATGTCGGCTTAACGCTAGACGACATTATTGGACACGTTTGGCCAACCATGCTCAGCATAACTACAACCGGAATTATGAAAGAAGGAACGCAGATAGATATCCTAGGGGACCTTCGGCCGAACATTAAAATGCTTATAGATTCTACAAAGTCACGAGGAGGCGACAAGTATAAAATATATAAAACCATAGTTTCACCTATGTTATTTTTCAATCAGTTATCAGAAGATTTTGCATATCTAGTAGATGTCTTAGAAGGAACAGCACGGAGCAGATATAGGTTTCTAATTACTGGATTAGGTTCGTCAGTAAAGAATATTTTGCTTGACATATTGAACAGAAGCTACATAACTACAGATGAGATAAATATATTAAACAACACATTAAATCAAATTAATAAGGCTCATGTATACATTTTAAGTAATATTCGCAACGCTCTTGTCGAAAACTGGTTCTCTGTCGTCAGAGGCGCTATCCAAGTCGTTGAATCTGGCGGTGGGACCCTATATTACACCAAAAGCGATGTCTATCTAGATGTCTCGTCCTATACCTTGGCTGCCGTTGGGCAGTTTTATGTGGCACACAAATTAGGACATAGGGAATTTGCGGTGCTTTTTAGCAAATATTTGCCTATAGATTATTTAGATAGGCCTCGTGAAATGTTAGAAAATTATATAAAAAGATTTATAGCAATGTCTATAAGAATATGGTAAGAATAAGAACTATTTCTACGCTTTTGCACTCCCAGATCGAAAAAGGAGAGCGACGACAGCTAAAGTTCAGTACCAACGATCTTAAAGAGGCGTTTGAGGTTGCTAAGAAGATATACCTAGATGAGGGTGAAAGGCCCTATGGCGCCTCAAGAGGTCCGCCGGGTGTTGGAAAAACAACTATTGCGGAGGCTGTAATGATTGATTCCAAGATAGAGGAGGCTCTACGCGAAAGTAACACGGTCTTTCTATATGAGGCTCCCACGAACGAGCTTGTCATCAGCGCCTTCGAGCGTATTCTCTCCCTAACAGTACATGACTGCGACACCGCAAAGGAGTTTTTACGGTCGGTGAGGCTCTATGGCTCGCTTTTACCGCCGCCGTTTATTTGTGAAAGTAACGACGAATTATTGAGGGAGTGTACGAACATTAGCCCAGATATGCTCAGAGAAGTGGTAGGGGGAAAAATCACAGAAGACGTAAAAATCGCCATCTCGACGGAGTTCCAGAGAGTTTCAGCTCGCTTGAAGACTAAAAAACTTTTTTCGCTGTTTGTAGATGAGGCGTCCACGTCGCCTCTCTATTTGCCTTATACTCCTCTCTCGGATCTTGCCCTCAAGGATTTAATGGAGGAAAGCCGGGGCGTCCTGCGTCATCTGTTTGTGGTTGGAGATGAGAGACAGGCGATCGGACTAGAAGAGGCATATAGATATAATGAACAACTTCTCATCTTGCCTAAAGTCAGGGAGTTGCTGGAAGAGGAGGGGGTTGTCGAGTCCCTTTTCAAACACATCGGCATCACCTTGAGGTTGCCGGAGCCGACCGAGAGGCCTCTTCATAAGGGATTCTATGAGGAACTGGGAGGGTTACGTGCTTACTATAAATTTTATGAAAGAGTAAATACTTTACAATTAAATCAATGGCGAGAAAGATGGGGAAAATGTAATAATATCGACTTACCTTTTAATGTTCTTAAAACAGTTGAGCAGGCATTATCTTCTTCTCTGCCGTTGATAATTATCAATACGAAGGAGAGTTATGCGCCAAGTGAGAGAGTGGAGCCCTATAGAGTGAAAATAGCTATTGGCTTAGCTGCCCTCTTCCGTTGCTTGTATCCCCAACTGGAGATTGCTGTAGTTGGACCCTATCAAGACCTTGTCTTAGTTGCAAAAGTTAATTACTACTCAAAATATGGTAGATTTGGACATGTTCATTTTGCAACTATTAATACTATGTTAGGTAAAGAAGCTGATATAGTTATCGCGATGTTGGGTAAGGAGCGATATGGAGAAAGGGATATGCAAACCGTTTATTTCCAAGATCCCAATCTGCTGAATGTGCAACTTAGCAGGCATAGAGCTATGCTCATAATTGTTGGAGATGCAATAAGACTACGGAATGTTGCGGCCAAGATTGCAAGAGCATCTGGTATGAAAGGAGAGAGAAGAGAGAAAGAGAAAAGCTTAATGATACGAAAAACCATTGATACATTGCTGAGCCTTACAGGCGTAGAAATTACTAAACAAGGCAGAAGCATGTCAACTCAAAGACCAGGCATCGGCATCGCCGGCGTCTTTCTAAACATAGGTAGACAGAGAATAAAGACATGAGTGCCGAATATTACTTTATTAATAATTACCTGGAGTATTTAAGGAGTTATGAATACGTTGATGAAGGAAACAGGGAAATTTGTGTCGATATCTTTCGAAACTCATTAAAAATCACGGGGCATATTACTCGAGCCACTGCAGTTGCTTGGGGATCCGTATGTACATATGCGGCAAGGCTTTTATCAACTTTAGGAGTAAGAGCCTCATTAATCCGAGAAAACATACCTGGCAAAGGCTCAGATGCACACAAAGTATTAGCGCTGGCAACACTAGAATTGGCAAAACATATGAGAAGCGGAAATAAAGACATCCCGCCAGACATAGAGGAGATCCTGAAAACGGCCATAAAGAAAGCTGAAGGTTATATAGATGAAATTACTAAGGAAACGTATAATGATTTATTATTAATGTTTCATAACTTTGTTAAATTATACAAAAATATATCTACTACTATGAATCTTGGCAATGACGTTAAGTTCTACGTAGAGCTACAATTACTGGATTACGAGACACATATTTGGGGCACTCCAGATGTTATCATTGAGGATCCCGACACTAGAAAGGCTGTGGTTATAGACTGGAAAACTGCCGGTGATACGCCCAATCAGCGGGAGAAGTATCAGCTATATGCCTACGCCATTTTAGAGACTCTGAGGCTTGGATATAAGCCGTCAGAAGTGTTTACAGCGATAGCGCCTGATAACTTGGATCAGACAAAGATCTATTACGCCATAATCAGACCTAACGGTGTTTATTCAGACCATCCGCTCATGCCGCTCTCGGTACGATCTAAAGTAGATACAGGGGAGCTAAGAAAAAGATTACGCCACGTCGTAGATATCGCTATATACATGGCATCACTATTGGTCGACTTCGGAACTTTGTGTTGCGGTGGTGAGCTGAACTATCATGACCTACAAGAGCAATGCAAAATACGTCTCGATACCGGCGAATACAATGCGCTTAGGCTCACGCCGCCCGGTATGTCTCGTGGAAATCCTGTAAAGCAAAATTTCTGGCAATGTAAAATTTGTCCATTTAGTAGTGAAAACAGTAAATTAGATGAATGTAGATTCTATTTTGGGTCTAAGAAAAAGGATTTAATTGATAGACTTATGTGGAAATTTAGAGGTATAGTGTACAGGGAAAGAGAAAGCGCGCTCGTTCCATACAGGGTTCTTTACGAGATTGGGAAAAAGGTTGGCGGAATGAAGACTATTCTGAAAGATCTCAAAGAAGGCGTGTGGTATCAAGTTTCTGTTACTAATGGCGATTTCAATGTGCGGAGACATAAAAAGACTTCACCACATACACAAAGATATAAGCATAGATGTAGCGTAATAGAGGTAGACTTCGAAGAAATAGATTTCAATAGAGAAATAAGGGTTGGTGTTTATATGGTTAAACCGATAGGTAGAGAGGCTCTATTATTGTTACGTGACTATCTTCCTTGCGAGACGCCAATAACGAAGGAAGTCATACCTATCTATGGACTCAGAGAAAGACAACCTGTAATAATCGCCTTGCCTGACGAACATGTATATACACCGACCTTAGGCATGGTCTTAACCGCAAAGGTAGAACAAGTGTTGCTAAAAGGCGAAGAGGTTTATGGGCATGAGTGCCCAGGTGTCTGTGCCGTTGCTACTCCTATAAGCGCTAACTTAAGGTTCCCGTTTAGGATTTTCGAAGAATACAGAGAGCTTTATGGTATCAATGAAGTATTTGTATCTGAGGTGGGCTCTGATTTAACGCATATAGATCTAGCCACAATAAATAGCTTACACATGATGCTTAAAAAAGCAAAAATAGAAAGCGTAACTCAGGAAGATGTTGAACAGATCAAAAAAACCGTAGAGCAAGCTTGGAGAGAGGTGCTAACAGCTTCTTAACGAAGTTGGTTAAGAAGTTCCTCTGCAAAGCGGGTTACTGTGTTTAGATGGTCGTACTCTTTTATTTTTTCAATAATTTTATCTTCAACTTGTTGATATAATATTTTTTCAATATTTCTCAGATATCTCATGCCGATCCATCTATTTGTATCGTCCACGCTTCTAACTATTCTATCTGCCTTCTCTTCAGGCATGATGTAGAGGATTTCCCTTAACGTTGCGCCACCTATGTGTGTCTCGTCGAGTCCGTAGAATCTATGTACGCTCTTCTCTTCAACTATAGGCACGAGATTATAGACAATCGAACGCGCCAGCGGAGTGAGTGGGCCAAGTTTACTGTAGCCACCTGTCTTGGGAACTCTTAGATCTTTAATATCAGACACAGCCTTATATATCAGCCGTAGAGCCTCTACATATCCGTACAATTTACCTCCGAAGAAAAGTGCAGAATGCGTCTTTACAAGCGTGCAATGCCAACATCCAAACCTCCCCCCAGCCGATGTTAAAGTATTTCTATCTAGCATATAGAGATTTACCAGCGTTTCGATGTCGAAATCACTTTGTTCGTAGAGCAAAAAGTGCCACACGTCTCTAGTCGTCCAGAACCGTATTGGGGCCAGCTTCGGCACCTCGCCATTGGTTGCGAAAAACGCTCCAGCACAAGACCCAGGTAGGCAACTGCCGTACATCCTCTTCATAGATGCAGCGCGTGCGCCGCTCTCTTCATCGCGCTGGCCCGTTACGACTACAGCCCCCTTTAGATTTTTCACCTCCTTCAACAGAGGTTCTAGCTTTAGATGGTCGACACACCACCTAAAGACAAATGTCGGCGCTGGGTAGCCCCTGACATACACCCGCCAGAAAAAAGTCTTTAAAGCTTCAGGTCTGGCAATCCTAGTCTTCACTTCAACATATTTACTGGCTTTTTCTCTAAACTGCGACATGAAGCTCCTCACCCAGCTCTCCAGCGGGTTTACTTCGCTTAAAGTATCATTATAGAGCAAAGAGACTTCTATGTTCGGCCGATCTTCTTTGAGCCAATGGTATAGGTAGATAGCAGTAGCCGTGGAGTCTTTCCCCCCAGAATAGGCAACGACGAAGTGAGTATACCTCTTAGCAGCCTCCCTAAAGGGGGAAAAGTCTCGGAAGTTCTGTTTTTTAACCAAAACAATTCGCACATGTGTGGAATCTGCTCACTATAAATCAGTTGTACTTATGGACTTGGTAACCCAAGACATCAAAAAAACTGTTGGAGCGGTACGTTTACTTTTCTTGCCTCTCCTAGATTTTGAGGTTTCTTGTGAAATTCTTGATGTCATTACTAAAAATAAAACTGTTAATTATAAGACAGATAGATATGCCGTTGTAGTAGGCAATGGAGTAGGCAAATTATCGGAATTTAGAGTGCCGTGTGTATTGGATGAGCGCCGTATGCCGCCTCTTCGGCGTTATATAGACCTTGGCCTATTGAGAGCGGACTTCAAACGTGGACCTAATTATAGTATCTTAGAGGCTTTTTTTGGGAATATTTCTGTAATGTATAACTCATTGAAGTGGTGTAGCGGCAATATATACGATATAGCTAAATGTGCAAAAATTTCTGAATCAAAGACCAAGGAGGCACTAGCATTTCTCAGGACGCTATATCCTTCGCTCTTTGAATTACATCGTAATCTACCATTTAGCGAAAAGCTAGGTGATGTGGGCAGGCTGTTACGAAATGAGGATTATTGGGCAGATCTTTATTACTACATTGAAACTGGTTATATTACGCCAAATGAATTTCTTATAAAGCCTAGTTTTTATTCTCAAGACGCTATCATATTAAGAAAAGTCAGAGGCTTTGTCGCCAGATACTCGATACCGCGGCTCCTCCATCTCGTTGATTTCCGTGATGCTGTGGTTGCAGATATTGGTTGCGGCTATGGCACAAAGGGGGCTTTTGGCATCAGGCATGGAGCCCGTCATGTCGTGCTCCTAGATATTGACGAAAAAGTGTTGAGAGAACGTGGAAACGGTCTCCTGATCGACAGGGTTGTGGCTGATGCCCATGCGCTTCCCGTACGTGACAAGGCCATAGACGTCTCAATTTTCTGGAACGTCCTGCCATTCCTGAAGGATGAAGAAAAGGTGTTAAATGAGGTAAAGAGAATTACGAGACGTGAAGTAGCCGTCTCGGTCTACAACGCCGTGTCGGCCTTCAGGCGGTATAGTTATGCCGACTTTCTTGAAATAGTCCTTCGATTGGGAAAGCCGAAAGCCATAAGGAAAATCGGACATAATCAATTCCAGGCAGTAGTAAGGTATGCGCATCAGAATCCTTAGAGAACAGTACTGCGCTAAGTGTAAAATTAAGGCGCCCAGGAGCACGGGTGTGAGATTACTACTAGAAACCGTAGAAAAACCGCCACAACGTGTCCTCGACTTTGGATGTTCCACATGGCGGAACTCAAAATATCTGGAGAACCTCGGCGCATTTGTGGTAAGAGTAGATACATTACCCAACACAAGACCTGATATAGTAGCGTACCCAACACATATGCCGATAAGACAAAAGGTGTTCGATGCAGTACTCTTTACACATATCTTTATGTTTCTGCAAAGCAAACAAGAGTGGCCCCGGGTGGCCAGCGAGTTAGTAAGAATTTCGAAAGGGTATGTGATAGTGGAGACTTATCGTGTAAAACATAAAGAAGCATTGACATATGAACCTAAAGAGATTGAAAATTTATTCAAAAATCAGCATACAATGATTTTACGAAAATACATTAGACAAGATTTACAAGTCGTTGTTATTTCTACTTAAAACCAACTAAGTATAGGTTCCAATAGACAGCGTATGTCTATCCCTCTTGCAGAGTGCGCTGAACAGGCTTATAAATAAAAGCGCCGAGCGTCCGGTAACGCAGGTATAGGGGCGACTAGCCGTAGATGCTGCTAGGAACGCTGACGTTGATAGACTTCTCGCTTCTATATCTATGCGGCGGCCCTATTGGGTAGACACTTCATAAAAACTATCAAGCTTCATGCAATACATTTCTATACTGTATTTTGAAGAAGTTTCAGGAAAGTGTGTCTTGTCTGTGTTTGGTATTACTGGTGTATTTTTTAGAGAGTATTTTCTTGGCGTTGTGTATGTTCATGCGCCGCGGCGCGTCTGCGCTGGGGACGGGGAAGCCAGCTGTGTTGCTGTTCGGCGTAGCAACGCCGCGCACGGGGCCATGGCTTGTAGGCCGCGTGTAGATCCTTCTATATTGATCCACCGCGACCCCCGCGCCTGGGAGGAGCTGTTGGGCAGGGGATGCATTGAGGCGTTTTTGGAGAGGGCGAGGATTGTGGGCGTCGATAGTCTCGTCTCTCTTGTGGACTACAGCATGTCTTCCCCCTCGGCCATGCGGCTCGTCCTCGCGGGGGTGGGGTTTTCGGGGCGATACGGGCAGGTGTGGGAGGACTACCTGCGCGGCAGGCTGGAGATGGGGGCTAGGATGCGGTTTCCCAAGGTGGAGACGGGCGTGAGGAGAGACGATGTGTGGATACAGATATCGCCCGCCTACATGCTCCTACCCTTCGTAGAGACTAAAAGGACGTGGCAGAGATCCGCCTACACACTTCTGAAGTACATCCCAGACATCCCCACACACTACAAGCCGCGCGAATTCATCTCAGCCCTCCTCCCGCCGGAGCTCAGGGCGCTATCTGCGCGGGGCTACGTCTGGGTCGCCAGCATAAAGTCGCGGGACAGGTACAACGACGCGCTGGCCGAGTGGCTCTACTGGCTAAACCACGCCCGCCTCCCCCACATAGACGTGAAAATGGACAAATTCGAGCCGAGAGCCCCCGTCGACTCTCTTGTGTTGTCAATACGCCGATTCGTTGGCAAAATCGGCGCGCCGACTCTGCCAACGGATCGGCAACATGTATAAGACGTCTGACGCCTTCCAGGGAGCGCTACGCCGCTTCTTGGCAGAGGGCGGCTTCGCCTGGGTGGAGCGCCCGGGCCCGCCTCCCCCCGGCGTCAAGATCCTCAAAAATGCGCATCCTCCCCGCCTCGCCGAGAGGCTCTGCGAAGAAGGCTTCCCCCTAGTCTACATAGCCGCGGTGAGGCGCCGAGACTCCTCCACGCCGCTTGAGGAGGCCTGCCACCGGGGAGAAGCCGTCTGCTACGTCTACGGCGACGTGGAGTGGGCGCCCGAGCTGGAGGGCAAATGTAAGCCTGTCACCTTCTACGTAGACGTAAAAGAAGAGAAGAAGGCCCTGGAGGCCCTCCTCCTCTACATCGCGAGGACTAGAAGCCTCCCCTGGGTCGCCTTCAACAGAGAGGTCCTCCGCATCGTCGGTCTCTGCGACGCAGAGCCAAACGCCTGCCTCACAGAGGAGCTGTTGCTGAAGAAGATCGAGGTGATGAAGAAGCAGCTGGCCGCCCAGCGTCCAGAGCCGCATAGAGCCGACTCCGCCGAAGCTACTGGAAACGGCGCCGGCCCAGGGGCAGGCGGCGCAGGCGAGGCGCACGTAGACGCAGATGCACCGCTTCAGGATAAGCAGGTGCCGACGCAGGTTACCGGGAGGGTCGGCCCCGCGGAGGAGCCGCCGCGCCCGCGGCTTGACCCGGCTGTGCTGGAGCTGTTGAGGCGGTGTTGCGGAGAGGAGTGCGTCTCGAGACTTCTGGCTTGTCATGAGTAGCGGGAGGGTGCACGGTGGGCCTTTTGCAGAGGTGTGGACGTTTGCCAACGTGGTGCTGGAGGGCGGCTGTAAGAAGTCGGTGCAGTTTCTCAACACCCACCTGGAGCTCTGCGTCTTAGCGGCTCTCATCAAGACGGCCCCCGCCGGCTCTATGGTTAGGCTAAGGCCTGAGATAGTTAGGAGACTTGTGGAGGAACTGGCCGCCGCCGCTGGGCGAGACCGCGAGCGGATTAGAAACGCCCTGCTCAAAAAGGCCGGAGAGGTGATGGCCCAGCTGAGGAGAGAGCTAGGCGACAAAACCCCCGCAGAGGCCCTCCTAGCAAAGCTGGCAGAGCTCTTCCTCAAGGAGCTAGAGACGTAGGCCCACCCCTTATGGACAGGAGTAGGTTTATCCCCTACCCCTTTAGACATTTTTCCATGGATAAGGCGGTGGTGGTTGTCTGCGGCGAGCTTATGTAGCTCTCTCTAGCCTTCTCCGCCTACTACCCCCTCTGCCTGGGCGGCCCGCCGTGTGCCTATGCCGAGGCTGTGGAGCGGCTTATACGCAGAGCCGCCTCTGCGAGAGACGCGGAGGAGCTTCTCGAGGCGATAAATGGGAGGGTTAGGCTTGAGGAGCTGGGTCTGCCGGACCCGGCGCTGGAGGTCCTTGCGGAGGAGCTTGGGCCTGAGCCGCCTTGGCTCGACGCCTTAGCCGCCTCCCTCTTCCGCCTCTACCTCGGCCTGGGCTGGAGGCGCCGCGTAGACGGGCGGGATCTGGCCTTTGCGCTCTGCCTCTGGGCGCAGAAGAAGCGCCGGGAGGATCCGAGAAACCCCCTCTGGCGCGCCGCAGAGCTGGAGCCAGACAGGCTATACACAGAGGAGGAAGCCCGGGAGGCGCTGGAGATAAATGAGGTCCTCTTTAGAAGGCTGTGGAGGAGGGCCTTGGCCTTCCACCGCGGCGAGAAGGCATACGGCTTCCAGCTCATCTTAGCCGCAATCAGCCTCTTGGCCGCACCGCCGCGCTCCGTATAGCGGCGCACCCGAAGTGGTTCCGCCTGCGGCGCGTCTAGACGCCGGCCGTAATACAACACGTCATGTTCATAATATGCCGTTAACGACGGCATAATATAACGCGGCGTGTTTGTAATATCCCGCTGACTGCGGCATAATACAAAACGCCGAATTCGTAATATTCCGCTTTTCTGCGGCGTAATATATCACGGCGCATTCATAATATTCCGCTTATCCACGGCATAATATAAGACGCCGGGTCCGTAATATGCCGCCTAGCGCCATAATATAAAACGCCGAATTCATAATACGCCGCCTCGGCGTAATACAAGACGGCGGCTTTGCAATACGCCGTATAATACCCCGCGCCGGCTTCCTATTACGCCGACACGGTTTATCCCCCAGCCCCCCTCTCCATCTGTGAAAAAGGCGAAATGCGTCACCATCGACGCCTCCCTCTTGGCCAATGCAGAGGAGGCGGCGGCTAGACTCGGCGTGCCGCTCTCAGCCCTCGTAGAGGAGGCCTTGAGGCTCCTCCTCAGACAGACGGAGGCGTGGAGAGGCGTAGAGGAGAAGCTCGCCAGCATAGAGGCCCTCCTCAGGCAGTGCCTCCAGAAGGAGGCCCGGCCGGCGGAGGCGAGGCCCGGCCGGCAAGAGCCCCCGCCTCAGCTCGGCGACAACTTGTAGGTTAGCGTACTCAGAAGGCGGGGGTAGGGTTTATCCGGCCTCCGGCTTCTGCAACCATGCGGCCTGTCAAAATCGTCCTCATGAGCTCGTTGGACGGCGGCGTGGGGAAGACCACCCTGGCCTCAGTCCTCTCTGTGGCCAAGGGCTACAGCCTCCTCATAGATATGGACTGGGAAAAGGCGGACCTCTCCCAGCTCTTCAGAGCCCCCCGTAAGCCGGGGTGGCTGGCGCCGTTTATCGACAGCCAGAGGCCGTACGTCCACAGAATCAGCCCCATGTTATATCTCGTGCCGGGGTACGAGGCCTTCGAGCTTTATCAAAAACACGGCGAAGACGTGACGGGGGAATTCGCCGAGGCGTTGCTGGAGTGGGTTGAGACCGCGCCGAAGTACGTCTCGTCTCTCAGGATACCCGTCGACACAGTGGTCATAGACACGACGGCGGCCTTGAGGACGGAGCTCCTTGCCAAGCTCCAGAAGCAGGGCGTCTACAGCGTGTTTATGACAGACCGCCGCTTGATTTCGCGGATTTCCGACGTCAAGGCTGAGCACTACAGGCGGTACATGGCCTACGCCAGCCTCGTCGTGGTAAACATGGTAGAGAAGGAAGAGCTCAAAATAGCCAGAAAAATAGCCCCCGTCGTGCTTAAACGCGTCAAAATCCCCGAATACTACGGCGAAACCGTCGCCAACGCCGTGTTACGCGACAAAGACAACAAAAAAGCCATAGACAACGTAATCACCAGAATAAAAACCACATGATCTACGCCCACGCCGACCCCACCCTCCGCGCCCGGTGCTGGTTAAGAAAAGAAGGCGTCGTAGTAGACAGAGGTGTGAGGACAGACATATGCATAACCGACGACTTGATGTACGTCGTCATAGACCCGGAGCTCCCCGACGACCTACAGACGGCGTTGTTGCTGATCATGTTTAGAGGCGCCGTGCCTCCCGACGAGCGGGAATACCCCAAATTAATAAAGTCGGTGGCGGAGGGCCTTAGAGACAGGACCATCTGGTCCCTCTATAAGGACTACCGCGACGTGGTGCACTATCTGCTGGATAGGTGGTCCGGCGCCCGGGAGTACATGGGCTACGGGGCCCTTGAAGCCCTTATGAGAGACCCCATGCTCACCGAAATAGTGGTGCCTCAGCCTGTGGCCCCCGCCGCAAAGTACACCTACATACCCAAAAACCTAAAGGAGCAACTAGACTACATCAAGTTCCAGATGATAGAGTTGGGGCGGTACAGACGCGTCGTGGCGGTGAGGAACGAGCTCCGCCTCCCCACCAACATCGTAATACCTGAACCCCTCATGTATGTGGTGGTTAAGCAACTGCTCCCCTCGCTGACCATGGACAGGCCTATGCTCACTAGAGAGGATCAGATCTACAAGGCGAGGATTGCCGCCGACCTCCTGGAGTATAACGTGAATGTTAGGAAGGTGTCGGCGTATCCCAAGCCCTCTAAGTCTCTGCTAAAGCCCTACACGGCGAAGTCTGTAGAGACCACTGGCGGCTTGGCTAAGGCCGAGGTCTACAGGCCTGAGGGGCTTGAGGTGCTGGCGCTGGCCTCCCTCGTCGTCGAGACGCGGGGTTCTGTGGTGTTTTCTGGCGGCATGGGCACGGGGAAGACCACGCAACTGAATCAGTTGCTCTACCTCACCCCGCCTTGGACGCAGGTAGTTGTCGTGGAGAGGGGGGCTCGGGAGATCTGGGCCCCTCTGGAGGGGCAGATGCTCCACCTCTCCGTCTCCTCGGAGGAGAAGCTGTGGATGGCTCTGGACCAGGCTCTACGCTACGGCACTATGCATACGCTGGTGGCGCTGGCGGAGGCGAGGACGCCGCAGGAGCTTAGGACGCTTGTGAACTACAAGCTCACCGGCCACGGCGCCCTCACCACCATGCACGCAGACGCCGTCAAAGACGTGGTCCTCCGCATAAAGGAGGCCGAGGCGCCGCCTGAGGGGCTGGACGGCATGTTCATAATACAGATGTCCGCCGCGGGGGGAACCCGCTACGTCAAAGAGGTCAAGGTGGTCGTGGCCAAAGGCAGAGAAGCCGAAATCGCCGACGTCTCGGAGATCACGCCTAAGCTTGCTGAGTACGTTAGGGAGATGTATGAGGCAGACTTAAAGAAGGAGCTTGCGCTTAGGATCGAGGCGTTGATGAAGGCCGCCGAGGTGGAAGACCCGGCATCAGCTAGGAGGGCAATAGTGGAGATGCTCTGGTCTAGGATAGATTTCAAAGCCGCAGTGGAGGAAGAGGCTGGGAAGTTCGGCTACGCCTAATACCCCTGCGTTGTTGGCGAGCTCGGGCAGTAAGGTTTTTCCCCGTATTTCGTTGCGGAGGACGTGATTGAGAAGGCCGCGCTTAAATACGGCTTCACCCTCTCCACTGCCAGGTGGATAGAGGAGCTGGCTAAGGAGCTGGGGGTTAAGGAGAAGAAGCTCCTCAAGGCTGTGGTGAAGCTGGCTAAGCACGGGATATGGCTGGAGGCTGAGGACTGGCGGCTCATGGCCAGGACTATAGACGTTAAACACCTCGACATGGCCGTGGACTACGTCATCCGCCGCGTAGCCTCCGGCGCCTCCCCAGCCGAGGCGGTGAGAGAGCTCCCTAAGGCGGTGGAGAAGGCCGGGAAGCTGGAGCACGTAAGAGAAGTCTTAAACAACCTGTTCTAACGCAGTTTAAAACGGCGGCTCCAGCCGCCGGGCTGGCTGGCCGCGGTTTAAGACGGCGTTTCCTCCTCGAAACGCTGGGGAGAGGATTTTTCCTTTTCGCGTCTTCTCCTCCGGCATGAGGAGGGAGGATTTCTACATATCTACAGCCCCTATATTCGCCACATACATCGGCGTGACGTCGGGCAACGAGGCGCTTAAACACGCCTCCTTCAACACGGCTGAGCTGGACGAGACCGAGTCTAGGAGGCTTTTCGTGGCGTCGCTCATGCCCACGCCCTCCACCCAGTTCATAGAAGACAGAGAGGAGTCTGCCAGGCAGTTCGGCTTCGCCCTCGCCCAAGAGGAGGCCGGCGTAGAGAGGCAAATCCTCGTCCACTCCTTCCTAGAATCTATGAAGGCCATCGCCGTGGCTAAGACAGAGGCCAAGGCGAGGCTCTACGAGTCCATCAACTCATCGCTTGGATCGCTGTTTCTGCTACCCCTGTTCCTCATGTTTCTCTGGGCCGTGGGGGTCTTTAACGCAGACCCTGCCATCCTCCTAGCCCTCGTCTTCGGCATGACCGCCGCCATGGCCGCGGTGGCGCTGATCGCGTCGCCGATGGATGTGAACATACTACGCACCTACGAGTGGTCCATCCCGCTGGGCCTTGCCGCTGGCGCAGCGGCCGGCTTGCTCCATCCACCGGCGGCCTTCATCGCCTTCGGCGCCGTCGCCTACCTCTGGCTGTACTTCAAAGACAGGCTGTGGTGGTTTGGCATTAGGCGGGAGGTCCCGCCCATGCTCCGGTCAACCGCGGCGATGCTTAAGGAGGGCGCCCCGCCCGACCTCATCATCGGCCGCCTCATCGGCCGGTACAGAGTCGCCGCCAAAATCGCCTACGGCTACTTCATACCCTCTAAATACTTCGTCCTTGCCAAGGCCATGCACCGCGCCATAGTGGAGGCCGGAGGCGCCGCCGCCGTCAAGGCTGTGGGGG
>Ga0080004_1122346_pt1 | contig 17841 bp, 16 predicted proteins | sample WasSprMetagenome_FD_69207 | JGI IMG/M metagenome (GOLD analysis project Ga0080004, IMG submission 69207) | Sulfidic aquatic microbial communities from Washburn Spring, Yellowstone National Park, USA - WS (SPADES assembly) (version 2) | ecosystem: Environmental > Aquatic > Thermal springs > Hot...
TTGTGCTGTTAACGTAGAAGGCTATAGTGTCTCCTGGAACGTAGAGCACAACGCTGTTCGGGTAGTTGAGCATGGCGTAAGGCGCGATGACAACCGAGTGGACAATTATGGTTGCGCTTGCCGAAACGTTGTACGGGTCTTGAACCGCGAATATCGTGTGCGTTCCGGCCTTGGCGTCTGATGGAACGGTGAAGGTTACGCTGAAGTTTCCGTACTGCGTAACGGTTGCTTCAGCAACCTTTACTGGCGCGCTTTTGAAGTACACTGCGACCGGTTCGCCTGCTATGAAGTTCTCTCCTTGAACGGTTATTTTGCTGTAGCCTGGCAGCGCCTCGTTCGGGTTTGAAGCGTCAGACGCGGCTGTTATCTGAGCTGGAGGCAGTATGGTGAAGGCGGCTGACGCTATTTCCGTGCGTCCGACGGGGTTAAGCGCTGCAACGCTGTAGTCGCCTGGAGAAGCCTGCGGAACGGAAACTTTGACTGAGAACTGGCCGCCCTCGTCCGTCTGAACAGTTGCTACGTCGACGCTCCAAGTTGAGTTTTTGAAGGCTATTACCAGCGTCTCGTTTATGGCTAAGCCCCCGTAAACGTTGACTGTTGCGCCTGAAGGAGCCCTGTCAGGCTTAACGAACACGCCCTGGTAGCCCACGTGGAACGGGGCTTCAGCCTGCAACACTCCGCTCCAGTAGGCTCTAACGCTGTAGTCGCCCTGAGGCTTCAAGGGAACCTTGAAGCTTGTTGCGAACTTGCCTGTAACGCCGTCGGTCGCCGCCCGTGCGACGAGGATCTCGCCGCCCGACGCGGGATCGTAGAACTTTATGTCGATGGTTTCGCCGTTTATGAGCGTTCCGTTCACGTTTACGACGGCGCCGCTTGGAGCCGTGTCAGGCTGAACCGTGATCTCAGGCGTTACGGTGAAAACTGCGTAGCCTGTGGCGTGGTTCTTCTCGTCCTCAACTATCACGTAGTGGTCGCCTCTGGCCGCAGGCGGAATCGTTATGTTCGCCACGTAGCTGTAGCCTTCAGCGTATCCGCTTACCAGGAAGCCGTACCGCCCATCCCAGTCCCTGATGTACTGCCAGAAGATCTTGAACTGGGCGCCTGGGTTTTCGAGCGTTCCGCTGACGGTTACAATTATGCCTATTGGACCGCTTGTCTGAGAAAGGTTAACGGTAACGCCTGGTTTAGCGAAGCATGTTTGAGCCGCTGAAAGCGCTTGAAAGGCTAAGAGGACAGCTATAAACGCTGAAACCGCTGGCGTCTTTCCTAAACGCATCATTTAGACACCGGAAAGGAAACGCGCGAGAGCTTAAAAATCACAGAAAGGGAGGGGGAAGTTTTGGATGTTTATGGGTACCAAACCGTGGACTGTTCAGCGATCTCGTATCCGTCAGGCACAGAGATAATGTCGAGGTAGACCCTTATCAAGCTTGTAGCGGCCCAGTCCGTGTTCGTTGCGCTGAAGTGACCGCTACTGTCAGAGGTAACCCTCACGGTCTCGGCCTTGACCATGTATGGAAATATCGCCATGATGTAGTAGACAAACGTGACGTCAACAGTCACACCGCTTACGTAAGAGCCGGCCATAGACTTAACCCATCCGCTCGCTCCCATGTTAGGCCAACTGAACCAGACGCTTTCCTTCACGAAGTCTGAAGCGCGAATAGGTGTCCTGTAGAAGGCGTAGTAGGTGACCGGCTGGTAAACGAAGACCGTGTACGACGTGCTCGTGGAATATGCCGGACCTGTCAGGCTGTTCCTCCACTGCCAGAAGCTTCCGCCGTAGCTTGAATCGCGGTAGGCTGCTGTGAGCGTGTTGTAGCCGTATGGAACGTAGAAGACGAGCGCCGTGCCCGTCCTTGTCTCGCCGGTGGTGTCTACGGAAACGCTTGTGGTCACGCTCTTGTAGTCGCTGCAGTACGGGTAGACTGTGACCTTTATGTAGAACACCGCGAGCAAGACGCGCGGCCTGTCAACCGTGTACGGGTTCGAGTACGACCACGCTGAGTCGTCGACCACCCAGTGGTGGAACTGGTATCCGTAGTTGGCCGTCGCAGTGAAGCTTGTCCCCTCAAGGTAGTAAGACCAGCCTGAAGGCGAAACTGAGCCAGCCGCACTGTACGGTGCCGCTATGTCAACCGTTACTAGGACGTATCGGTCGTACCTTGTGGTTATGGACGCCGGGCTCGATGGAACTGCTATCGTCGCCGACTGAGAAGTGCTGTAGCCGGTGGTGCTAACCCAATCGTAGCGGGCGTCGCTCACGTCGTACTTCCGAGACGGATACCCCTCCCTCGAAAACACCGGGCTGTTCCAGCTGAAGTAGAGGCTTGCGCCTGGCTCCAGGTAAACCGTGACCGGCAGCTGGCCGTAGCTGTACCATGTGCTGATCGGACTGCCAAGGTATAAGACCATTGACGGGTTGCTGTTGAACCTTGCTCCCGACGTCTTCACCGCGTCGAACGTGACTCCAACCTTGAAATAGGCTGTTTCAGTTATCGGGCCGTTCATTGTTATGGATGCGGGGTTGTTTGTTCCCGAGTATGAGCCTGACCCTGAGCCGCTCCATCTGCTGAACCGGTACCCTGAGTTTGCGGTAGCTCCTATCTGGAGCTGCATGCCAGCGTCGTACCAGCCTACTCCAGGCCAAATTGAACCGGCTCCTGACGGACTCAGCGACATCCTCAGGTAGTACTGGGTCTTGTATGTGGCTGAAACTGAGCCTCCGCCAGCTGGAACTGTGAAGGAGCCGTATTTCGCAGTTGAGAGGCCTGTTGTTGAAACCCAGACGTAGCGCTTATCTGTGCCTGCTCCACCTGCAGCTATAGGATCGGACCATGCGAAGCCGTGGGACGACCCGACATCCCAAGTGAAGCTTACAGGCAGGCTACTGTAAGGGTAGGTTGCCCCGTCAACGGTTAAGACGTTTCCTGAAGCGTCCGAGCCTAACCCGGTGGCTGAAAAGGTCACGGTGGCTGTGCGCTGGAGCCTCATTGTTATCGATCCAGAACTGCTAACAGTAGCTGTTGTCGACGTTGAAGTTGAAGAGGCAACTGAAACGCCTCCGCTCGTCTCCCACTGCTTGAACCTATATCCGCTTGGAATAGTGCCGGTTGAAAGCGAGTATGAGCCCGCAGCTACGCTTGTTGAGCCACCGTGAGAGTAGCTCTGGCTGTTGAAGACCAGAGTTGCACCGCTCACAGAGCTACCGGCATCATCATATATGTAGAAGTTAACCGTGTATACAACTGTGAGCGTGTACGAGGTGGACTTTGAAACTCCCCCGCCCGAACCGGTCACCGTTATCGTGTAGGTTCCAGTTGGCGTCGACGTTGAGGTGGTTATAGTCATCGTGCTTGAAGCTGTCCGTGTGCTTGGACTTATCGTCACTGAGCTTGGACTGAAGCTTGAAGATGCGCCTGAAGGCAGCACGGAGGCTGACAGACTTATGGTCTTAGAGTTTACACCGCTAACGTAGGTCACAGTAACGGTGGCTGAAACGCTGCCGCCAGCTGGTGTTGAGCCGCTTGTAGGCGAAACTGATATTGAGAATGTGAAGAAGTTGGCGGTGACGCTCTTCGGCCCGTCCATGGTAACGGTGGTGGAGCTGCTAGTCCCGGTTATAGACCCTGTCCAGGCGTCAAACGCGTACCCAGAGCTTGCTGTAGCCGTTAATGTGACGCTCGTGCCGGAATCGTAGTAGCCGTCAGAACTTGATGGGTTTGCTGAAACGCTTCCGCCACCTGATGGGTTAACAGCAACCGTAAGCTGATACTGGAGTTTCATGTAGGCCGTAAGCGTTGTTGTGGCTGTTACTGAAACTGTCCTCGGGTTGCTCGTTGAGCCGTCGCCCCACTGGGTGAAGACGTAGCGTGTTCCGGAGCTCGGGCTGTATGGCGAGGCAACTTCAACTGTGTGGGAGCCGTAGGAAACGGCTACCTGAACCTTTCCGCTTGAGTCAGTCGTATATGAGGTCCCATCAACTTTAACCGCCACGCCTTGTATGCCTGTCGTGGTGCCGCTCCTGTAGACATAAACTGTGAGCGTGTATGTTGCGCCGGTGAAGACCGCTGTTAGCGTGTGAGGAGCGTTCATAGTTACGGTGTACGAGCTGGTTGAGCCGACGTTGGTTCCGTCTAGGCTCCAGTAGCTGAAAGTGTAGCCGGCGCTCGGCGTTTCGGACACCGTAACGCTTGAGCCGGAATCATACCAGTATGAGCCTGGGGAAGGCGCTGTCGTCCCAGCTCCAGAAGGGCTCACAGATATGGTTAGCTGGTACTCCGTATGGTAGGCTGGGTTGAGGCTGTTTGGTCCTGAAACGGTCACCGTCGCGCTTGGAGGATTGTGGTTTGCGTAGCGCTTTCCGCTTGTCGTTGTGCTTACGTACTGTTGATAGGAGTAGCTGTGAGTTGAGCCGGAAGACCACCAGAAGCTTACAGGCAAGCCTGAGTAAGCGTAATTGGTTCCGTCAATCGTCACAACGGTTCCGGAGGCGTCGGAGCCAAGTCCGCTTGCGGAGAAAGTCCACTGGTACTCGGTTGTGTAGGTTATCGTCTGGCTCGTCTGGGACGGCACATTCATTGAGCCTGATGCTGGCGAAGCAACATATCTGACGCCTGAACCTCCGGAAATCGGCGTGGAAACGCTCCACGAGTAGGTTCCGGCCGGAATGTTGGTGAAGGTTATGGTTGAGCCAGTTGAGCTTTGCGTCTGGCTTCCGAAGGTTACGCTCCAGCTTGTCCCGCTTGGCAGGCCTGTCTGGGTGAACGTCACAGTGTAGGTTGCCGTCGAAACCGTCAAAGCGTAAGTTGTGGACTTTGAAAGGCCGCCGCCAGATCCCGATATGGTAATTGTGTAGGTGCCGGTCGGCGTAGAGGATGATGTTGAAATTGTCACTGTGCTTGTTGCTGTTGTTGAGCTTGGGCTTACGGTAACGGAGCTTGGATCAAAGGAGGCTGATGCGCCTGATGGGAGACCTGATGCTGATAGGCTTACGGTTATGGATGAGCTGTAGCCTCCTGAAAGCGAAATCGTCACGGTTGCGGACACGCTGCCTCCAGGCGTTGTTGAGCCGCTTGCAGGCGAAACCGACACGGAGAACGTGTAGAAGTAGGCGGTCTCAGTTATCGCGGCGCTCATGGTGATGGTGGCGGAGCTTGAGGTTCCAGAATACGAACCTGTTCCCGACCCAACCCACCTTTCAAAGGCGTAGCCTGAGGCGGCTGAGGCTGAAATTGGAACGGATGATCCTGAATCATACCAGCCCGAGCTAGGCGAGACTGAGCCGGCTCCGCTTGGGCTAACCTGCATTGTCAAGTAGTACTGGGTCTTATACGTGGCTGAGACCGTGCCGCCTCCGTAAGGAACATTTATTGTTCCGCTTCTAGCCGTTGAAAGGCCGCTCGTCGAAACCCACGCGTACTGCTTGCCTGATCCAGCGCTTATCGGATCGGACCACGTGAAGCTGTGAGATGAGCCGACAGTCCAAGTGAAGCTTATCGGCAGCTGACCGTAAGAGTAACTCGAGCCGTCGACGGTTAAAACCGTGCCAGAGGCGTCTGAGCTTAACCCGCTTGCGGAGAACGTGACTGTTGCGGTCTGCGCTGCGGCGGACAACCTCATCGTTATTGAGCCGCTTCCGCTCACGGTTGCCGTGGTTGAAGCAGATGTGGCAGACGCTACAGTTACGCCTCCGCTGGCTTCCCATTGGCTGAAGCTGTACCCGCTTGGAATCGCGCCTGTTGAAAGCGGGTAGGAGCCGGCTGCAGCGCTTGTCGACTGGCCGTGCGAGTAGCTTGCTCCGTTGAAAATTATTGTGGCGCCGCTTACGGCGTTACCTGCAGAGTCCAGAACGTAGAAGGTGACTGTGTAGGCTTGCTGCGCAACTGCGCCTGAAACCACAACTGGGAAGACGTTTCCGCGCTCAGTTTGGAGGCCGAGCCTGCTTACGCTGCCGGTCAACGTTACAGTGAAGGTTTTGCTTTCAAGCGGAACTATCCTCACGGGCTGTTGAAGGGGAACAGGCGAGAGCGACCCGTCCGGGTTTACGAGGAGGACGTAGGATATTGCCAACGGGACTTCGCCTGTGTTGTTGACGTTTAAAGTGGCGGTTCCAGTGTTGGGGTCGTAGCTTAAGAGAGCTGCTTTAAGGTTCTCCCTCAGCCTCTCAGAGATTTCGCCGGTTGTCTCGGTTCCTGTTTTTGCGGACTGCATCTGAGTCGTGGAAATGTAGAGGAGCGCGGCTGTGAAAGTGCTGATGAGCAAAATGGCTATCAGAACCGCAACTATCGAGCTGACCGCAAACCTGCTCTTTAGAAGCTTACCCAATTAGACACCAGAAGGCTTTAAGCTGAAAGCTTTAAAATGTGAGGCATGGAAAGGCGCAACCTCAAACGTGGGATAGCGTGGCGTTTTGAAGCTGGGCTTCCAGAAGAGGCTACGGCACTGTGAAGTACGCTCTCAGATGGTATGCTGGGTCGTATCCGACTGTCCCTTGAGCCACTAACACCCACCCGCTTCCGGTGTCGACGTATATCCTCGCGTACCAAGCGTAGTTTGGCGGGTAGCATGAGATGGAGAACTCCACGTAGTGGGTTCCAGGGGTCAGCTGCAACGTGACGGTTCTGGTGAAGTAACTGCTGCAGAGCCAGTATGGGTATCCTAGACTCCACCAGTTGTATGGAAGCGGCTGATCCACTGAGTACCCTGCGTACCTCAAGTAGTAGTCGGTTGTAGGCCACGCCTCGAACATCACGTAAACCGTCTTGACTCCGGAGGTCACCGTGAGCGTGTACGTCGTCGACTTCACAACTCCTCCGCCGCTGCCGAGGACCGTTATTGTGTAAGTGCCTGCAGGCGTTGACGACGACGTCCAAATGGTCAATGTGCTTGTGGCTGATGAGCCTGGGCTTACCGTGACGGGGTTCGCGCTGAAGCTGTAGCTGGCTCCAGACGGAAGGTTTGAAGCTGAAAGGGTTACAGATTTCGACGTGTAACCGCTGACGTACGTTACTGTGACCGTCGCGCTTACGCTTCCACCCTGCTGGACGCTTCCGCTTGATGGGCTTATGGATATTGAGAAGGTGAAGAAGTAGGCTGTTTCAGTTATCGGCGCGTTCATGTATATGGTCGCTGAACCTGAGGAGCCCGTGTAGGAGCCTGACCCTGAACCGACCCAGTAGTCGAAAGCGTATCCTGAGGACGGCGACGCGGATATGGAAACCGCTGAGCCCGCGTCGTACCAACCGCTTCCAGGAGAAACCGACCCGCTGCCTGAACCCACCTGCATGGTCAAGTAGTACTGTTTATAGAAGTATATGCGCTGGCTTGTGCTTCCTGAAACCGTCAGGTAACCGCTTGAGGGTGAAGGCCTGTAACGCGTGCCGGAGCCGTAGCTGACGTAGTCGACGCTGAAGTAGTAAGTTCCAGGCGCGATGTTGTAGAAGTAAATGTAGTATGAGGTGCTGCTCTTCGTCTGTCCCGCGAAAGTCACTGTCCAGCTGGCGCCTGATGGAAGGTCGTACTGGTAAAACGTCACGGTGTAAGCCTGCTGGAAGTTCGCCGTTTCAGTTATCGGTCCGTTCATCGTTATGGTGGCAGGGTTAGCTGTTCCACTGTACGACCCTGAACCTGACCCTGTCCAGCTGGTGAACGCGTACCCTGAGGCTGGGGTGGCGGATATTTGCACCTGAGTTCCAGCATCCCTCCAGCCGCTGCCTGGAGAAACCGTCCCGCCGTAGCTTGGGTTAGCCTGCATCGTCAAGTAGTACTGCGTCTTCCATTTCCAAGTTATGCTTGAAGGAGCGTTTATGGTGAACGTTACGCTTGTGCCCGTGCCCGAGGATGGGACGCTTCCAGATCCAGACCAGCCTGTGCAGACGTATTGAACGCCGGATCCGCCTGAAACCGGCGAAGTCACAGACGCGGTTACGCTTGTTCCAGCGTCAAACCAGCCGCTCGTAGGAGTTGGAGAATCGTAAGCAGAGGAAACTGTGAGGTAGTACTGGGTCTTGTAGGTGGCTGAGACTGAGCCACCTCCTGAAGGCACTATTATCGAGCCGCTCTTGGCTGTTGAGAGGCCGCTTGTTGAAACCCAAACGTACCGTTTGCCGGAGACGGTTGAGGAAACAGGGTCCGTCCAAGCAAACGTGTGGCTGCTTCCAACGTTCCAACTGAAGCTTTTCGGAAGCTGGCTGTAAGAGTAGCCTACTCCGTCAACAGTTAAAACCGTGCCGGAGGAGTCCGAGCTCAAGCCGGAAACCGTGAAAGTGACAGTTGCGGTTAAAGGCGCAAAGTTCGCCGTTTCAGTTATCGGTCCGTTCACGGTTACCGAGGCGGGGTTCGCCGTTCCTGAATAAGAGCCTGAACCTGAACCGGTCCAGCTGCTGAACACGTAGCCGGAAGACGCTACAGCCGATATTTGAACGGTTGAACCGGGGTCATACCAGTAGGTTCCAGGCGCAGGGTTCGTAGTGCCGCCGCCTGAAGGGTTAACGTTCATCGTTAGGATGTACTGAGTCCTGTACGTGGCTATGACGTAGCCGTTCGCGTTCACCGTGAAGGAGCTGTCAGACTGCTTTGTTGACAAGCCGCTTGTGGAAGCCCAAACGTATCTGACTCCTGAGCTTCCGCTAACAGGAGAGCTCCATGAGAAACTGTGCGTTGAGCCTGAAACCCACTGGAAGGTTTTTGGAAGCTGGCTGTAAGTGTAAGTGGACCCATCGACTGTTAAAACGGTTCCTAACGCGTCTGAGCCAAGTCCTTGAGCGGCGAAGGTGACGTAGACGGGTTCGCCGGGCGGAACCGTCTCTGCGGTTCCGCCTTGAACAGGCGCCTCTTCCCAGAACACGTTTCCAAGAGAGGTTACAACGCCGACCTTCCAGTTTTCAGGGGTGGCTTGGGGGAGCGTTATGAAGGCTGACGAGAGGAGCGGAACCGTGACGGGGTTGGAGAGCGGAACGTAGTTTGGGTTGTTGTCAGCCGGGTTGACGCGGTAAAACCCTATGATCACAACTGGGGTTGACCCCTCGTTTGTGACGTTTACGAGCGTGCTGCTCGCCTGGACGACGGCGAGGCTTTCCCTAGCTTTCGCGGCAACAGCGTCGTTTGTGTACTTGACGTTTCCGCTGTACCTGTTTGACTCCATGATGACCACGCCTATGCACGTGAGCACTATCATGAAGACCACTATGATGGCTATGGCGCCGACGGCCACAGTCGCCTTAGAGGAAAGCCTTAAGCGAGTCAGCCTTGGAACTTCCAAATGAAAATGCCCCCTTCAGCCGTTGTGAGGATCACGTCGAACTGGTTCTGACTTGGAGCAGGCGCTGCCGTCAACTCGACAAGCTGCTTCGAACCTATACACGGGACAGGAGTGTTCGTGCCGGCCTGCTTCATGCTGAACGTGCACTGGCCGGAACCCATGGTGTAGGCGGCTCCGGCGAGGTAAAGCTTGTCAGGCGTTGAGGTTTCGGAGCCGTAGTTGTAGATGAAGAGGTGGAGGTTTCCGCTTCCGTCCTTGTAAGCGTAGGTGAGGCTTAGGAGCTGACGCTGCCTCCTCTCAGCCGCTCTAATCAGGTCAACCATGCTGAGCGCTTGGCTCTGCGCCGTGCTCCTTCCAGCCATGACGTAGGCGGCAGACATCGCTATCGTTATCATGGCTACGAGGACGGCGCCTACAATCTCGCTTGCAGCACGCCTCCAAACAAACAACCTGCTCACAAGCTCACCGAAAAAAGGGAAAGCGAACACTTTAAAATGAAAGGCATGGAGAGGCGAAGAGCTAGCCCGTGCAGGTTACCGTGAACGACTTGCTGAAGGTGCTTCCGTCAGCCGCCGTCGCGTCCACCTTGATGGGGTATTTGTTCCCTAAAACGAAGTTCGTTCCGACGTCCGCTTCCGTCTTCGTAACGCTTGCAAACGCTCCTGGTTCAAGCTGGTTGGACGGTGACACGTCAGCTCCTCCCTTCTGCAAGTTGAACGGGCCTTTTTGTACAGGCGGGCTGCTTCCGTCCCAAAGAGTGACGGTGCAGGATGTCAGAGGCTTGTTTCCAGTGTTTTTGACAGTTATTGATAGCAACACCTTCGACCCGGCCTTGGTGAGATCGCATGATATTATGTCCACCTGTGTTGCCGTACTTACTGTGCCAGCTGTGCTGAAGAACAGGTTGTATATGACTAAACCCGCCGCAACGGTTATAGCTATGAGGATTATGGTCGCTAGTAGCGGGCTGACCGCTTTTCTATTTTTCACAACCTTCATTCATGCGTCACCTCGTTACCCAGTACAGGAAATCGTTAAGGACTTTTCCAAGCGGCTATTGTCAGCCGCCATTGCAACCACTCGAACCGGGTAAGATTTACCTACTGTTACTGACCCCTCTGTCGGTAGGGTTGTTGTGCTGCTACTTCGGCTTTGGCCGACGTCTATGGAGCCTAAGTCTAGGTCGACTGGCGTTGTTGTTCCATCCACGTAGACATAGACATGACATGAACTTATGGGCTTGTTCCCTGTGTTCTTAATAGTTGCTGAAACGAGCGTTGTAGTGCTGGTTTTGACGATGTCGACCGAAATAATCTGTATGTTTAGCTGAGAGCTTATGGTTCCGGCTGTGCTGAAGAACAGGTTGTATATGACTAAGCCTGCGGCGACTGTTATGGCTATGAGGATTATGGTGGCTAACAGTGGGCTCACAGCTTTCCTGCCGAATGCCCTCCTCCTTAAACGCATTTCACGCTTCACCGCCAGCGTTTGCGCGTGAGAACTTTAAAATGCCTGATGTGAAGCAGAAAAAGAGGGGGGTTTAAGAGCCCGGAATATCGCGCGCTTAGCCGTACCTGCACATGACGGCTTCTGTCTTCGTGAAGACGCTGCCGTCGCTGAACTTAGCCTGAATGACCACGTTGTAGCTATTGCCGACGATGTATGGAGCAGGCGCGTCAATGTTGAGCAGCGCGGTTGCGGACTGGCCTGGCTGAAGCGGGTTATTGGAACTGATATTGTTGCCGGCGACCTTCAAGACAAGCGGGCTAGTTTGTCCCTGAAGCGTCACGTTCAAGGATACGGCCGGCTTGTTGCCTGTGTTTTTGAGCGTTATGCTGAAGGTTGCGTTGCCCTCAGTGTTCTTTACTAGGTCAATTGCCTCCACTGATATTTGTCCTCTTGCGGACATTGTGCCTGACGTGCTCATGAATATGCTGTAGACCATGAGTCCTCCGACGACGCAGATGGCGATGAGGATTATTGTGGCGATCAGCGGGCTTATGGCTCTCCTAGAAAGCTTTCTGGACGTTTTCATGCGTTTTCCCGAACGTTTGGCGCGTGAAAACTTAAAAATGACAGGCATGAGGCGAGTCGATTTTAAAGTTTTGGCGCTGAAAGCTTTGAGGTTTAGGGTTTGACGGACACCGCGAAGTGCCCAAAGTGCGGCGCAATTGTCCATATGCCAGTTAAAAGCTGGGATGTAAAGCCGAAGAGGGGAGGGGCAGCCTTCCACGTCAGCCTTTATGAATGTCCGAAGTGCCTTAAACGCTGGACTGAGAAGAGGAGGCTGAACGCGGCTACCCCAAATCGTCGGGAGTAGCCGATTTTCGCGGGGAAATTCGGTTGCTCGGCTACGCTTTAGCGCTTGCAGTTCTGGCCTACGCGTCTTACAGCGACGTTAAGACGCGCGAGGTTTCAGACCTCGTCTGGCTTATAGGCTGTCCAGCCGGCTTGGCTTTAAGCCTCTTCGAAGCCTTGACAGGCGGGTTTCCCGCTACGGCGCTTCTCCTTTCAGCATGCTTGTCGGCCTGCCTTGCGGCGCTCCTCTTCCGCCTCGGGCTTTTCGGAGGCGCAGATGCGCTTGCGCTCCTCTTCCTCGGCTTAACAATCCCAGCCTACCCGGAAGGGTTGCCGCTTCTGGAGGATCCATTGCCGCTGCCTTTCCTCGCAGCCCTCTGCAACGCCGCGCTGTTGAGCCTCGCCTGGCCCCTCGCCGTCTTCGCCTTAAACGTCGCCGACGTGTTGAGGGGGAGAAACCCGTTCAGGGATGTTGAAGTTGATTTCTGGGAGATGGTTGCGCTCATGTTCACTGCTAGGAGGGTCAGCCTTGAAACGCTCACGTCTGGGCTCCACTACTTCCCAGCCGAGAAGCTTGTGGAAAATAACGGAAGGCTCGTCAGGATCCCAGCCTACTTCGTTAAGGCCGAAGCGGACGTGGCTGCAATAACGAAGCGGATGGTTGAGCACAGGGAGCTGTACGCGGAAGGCGTGCTTGCCTCGCCGACGCTGCCGATGATAGCCTTCCTGGCTGCGGGTTTGGCTTTAACCCCCTTCGGCAACATAACTTTCCAGGCGGTGCGCCTCCTAGCCGGGCTGAACTTTTAACGTTTCAAGGTTTAGGCTTTCAGGTGGTTGTTTGGAAGAGGATTTCTACATGATTGTTGGGAAGGTCGTCTACGGCGGGTTGGATGGCGAGGGAAACGTCCACATCGTGCTTAAGAACAGCAGCGGAACATGGGCTGAGCTTGCAGCGAGGTTCCTGAAGTCCGTAGAGGGGAAAGTTGTGAAGGTCAAAGTAAGCCTCTGGAACAGACGCTCAAAACCTCCTTTTTAAGTTCTCGCGCGGAAAGCTATCGGTGAGAACTGTGGCGAAGCTCAAAAGAGGGTTTGCGCGCAGGCTTAAGGAAGCCGCGTTGCTGGCTGCGCGGGAAAAGCTTAGCCCGTTGTTTACGGCGATAGCGCTGATGAGAGCAAGAAGGGAGGAGGAGGTTTCAGTAGGCTACGCTGGAGTGGCTTCATGCATAATGGCCGGCATAATCATGGCGATCGCGAAGCCCCTTGCAACATGGATTACAGGGATAGATGTTGACAACCCGCCTGCAGGCATGGAGCAAATAGCGCCCATGATCTCAAAGCTTCTAACTTTGATAACATACCTCGGCGTTGTGCTAATGGTTTTGGGCATAATTTGGGCCGGCATAAACCTTGCCAGACGCAGAGAGGACTAGGCGCTTCCTCAAAGCCCTGAAAATAGGCATAGCGGTTGCGCTCGTAGGCTTCGGCTTACCAATCCTCCTGTGCCTGTCCTCTATTTTCGAGCTCGCCTGTTCAGCCTTCTTCCCATTTTGGCTTTTCAGCTTCGCTTTTGACGTTTACACTACGTGGCGCTTCTACACGGACGACCCGGGCAAGTTCGAGAGCAGGGAGCTAAGCGCCGCGTTTAAGAGGCTGAACGCGAAGCTCGGCTTCAAAAAGGCCGTTTTAGCTTTCGCCTTCACTGTGGAGGTTCCGGCTGGGCTTCTAATATCCTTCGTCGGCGCCCCGGCAGTCGCTGGAACCATCGGAGTCCGCTCAACTGCGGCCTGTTTAGCAGCAGGCTTCGGCCTGCTCGGCTTCATCCACCTCTACGCGGCCGTGAGGAACCTGGCAATTGAGGCGTCTGAGGGAGGGCACCCATAGCCTCAACTTTTAAGCTCTGGAGGGTTCAGCTTTTGGGATGAAGGTTTTGAGCGGAGAAAGCGTCGTCTGGTCCGGGAAGCCGACGGTTCTAGCGTTCTACGACGCCCTTGTAGGGGGAGCGCTGCTCATCGCAATCTCAATCGTTCTCCTTGCAACCCCGCTTTCGGCGATAGCTTGGCTTTCTGCGTTAGGCGTTGCCTGCGGCGCCGTCCTAGTCCTAACGGCGTTCATCAGAGCTCAGGCGAACAGCTACGTTGTCACGGATAAATGCGTGCGCAGGGAGTACCGCTTCGTCGCCGTTAAGGTCGACGAGGCTCCGCTGGACAAGGTGACGAACGTTGTCGTGGAGCAAGACGTCGTCGGAAGGGTTTTCGGCTTCGGCGACGTGAGGTTTGACACCGCTGGCACAGCGTTCACGGGCGTCCTGTTCAAGGGAGTCAGAAACCCCGTGAAAGTGAAGGAGCAGATAGACGCAAAGCTGAGGCGCCCATAAGCAAAGCCTCAATGAAAGCAGCGTTCAATTTATGCGTTTTCCTTTTAAGTTTACAGCGCGAAGGCCTAGAGGGGGAGTGCCGGCGCTCGAATTCCTTCTAAACGCGTTTCCCAACCAAGCCGTTCTTCACAGGCTTGATTTTCATGTCTACGTCGACTGAAGCTTATGCCGCTATTTGAGCGGCTGGATCGGCGGCTGAACGCTGATGAAGCCCTGAAGCTTCAACTGCCAAACTTCAGTTTTCCAGAAGTTGCCGGGCGGAAAAACGGACGGCGAAGGCCTTATCCTCGGCTGAACCAGCAGGGTTCCCTGGAGCCTGACTGTGCTGTTCGAGGCGATCGTTCCTTGGACGAAAACACGTGCATCCAAGCTCCAGCCGGCTAGGGCGATCCTGTTGCCTGCAAGAGTCCCGTATCCGGCGAAGTTGAACTGCCTGTCGCCTAATTTAACAGTTAAAACCTCAATTTTTATCCAGCCGAGCTTGGAAGGCTGTCCGTTTTTCGACGGGATGATCGGAAGCCACGGGCGGTACTGCAGTTTGCCGGCCAAGTAGAGGCTTGCCGGAACCACGACGCTTTTGAACTGCGAGGTCGCGTACCCGTCTGCAACTATGTAGATTGGCTCCTCTCGAGGCTCAGGAGGCTTCGGAATAGTTGGCGTTGACGGGGAGGCGTTGATGGCTGGCTGTGCGAAGGCTGGGCCGACGAGTAGGAGGAGCGTGAAAGCCGCGACCCATAGCGACGCGAGACGAACTCTGCTCATTTCCCAACCGGAAAGGTTTATGCGCCAGCGCTTTAAAATTGCACTCATGGTTGAGTTTTTCGCTAGGTTGATTAGGTTGAGACGACTGCGGAGTGCCGTTAGCGGGATTTTAAAGCTTTTGCTCGCTTTACGTTTGAGGGCTCAGGCTTGGGCGACGTAGTGATCCACGGTCGTGCGCAGAGGTTCAAAGAAGCCATGAAGGTCTTCGCGGAGGCGAAGCTCTCAGGCTACAACGCTGAGCTTTGGCTGATGGAGGAGGACTCCGACGGAAACAGGTACGCCGTCATATCGAGGGTTAAGAGGAGGGGGAGAAACCCGAAGCTTAAGCTTCTGGATAGGCTGGACGGCGAAATGTTAGACGCGCTGAGGCTTCCCAAGGAGTTCAAGATAGTCGGCAGGTGGGTTGAGTGCATGGCGCTCAACGACAGGAAAACGCTCCTTGTAAGGGGCGAAAGGCTCAGGCTTCAGCCGAAAGCGAGTGCTGTAGGCTAGGCGCGAAACGCATAAAGGCTTTTTCCGCGTTAAATGCAGGCGACAGCTAGGCTTTTGGAGGACACGCTTCCGTCAAGCCACTTGACGGTTACCGTGACGACGTACTTTTGGCCAACAGTCACCTGCAAGCCTGTAATCGTTAGGCTGGCGGTCCTGCCTGGCTGAAGTTGAGCTGCTGTGGAAAGCCAGTAGGTGAAGGCTGCGGCGTACTTTCCGCCGTCTCGATTTGAAAGCTGAGAGGTTTCAGCGTTCAGGTAGAAGCCGCCGCCCATCTTTACCGCCGCGGCTAAATCCCTCCCGCCGCTTTCAGCGTAAAACCTGTAGGACGGCGCAATCCCATACCATGCGACTGTCCTCACTCCACTCAAAGGGTTTGCAACTGTTACGCCGAATTTTGACAGAGCCTCTGTCCCTTCAGTTGTTGGAGCGTGCGCCGTGTTTCCCCACGCATCTGCGGAGGCTCCAACGCTTGAAAGGAAAGTGTTCAAGCCAGCCGAACCTATCCCTTCCAGCTGCGTGTAGAACAGCGGGTAGCCGACCGCCGTAGCGAATATCCAGCCTTTCGTCTTCACGTTCTCCGCTATCGCGAGGAAGTAGCTCTGCCAGTTCGCCCACGTATCAGGCCTAGGAATGCGCTCTCCGTGGCAGTTTATTACGACTGCGCCTTCAGGCGGGTTCCTGACGAGGCTGTCGAGATCGCTTAAAGTGGATATCTTGGTTACGGTTGCGTCGCCGGCCTGCGAGAGGACATCCATGCAGCCCTGATAAAACGTGGGAGGGTCAACCCAAGAGCCTGAAACACCGTCGACGCATATCAGGTAGAAGCTTTTAGTTGAACCAGCCACGTTTTCAACCGGGCCGCCGTCGGCCTGTATTGAAACCTTGACAAGCTGCGCAGTTGCGGACCCCGTGTTCTTAACTGTTATCGAGAGCATCCCGCCTGTCGACGCTTTGACGAGGTCAACGTTCACTATGTCAAACGTGTGCTTCGGCGCCAGTGAGCCGAATAGACCTGAAATTAAACTGTAAACCACTAAGCCGGCTGAGACAACTATGGCTATGAGGATTATAGTGGCTATGAGCGGACTGACGGCTTTTTTGCACTGCTTCACCCATACCACCACATGTAAGGACAACTGTAAACTTTAAAGCCATGTTTTTCCATGCCTTCCATTTTAACGTTTTCGCCGTTCAGAGCAGGTGATGAGGAAGGCGCTTCTGGCCTTAGCGGTCTTAACGGCTGCGGCTGTCTGTATAGCGTCCGCCTTCTTCATGATTGTGGATCATGCCCCGGTGAGCGTGGACTTCGAGGACGCCAGCTGGGGAGGCGGCTACGCCGAGAGGGTTGGCGGGTTGTGGAGGCTTGCGGTTCCGCTAAATGGGCAGGAGGCTCGCGCAGCGTTAAGGAGCAGGCAGGAGTTCAGAGGTGGATACTTCGAGGTTGAAATGAAGACTGTGAGCAACCGCGTGGGAGGAAGCGCCTTCTACCTTTACGCTGGAAAGGAGCCGGACGACTTTGAGGAGGTAGACGTTGAAGTGTACGGTTTCATGGAGAACGTTAGCGACGCCTATGCAAACCTAAACCCGGCAACCGCGGACTTCACGTGCTGGGTCAACGGACAGCGGCACATGGTTAGGACGAGGCTGGGGTTTCTGGCGTGCGAAGGCTTCCACACTTACGGCGTGAAGTGGGTTCCAGGCGAGGCCGTAGAGTTCTACGTTGACGGAGTTAAGGTTGTAGCCTTCTACGGGGAAAGGGTTCCTAAAAGGCCTATGAGGCTTTATTTGCAGACTTGGTACGCCGGATGGATGAGCGAGTTCGGCACGCCTGAAGGTGAAGCCGTCACGCTATTTAGAAACGTCAGCGTTCACCCGTGAACGTGGGCTAGAATAAGCGCTGTTTCAAGGATGGCTCCGATAAGGAAAGTTGCGTAGACTTTCGCCATGTTGGCGGCCGTGATCTTCCTTTGGAGAGGGTAAAGCGCGGCGAGGTAAAGCCCAAGCGCTTCGACGGCTGCGACTGGAAGCCAGAGGTGGATCAGTTGGAAGTTGAAAGCCGACAGTCCGCCTTCGACGAAGAGGCTGTTGAGGATTATGAGAGCCGCGAACGCTGCCGAGAAAAGCCTCGCGCGCTCCTTGACCAGAACCTCCCTTCGCTTGAACTTTTCAGGCAGAGCGTCGATTAGAGCGATGTAGAAGCTCATGCCAGCCGCGACGGCTGTTGCCGCGAGCGAGTTGTGCGCGAAGATCAAAGCGGCCATCCAAGGCCCCGACCGAAGAATGGCGGAGGCGTTTGACGTGAACACGTCTGTTTCGAAGCGGACTAAAGCCAAAAAGGCCGCCGTAGCCAGCCCCAGCGCAAAAGCCTTCTTCAACGCTTCACACCATTAATGAAAAGCGTGGAATGATTAAAACGGAAGGCATGGACAACCATGCGCTTAACTTTAAAGTTTTCGCGAGGTGTATGCGCGGGAAAGGCATGCCTGAACACTTTTCCGCCTTCGCCCTCATCCTCGTCGCGTTAGTCGGCGGAATCGCCCTTTACCCCGTGCTCATGCAGTACAGCGGCGTCGGCTACTGCGCCTTATCGGTTGAGAGCGCTGAGGCAAGCTCCTCGACGGGCGGCGTTGTTGTGGCGGTCTCGTTCCAGAAC
>Ga0080004_1132618_pt1 | contig 17832 bp, 30 predicted proteins | sample WasSprMetagenome_FD_69207 | JGI IMG/M metagenome (GOLD analysis project Ga0080004, IMG submission 69207) | Sulfidic aquatic microbial communities from Washburn Spring, Yellowstone National Park, USA - WS (SPADES assembly) (version 2) | ecosystem: Environmental > Aquatic > Thermal springs > Hot...
ATAGCATATAACAAAAATATAAAAACTGTTGAAAAATATATTTTTTAGTATTCGAAAAGTTTATAAACACAGAGGTTTACGCACTATGTCCCAAGCTTTTGGCTCTTGGGACAAAAGAGGAGGTGAATGAAAATGGTGAGTATAGGGGAGTTGATCGAGAAAAAGGAAAAAGTACTAGTTTGCGTTTGGGAAAATGAGGAGTTCTGGCTCTATGAGCCAGAACTCTTCGAGAAGTGGAGAGGACAAAAAGAACTTGTCATGGGGCCGGAGAGGGAGAGCCCCGAAAGTGATGCAGGGCATTTTGTGCTTCGCATTTATCGCAATAAGCATGGATATTGGCTTTATAAGACATGGATTCCCCATTTTGGATATTCTTGGGAGGAAGATCAGTTATACTTCCTCCCAGAATTTTAATTTTCTCCTTTTTTTTTCCACACTTTGCTATTTGATAGCAAATATCTATTTATTTTTTTATTTTATTTTTGATTAACGAAAAGCTTATATAAATTGAAGTATATTATATAATGTATATAGCTATGTGAGAAATAAACAAAATATAAAAACTGTTGAAAAATATATTTTTTAGTATTCGAAAAGTTTATAAACATGAAGGTTTACTCACTCTGGAGAAAAAAAAAGGGGGTGAAGGGGAATGGAATTGAGTAGAGAAGTTGAGCAAGTGAAGGAGAGAGTTAAAAACGGGCACATAACTATTGCTGAGATCGGGCAATTTATTAAGGCGTTTAGTGATAAGATTGAACAGAAAATGGAAAAAATGAAGGACCTTGAACAGAGAATTGCTGATTACAGAGAGAGAATTTCTCAACTTGAGAAAGAAAAGCAAAGGGTGAGAGAGGAAATACGCGAGTTAAACGTGCTTATCGGCGAAATTCAAGACACAATAAAAGCCATAGGTTTTGTGGCAACTAGTAAAGTCAGCGAAAGGCCTAGAGGAAAAGGGCAAAGGGTATACGTAAAGGTGACTGAGGCCGGCGTAAAAGCCGGCCTAGTGGGAATAGCGGGAGAGTTTGACTCCATGGCAAGGGCATTATATGCTCTTAAACCCGAAATGACTGGAAAGCGAACGGACTTCAAGCGAAAGCTTGAAGTCCTTGCTGAACAGGGGTTGATCGAGCTTCAATTCCTGTAAAATTTAAATTTTTGTTTTTTAATTCGCTTTTTTGTTTTTTAATTTGACTGCTAATAGCTAACAAGCACTTTATTATCCTTTTTATGGAGAAAGAAGTTAAGGAGGTGGTGGGAATGGGGAGAATGTATTTGCTAAGCACCGGCTACGTGCCGGTGGACTTAGAAAAATGGAGAAGAATAGTTGTAGTGCAGAGAATCGTAAGTGTGCAAGAGGCGAGGCAACTGCTTGCGAATGGATTCGTTAGCGCAGTGGGCCATCAGAGCACTGCCGAGATAATGAGCCAAGTGCTCGGTATACCTGTGCCCTATTGTAGGGCGCAGGTATACTTGGAGCCCGGCGATCAAGCGATTTGCTTTATTCTCAAGGCCCGCCCGCCTGAAGGGCGGGTCTTGAGCAAGGAGGAGCTTGAGAGCATTGGTTACTATTTCATTTACGCAAAAGTCCTGAGCAGTGAGCTCGTTCATGAGCTCGCTGCTCAGGGTATTTGTTAATTTTTTTTTTCTTTTCTTTTCTTTTCTTTTCTTTTTTTGCCTTCGGGCAAGGCTGTGAAGCATGTACTATTTTTATGGGGAAGGCCCGGAGGTGCTATGCGAGATGTGGGTTTTTAGAAACTGCGACGAGTGCGATAGTGGGGACTGCGAATTATGCAGTCCCACGCTCACCTTGAAGGTGGGCAGAAGGGGCAGAGTTGTTCTTTGCGACGATTCTGGAAAGGTTGTTGCTTTTGGGTACGAGGAAGTTATGCGTGCACTCTGGAGCAGGTATATCCCGCTCCCAGAGTGGATAGATGAGGGGTGGTAGGAAATGGAAGTAGCGGAGATAGAATTAACACCGGAGCAAATCGAAGCTCTACCGAAAGTCAGAGCTTACTGGAGTCATAGTTATAGGGACTACGATTTATGGCTTACTGCGAGAGAGCGGCTTACCTATGGTCTCCTGTGGATTTTCGAATGTCCACATGGTCGCTGGCTGTTAATTGGTGCACCGGCGACCGTGCATGGTAAGCACAAGAAGATTTGGAGACAAGGAGTTCTAAAACTACCTGAGCAGCACAGGAACTGCGAATACAAGCTTTATGCTGTTAGATTCAGTGACCTGGATACTATGCTTGAAGTATACTTCAAGTTTGAGTTATATTAGTGCTCAGGGGTGCTCAGGGGATTTGTTAATTTTTTTTTTTTTTATTTATTTTTTTATTTATTTTTTCTATTTTTATTTTTTCTATTTTTATTTTTTTGAAAAACGAAAAAGCTTATATACATGTAGGTATATTCACTTTTGGAGAAAAAAAAGGGGGTGGGGAGAAATGGAAAAGGTTGGCAAAGGCGATTATAAGCATCTGCAACGTTGTACGCTGTGCAGAGGTACTTTTTAAGTAGGGGGTGGTAAAAATGGCGAGGTGGAAAAACGAAAATGGAGAGTGGGTTTATCTGGGTGATCAACGTTATGGATGGATAGACTACAAAAAACAGCAACAAGCATGCAAGACCTGCGATCACGGCCCCTGGGGCTGGGGGGCCGGCAGTTGTGCTGATATTTGTCAGAAGGGCATAGTATATATTTTAGAATGGAATGAAGAGACCGGTATAGTGCTTTATTCAGCGAGAATCGATGATTATAAAGCAGTGCCTGACAAAGTGATCTGTGTAGTTAATAGTCTGCTTTCAGCGAGAGAAATGTGGCAATATCTCGTTCAGCAAGGTGTAGCTCCATATCTTCCATAGTAGGTGGTGAAGAAATGAGGGAAGTGGAAGTGGAGAAGTATGTCATTGATAAGCTTAAAACATGCAAGCAGTGTGTTTACCAATACAAGCTCTGCGAGCACGGTGACATAGAAGACCTGCGGGAAAGGCTGTGGTGCTACGGTTATGCACAGCTTCAACAGGCTTTCAACACCACCAGTTATTGGCTTATTCCTGAGGAATCAGAGCACCAGTTCTTCAGTTACCTAGACTGCTTGGTACTGCGTGCTGCTATCGATCTGCAATGCTACCCGTTTTGCTGGGATAGTGCTTCTTATATAACGGTTGACCTTCTGATCAAAAACAGCAGTAAAGCAATAACCCTCGAAGACGACAGCTATCTGCTGCTGTACAGAGACTACTTTATTATCGTTTACCACTTCTGGGGAGCATATGCTAAGCATGTGGTCATTTTTCCGTATGACAGCAGCAATATAAACAACTTCTGTTACTTCTCAGCGAGAGTCTGCAAATACGTTCTGGAGATGGACACATCGCAGATTCCAAGCGGTGTTTTGGATGTGATTTCTGACTACGTTGCGCTCTACAATTTGTATGAAAAAAGTGTGTGGGGGTGGTGAGCGTGAGAATTACGAAGCTGCACATATTTGACAGGTGCCTCCTCCTTGGAGCACCAGGGATAGGAAAAACTGAGGTAGTGAAGCAGAAAGCGCAGGAGGAGGCAAAGAAGAGGGAGAGGGAGTTTATTGATTTGAGGGATAGAATACCAGAAGACGTCTTTGAGAAGCCAGAGCGATACTATGTGTTTTACAGGGTAGTAGCACCGCATGTTTTTCCGGAGGACTTGGCATTGCCTAGAGCACATGATAGGTTCGTTGAGTTTATTCCGCCGAGAGTCTTATCAGTGCTCAGCGTTCCCGGCATAGAGGGAGTGTTGTTCATCGATGAGCTCACCAACGTGCAGAGGGATGATCAGATGAGCATGTTCTTCTCTCTGATTCTAGAAAAGGAAGCAGGATGGATGCTGAAGCTCAGCGATGGCATTAAAATAATAGCCGCTGCTAACACTTCGGAGTGGTCAGAGATAGCTAGAGCACTTCCGAAGCCGCTGAGGAACAGGATGACCGTGATATCAGTTGATCCACCGACAGTCGATGAGTGGATCAGCTACATGCACTCAAGGTATGGAGATCAGTGGGACACTGTAACAGCAGCCTATCTCAAGGCTAATGAGCAGGATTTCATCAAGCCACCGGCGGATGATGATGGGTTCAGTGCATTTCCAACGCCTAGGTCGTGGACCAATGTGGCGATTATGGTGCACAGGTTCAGAGATGCTGACGATGAGTTCATTGAAGAAGTGGTGGTTGGTAACTTGGGAAGAGAGGTTGGTGCAAAGCTGCTTGCGCTTATGAGGACGAGAATCAACGTTGCAGAGGTGCTTGAAGGGCTTAAGACAAATCCGAGCATGTTCAGCGGTTTGTCAGTAAATGAGAGGATACTTGTGATAAATGCATTTGCTTCAGTAAGTGCAGAGAAGCTGAGGGATTATCAGAAGTTCGTTGAATACATGGCCGAGCATGACAGGGACTACCTAATGATTTCAGTTATGCTGATGGACAGATCGAAGAGGGCAAAGTTCTTCGGAACATTCACGAAAGTAATGCAAAAGGTTGCCGGAGACATTTCCAGGTACCTGTACGGGTGAGGGTGATTTGCATGGATTTGAGGAGTGAGATTAAGAGCATAATAGCGTCGCTTACTGTGAAAGAGCCAGTGATAGGCATATTCCTTAGAAGGACATGGATCTACGAGAGCAGAGAGAATCCCATGCCGGCATGGACAGACGGGATCAGGATATACGTCAATCCCGATATGTTTGCAGCTGTACCGCAAAATGAAAGACCTACTGTTCTGGCACATGAAGCTCTGCACATCTTTGAACTCCATTTTCCGAGGGCAGAGGCTATCAATGTTCCGCAGATGATAGCCAATATTTCTGCTGATGCAAAGGTTAACCAGCATCTATCTGAGTCCAACTTCAAGATACCGCATAATGCTATTACTCCATCTTTTATTGCAAAGATTACTGGCGTTGCATCTTATGATATAGAGAGAATGAGCTTTGAGGAGATCGTTAAACTGCTGATGAAGAACTGCGACAGTGGTTTCGGGATGGTCAGTGAATCAAGTTGCGACTTAAAGAAGACAAATAGCAAGGGGGAAGTGCTAAACGAAGGGGATGAAGAGGACAGTAAAGCAAATACTGCTGAGGAGATAGAGAAGATAGCAAGGAGGAAAGCCGTTGAGTCTGTTGTAGTTGCTAAGACTGCTGGAAAAGTTCCTGGGTGGGCAGAGAGGATTGTGAACGAACTGCTAAAACCGAAGGTGGACTGGAGGAGAGTGTTGAGGGCTGCATTGGAGAGAGGGATTGGCAGGAAGGTAAGGAGGTCATGGACTAAGCCTAGCAGGAAGAGCGAGTGCTTCCCAGGAAAGGAGTTGATGACAATGAACAGTGTGGTTGTTGCTGTGGATACCAGCGGAAGTATAGGCGAGATGGAGATACGGCGATTCATTTCAGAAGTGTATGGGATATGCAAGGAGGTGGCCAATGTTACTGTTATCCCATGGGATGCTAGGGTATATGATCCGATAAAGATCACAAGAGCAGGAGACGTGAGGAAGGTAAAGCTCGCTGGAGGTGGCGGGACTGTTTTTCTACCTGTTGTTAAACTGCTTGAGAAGATGAGGTATGACCGGCTGGTCATACTGAGCGACTGGGATATAGGTGATCTGCATGATAGGGAGGTGGAGGAGTTTATGCGTGTTAATGCGGGTAGGATAGTGGCGGTTACCACGTATAAGCAGCCGCCTGGGTTTTTGAGAAATGTGATAAAGCTGGAGGTGAGAGCGTGAGGGATGATGAAGTGATATCTGCTGTTGTTGATGCGATTAGAAAAGCGAGAGAGCTGTCTGCAAAGTCCAGTGAGTATTTCAGTACTGTGGATAGATTTAATGCACTGGTCTTGAAGCAGAGGAATCTGGTGGAACGGTCAGTGTATGTGGAGTTAAAGGCAGATGTGCCGCAGGATCTGTATGAGCTGGGAGGGCCGAATGTTAGAGCACACGAGAAGTTCATGCGTATGGTGGAAATACTTGAAAAGGGGCCGAGCAGAATGGTAAGGTCGAATATTGAAGTCATGTCGTCAGAGATGGTAATACGCAGGGAGGACAGGGAGGACATGGCATTCGGGTTGCATATTGAGCTCGTGAAGCCAGACCTGTGTGACATAGCGGCTATAGCTATCGTGGAGAAATACGGCAGAGTAATATCAAGGATACTGGAAGAGGTGCAGAGAAAGTCAGAGGAAGTTGCTGAGGAATACAGAAAGGCTGCGGAGATAGCGGCTGTTGTAGATGCTATGCTGAGGTGAGAGCATGGATGATGTGATTTCTGAGATTTCTGATGTGATAATGAAGTTGAGAGAGATGTCTGAGGTGTGCAGAGAGTATCATGATACAGTGGTAAATCTTGATAAGATAGTAACTCAGGAGCGTAGTCTTGTCGAGCACACGGTATTTGTGCAGTTTGAAGCAGAGGTGCCTGAAGTGCTGTTTAAGATCAGGGATCGGTATACCAATGCATATCGCAAGTTCCTTGAGCTGATTGATGTTCTTAAGGAGTACCACGGCAAGATGGCTAAGTCAGTGGTGGAGGTAGAGGGAGAGATAAAGATAGATAAAATTGGCGATAGTGCTCCAAGGCTGTGGATAGATCTCAGAAGGCCGAACTTGTGCGATATACTTATGGCAGCGATTGTGGAAAAGTATGGCAGGGTGATTTCAAGGATTGTCGAGAAGTCCAAGAAGAAGGCAGAGGAAGTTGCTGAGGAATACAGGGTGGTGGCGGAGATTGCTGCTGCTATAGATGCTATGCTGAGGTGATCGTATGTACTGCATTGTTAAGTCCGTTTATAATAACGGTGCTAAGAACTACTACCTTATAGTGGCGAAGGAGAAGATACCGAGGATAGAGAAGCTGAAGACATATAAGAGCATAGTTCATGCGGATGAAGTATACCCGGTGTCCGTATTAACTATCAGCTGCGGCAAGGAGGACAGTCTCTGGAAGGAGTTCGCAATGCAAGTGCCGGAGAATGTCTGGATGAGTATGGAAGAGTTCGAAAAGTTGATAGGTGCTTTCACGGAGAGTATAAGGCAGATGATGGTGGGTGTATTGCATCGCAAAATTGAGGATAACCCGGTGCCTGATAAGCCGAAAGGCAGAGAGAAGACAAAGTATCCGAAGGTCATATACTACCACGGGTATGGCCCGTATAAGAGCATGATTGTGAGTAGTCTGAAGAAAAAAGCGAAGGAAAGCTACACTACCAGTCGGTCAGAGGTGTACATGTTCAGCAAGTCGTTTGCGATAGATGAGGACTATAGAATGGTATTATTGCCATACGATGTGAATGAGATCGACACCGACAGGCTGATGCAGTATAAATGGGATGTGATTAATGCTGTGGAGTGTGTCACGAAGAGTCCTGAGTACGGCCAGCTGCCAGATAACATAAGGAGCGTAATCGACTATGTGAACCTGCTTGTGCATGCACTGGAGTGATCGGTATGTATCACACGGCGGTTTACAGCGTTGGGAGCGAACTGACAGTATACAGGCTGGACTTGTTCACGCAGGGGAAGATGGATGTAATCGAGGCAGTGTCAATGCTGGACATGATGTTCGGTATTTGCGATGCGGTGGAGGTGGACATAGAGCATATCCCTGTAAAGCTGGACAGAAATCAGGTGATTGCTACGGAGTTCACGGACACGGTGGATGTGGTGTCATGGCCAGAAGGAGACCTTGATGCGATTAGGAAATACAGAAGAAGAAGGATAGGCATTGAGTTCATGCACTCTACAAGGTTTATCGACCGTGATGCATGGAAGTGGCTCAGAGATAAGTGCAGAAAGATAGATGTGTATTCATTCCAGCCTGTAATGTCAACGCACATCAGGGGAGTGCTGAGGAGGACGGAGGACATAGTCAGACTCGCACGTGAGAAGTGCAAGAGGTTCTCCTATGTGCTCGACCCTATGGGGATGGAGAAGATGATCATTGCCAGCGGATATAAGGACTTGGATGTGCTGCTGAACATGCTGCCAAATGAGTCCTATACGGTGAAGGACGGGTGCGTTGAGGTATTCAGTACTGAGCAGTTTGAGAGAAGTCATGTGTTCAGGAGGTGGTAGTGTGATTAATTTGCGGTTTAAGGGGGATAAAGTTGTGGTTAGCGTAGATGTTGGAGATGGCAAAGTAGCGAAAATTGAGAAAAGCATAGATGACCTTAAGTTGGACATGAAAGCGGTGGTGAGGAATAGCTTCAGGGAGAAGTATAACTACTCGGCTGAGGGGTTCGCAAGGTTGGTTGGCAAGTATGTGGAAGAAAAGATGTTCCGTGAGGTGCATGTCATTGCCGCTGAAGCTGTGGTAAACTGCGATCAGTATCCTGCGACATACAGTATCAGCAGGTTCTTTATGCCGGACGTCAGGGAATTTCTCGGCAGAATTGCGAAGAGGGTTATACCGCTTGACAGTTTCGCTGGGAGAGAGCTGTACATGCTGGATAAGTGCTTCGTTATTGTGTTTTCCAGCAGGTTCTATACGCTGCCTTATGACCCGTCGAAAATATGCATTGGAGAAGAGGATGCTCCTGGATCTCCCAGGTTTGTGGATATCGAATTCGTGAACGAAGTATACAGATATAAACTGCCTGAGAGCATAAGGAGTGTGATAGACTACTATCTGCTGCTGTGCTGGTCGATGAGGTGAGAGGTATGGTCGGACTCGTGGAGGTAACGTGGCGGTTTGATGGTAGCAGGTTTATAGTGGAGATCTCCCGAGGTGGAGAAGTGCTGTACAGTACAGTGAGGGATGTTGGAGAGCTGGAGATATCGGTTGCAGATATAGTTAGCAGAGTGTTCAGGAAGAATAAGCGGTATACTGCAGGCGGGATGGTAACGAGAAGTGGTAACGTCATTACTGCTATCAAGAAACACATAATGAGTAGAATGGACATATGGGCAATAGATGCTATTATGAACTCGGGAGTATACCCGCTGTCATACGAGGTCAGGAGACCAGCGTATGATGACGTATTGAAGTATCTGGCTGGTATTTCGCTGGAACGCATAGAAATTTTGGGGGATAATGTAGTCATATTCAGGATGCCCGAGAACTTTGTTACAGTGCATTTCAAGCGTGTTACTGTATTTCCGTATGATGCTGAGAAGATATCCGTTATTCAGTATGATGAATATTACGAGGCTGATGGTGTGCTGTGGCATGCTGTTGATAACAGAGTTGAACTGCCTAAAGATATTGAGTCTGTGCTGTCATACTACGTTATTGCGTATAGGATGTTGAAAGGAGGTGATAGGAAATGAAGTGTTTGTTCTGCGGTAGTGAGGTTAGGTTATCGAGAGCGAATCTGGTTAGCTGCAGGGTGTGTGGGATAGTGCCGAACCCGAAGAAGCTTGTGCTTGACAGCGATGAGGTGGGGATACTGAGAGAGGTCGGCGTGATGAGGGCATCAAAGATAGTGGCAGACTACGGGATAAAGGGGCTTGAGTATATACTTCGGTATGAGTCGCTGAGGAGGAAGAAGCTGTATTCGGAGATAAAGATGCTGCCGCTGCCGAGAGGACTAGACAGAGGAACCGCAGAAAAGATACTGGCGAATCTTTTTGGGTATATATCTCCGAGTGAGATGGCAATCGCACAGTTTCTCAGAGTGTGCTGTGAGACAGGTATACCTGCTGAGAGGATATCCGATGGGATGAGCATACTGAACGGGATTGCCAAAAAGAGGACTGTAAAGCTCGCTGAAGCTGCTGCGATATATTACCTCATCTCGGGGAAGACGCAGGCGACTGTGTCGAAGATGTTCGGTGTTACAGAGGTCACTCTCAGGAACTCGCTGCGTAGGCTGGAGAGGGAGGGCACTGTCTGCTAAAAGATTTTCAAATTTTTTAAATTTATTTTAAGAGAGAAAATAAAAAAGCTTATATACTTGAAAAAAGAATTAGGCACTGGGGGTGGAAATGAGGAAAACGACAATCGGAGTTACGAAAGCGACAAAGAAGAGGATCAACAGGATAGCAGCGGAGAAGAACCTCACCATGGAGGAGGTGGTCCAGATGGCGTTGGACGCTCTGGAGGTGAGCATGTATGGCAGTGGTGATAGTAACTAAGCCGATTATAGCACTGATAGACTTCGTTGGCAGAGAAAAGCTTGCAGAGATGCTTGAGGAATTTGAGAGGCTTGGAAGAGCAGATGTCCCTAAGTTCGACAGCTACGAGGTCGGACACCTGAACATTTCGGAGGAGATGCACTACAGGCTCAGAAAGGCAAAGATAGAAATGGAATACAGGTCGTTCAACGAGTTCATTACGGACGTGGTGCTAAGCTACTACGTGAGAAGGCTCGGCAGAGAAGTCGTTGTAGCTCTGCTTAAGCTTGCCCCCGGAGGAAATATGGGGAGATAAAATTCGAAAAGGAGGAGGTGAGCGGTATGGGTTGGTATGAGATTGCGAAAAGCAGGTTTGGAATAGAGGAAGAGAAGATAGAGAGGATGTCGAAGGTGCAGGTAAGCGAGGGCGGTAGGATACAGCTCCCGGACATAGGAGAGGAACTGATAGTCTACATAACAAAGGATCCGCAGCCGGTTACAGCGGAGAAGCTGAAGGCAAGAGGAATAGAGGAAGCTCTGTTCGCAAGGTGCAGAAAAGTGGAGGACGGAGAACTCAGCAAGGCGGAATACGATCTGCCGATGAGCAAGACAATGGTAATGACAGCGGCTTCTTCGCTGATGAGGAACGGTCTTGACCCGAAGAGGGAGAGCCTTGTCGGCAAGGTATTCCTGATAGTTGCCAGAGAGTGGAAGGACGCTCCGAAGGAGTACAGAGAGCAGAAGGGCAAGGTAAAGACATACGTGATGGTCTACAAGCCCGACCTGACGGAGAGGTTCAAGGCAAAGGAGATAGCAGAGCTGGAAGAAGCTGCAAAGGACTTCGAACTTTAATTTTTTTATTTTTTTCTCGGGGTGTCTGGATGGACAGGAACACCTGCATATTCTGCAGGATAAGCAGTATGTTCGACAGTGAGGAGTTTGAGGACGCAGAAGTATACGACAGGTACGTGGCATTTAAGGGTCATCTGGAGGTGAGGAAATGAAAGCGGATGCGATTAAGAAGATGGTCAAGAACAAGGTACTGCTTAGGGGAGCAAGCGGTACTGGGAAGACTCACAATGCATTGCAGGTGAGCTTCCTGTTTTCGAGAAGCGGTAAGAAGGTAGCGTACGTGGATCCTGAATGGGGGTGCCAGAAGGAGATAGCGAGCACTGATGTGAAAGATGAAGACATAGCAAACATAGACTTATATATAACGACGGAGTGGAAGAGGACGCTCCACCAGGCAGGAGACGGAATTTACATCGGGGGATTTGTAAACGCTATGGGAAAGATAGCTGAGGGAAACTACGATCTGGTGATCATAGACTCGATGAACGAGATAATGGCAATACACAAGAAGTACCTTGAAGACAAGTTCATAGCACAGGGCTTCTACATACCAAAGGAGAATGTCGTCGAAATAAAGGATCCAGATACGTTCTCTCTGCCGTTCCAGTTCTACAACAAGATCTACGACGAGATGCTTTCGGTGATATACGACATGCTTCAGACGAACAGCCACATGCTGTGCACAATGCACCCGATAGGGGATACGGACACAAAGAAGAGAGTTCAGAGCGAGATAGACAGGAAGTTCGACACGATAATAGAGCTAGGCGTAACGATAGAGGAGAATAAGAAGGTGTGGTACGGGGTGGTGGTGAAGAACAGGGGGAAGGACATAGTTGTCAGGATAGCCGATGTGGATAAGAAACTCATAGACATGTTCAGCAGGGTACTGTGACAGCAAAAAATATAACCTGGTAAAGCAAGGGACATCTATGAGAGACAGGCTTATGTATATAGCAGGGATCGTGATACTAACTCTGATTACACTGTTCGTAGCATACGTAATGTTTCTATTGGACGCTTCAGCAGGTAATAAGTAGGGGTGGGAGTGTGGATCTGATGAAGATCAAAGCAGAACTCGATCTCATGTCTACCACAGGAGAAATAGACTGGGATAGGTTCGTAAAGGTTCGTGTTAGGTCTATTGCCAAGGACGCTGTCAAGAAGAGGACCAGGGAGTACGGCAACAAGGGGTTAGCTGCGAGCTATATGGCTCTGTCGGGTATGATGAGTAAGGACTTCCAGAATGTTTACATAATTGGAAGAAAAAATAGTGAGGCGATGAGCTACTACAACTACATGCTCGAAAAGCTCGGGTTCAGCGGAGTGAGTTTGGCTCCCCCAATACCGAAGCTTACACAGTTCTTTGGCGGTAGCTCTTATGTGAGGCTTTATGAACCTATATCCAATGAGCTTGCGAATATGGCTGACGATATGTACATGTCATTTGTTGACCTGTCTACGCTAGCAATACTCCGTGGGTGTTCTCTTAGGGAGTATGAGAGGATATCTGAAGATGCTTTGAAAGCCATTGATAAGTCGCTGAACATATCCAGATCCGTTATTACTGCTATGTCATCGTGTGTCTCACGTTATGATGATGAACTCTATGAGGACATGGTAAAAACCATGGGGATTGTCAGAAGCGGAGAAAAGGTAAGAGTGGATATCCGTATTGACAGATCGATACGGGATAGGCTCAGAGAGGTAAAGGGGAGCAATAGGATAAGTGATCTAGTGGAAAATATAATAATCGAGTGGATGATGCGTGGTAACACCAGCGAGAGTCATGATGATGAGGACAAAAGACGGGGTTTTTCAGGAGAAAATGACATAAAGCCCGTATATAAAAATCATGAATGGCATAAACACGGTGAATAAAAATGATTTTGAGAAAAAACCCCGGCAAATCATGATTTGTCATGGTTATGAGGGGTTATTATATATGTGTGCAGTAAAATCAGGAGGTGGCTCAGAAATGGAAACGGGGGCAATAGGAAGACAAGAAAAGGATTTATATAAAAAGATATATAGAAGTGATTTTTGGAACTTTGGAACACTATAGTGTTCCAAAGTATATAGTATGTAGTGGGGTGAGGTGTGTGGAGGTGGTCTGGAGACCGAAACAGAGAGAGACAATCGAGAAATGCGTGCAATTAGTAACACTGGGAATGAAAAACGTATTAATAGATGCACCCACCGGATTCGGAAAGAGCTTGGTGAACTACCACATAGCCAGAGAACTGCACGAGCTGTACGGTTACGATGTGTACTATCTCACTCCTCAGGTTACACTGCTTGACCAGATAGAGAGAGACAGAAATCTGAGTATAGCCGTTGTTAAGGGGAGGGAGAACTACAAATGCTTCTACGGTAAAAACTGTGCTGTTGGAGCCTGCAGACTTATAAAGGGGTTTGTATGCGACGAGATATGTCCTTACAGAGAGGCAAAAGACAGGGCACTGGAACACTGGATATCTGCGATGAGCTTCGCATACTACATAGTTGAGAGGATGTTCGTTGGCGAGTTCAATGACAGGGAAGTTATAATAGTTGACGAGGCAGACGACCTTGAGAACTGGGCAGATGACTTCGGGAGCTTTACATTCAAGGTGGATCAGACGTTTACGGATCTAGACAGCATTGTGGTGTGGGCAAAGTCCGTCAGAAAGGCGGTGATGAAAGAGCTCATGGATATAGACATGGCTGACGAGAAAAGCGAGAAAGACATAGAGAGATACGAACAGCTCAGCAAGTACGCACTTAAGCTCGGAGTGTTCCTCGACAGTGTACAGACCGACAGGAGTAACTGGGTGTTCGAGTGTGACGGGAAGAAGCTCACTGTAAAGCCCGTGGACGTTGGGAAGATACTTAAGAAACTAGTGTGGGACACGTCAAAGATAAGGATATGTTCTAGTGCAACGATACTGAACAGGGTAATGTTCTGCAAAACCGTTGGACTGGATCCAGACAAGACCGCAATGATAAGAGTGAACAGCTTCTTCCCGAAGGAGAACAGACCTGCGTTTTACATACCGATAGCCAAGATGACGAAGGAAGTGCGTGAGAACAGCTACGGAGCCATAGCCGAGGCTGTTGCGAAGATAGTCGAGATATTCAGGGGTCACAGGGGGATATGCCATGCACACAGCTACGAGATAGCCAAGGCGATATACAGCAGGGTAAGCGTGGACGGAGTGAGAGTAGCCCTTCATGACAGGGAGGACAGGAAAAAGGTGTTCGATAGGTTCCTTGACGGAGAGATAGACTTTCTTGTCTGCGTTGGGTTTGTCAGGGGAATTGACCTGAAGGACGACCTGGCAAGGTACCAGATAATAGTAAAAGTTCCGTATCCAGACGAGAGTGACCCGAGGGTAAGGGAGCTGTGGGTTAACAGGAAGGCGTGGAACTGGGCGAGGTACCATGCTGTGAGGAACCTTGTACAGGCATACGGGAGGATAGTCAGGAGCGAGAAGGACTGGGGTGCGACAATTATACTGGATAAGAGTATGGAGTATCTGATAAGGTATAAGAAGCAGTTTCCGGAATGGTTTGTTGAGGCGTTTGAAGTTGCGGATTTTGAGAAAGTAAGGAAATGGCTTGAAGAAAAGGTAAGGGGGTGATTGTATGCGTGTGGTGGTGAAGTCGGAATATTTGAGGTCGTTCTTCGACTCGGTGTCTGCGCTGGTAACCGAGTCAAGGGTGAAGTTCGGAGAGAACGGGATGAGGGCAAGTGCAGTAAACAGCACCGGAGCAGCGATGGTTGTTGCGGAGATTCCAAAAGGGGCTTTTGAAGAGTACAGCATAGATAGAGAAGTGGTGGTGGGTATAGACGTGGAAAAGCTGAGCAGAGTGATGAAGTCGTGTTCGGGAAACGTGGAGATGGCTGTGGACGGTGAGCTGAAGATAAGTACAAAGGATTTCAGCTATAGCGTTTCGGTAATAGACCCGTCTGTGCTCAAGGCCGAGCTGAAAGGGACAAACCTTAAGTTCACGGCAGAGTTCTCACTGAAAGCCGGAGACCTGAGAAACGCAGTAAGTACTGTTAGCAGGGTATCCGGAGATATTGTCATACGGACTGACAGCAGCGGGGTACACATAGAAGCCAAGGGAGACGTGGACAGGATATCCATAAGCTTCCCGGCTCAGGATCTGCCTGAGGCTAGGAGCATGTACGATGCGGAGTACATAAAGAACTTCTTCAAAGCAGCTAGACCTGAGGACACTGTTACTGTGCAGATGGGGACAAAGTATCCGGCAAGGTTTTCGATTAAGCTTCACGGAGGTAAGGTTCTGGTAGACTACCTGCTGGCTCCAAAGATAGAGCCGGAGTGATGGAGATGCTGAATGAGAAGGTGGTGGAAGAGGTAAGGAAGATAGAGCCGAAGACAGTTGAGTACCTTTACAGTGCAGGGAAGGACTCATCTCTGGCTGTGCTGATAACGAGGGATGCGGTGAAGAAGCTCAGGGAAGAGCTCGGGTTCGACGTGTACATGGTGTATGTGCTGATACCTGGAAATACGCATCCGCTTAACGCATACGCAGCTGCTCTCGTAATGGAATGGCACAGGGAGAACTACGGGTTCGAGCCGATCTACATATGCAGGGAGAAGATCCTTCAGGAGTTTGCGAAGAAGTACGGATTCCCTGTCGGGAAGAACAGATGGTGCTTCAGCGAGTTCAAGAGAAAAATATTTAATGACATAGACAAAAAGATGAAACAGCCAATAGTGAAGATAAAAGGTATGAGTCCGAGCGACTCCACTGCCAGAAAGTACATAATAAACGACGAGCTGGAGCTCATATCTCCGAAGGGCACTGTGCCACACTACTCATGGACTCCACTTTTTTCAACTAGCTTGAGTTCAAAGGAGAAGCTGGACCTACTGAGGAAGCATAAAGAGTTCGAGCCAGTGGTGTACCTGTACGATAGGTTCGGGGATTCGATGAACTGCCTGTACTGTCCATACAAGTCAAAGGAGAACATGGAGAAGCTGCACAGGGTCGAGGACATGACTGTTGTGAAGATGTTCATCGACAGGTTCATCTCAAGCAAGAGCGTTAGGAAGTCGGTGTCCGGTATTACGAATATGTCCCTTTCTGATTTCGGCATATGAGGTACTACAGGTTTCCCGACGGGACAGTACTGACTGAAGACGCTTTCAGGTACATCAGCAGGGTTGTCTACAGGTATTTTACAGGACGCATAAGTAGCAGAAGGTTCGAGACACTGATGGGTGCCAGAGGATTTCCCAGAGCTAGAGCTTACCTGATGTACTACTGGATAATAAACAGGATATATCGAGTATTCGGTGCTGGGAGAGAAGTGCTGTTTTGCATGAGTCTGATAAGCACTGGGAGCGATTGGAGGAGGAGGTATCTTGAGTGCAGGGTAAGGACGACAGTTCCTGAGGAAGAGGTGGAGTACATAATGAACTACGAAGTGGATGCATGCTACGCACGTGAGGATGCTCACAGAATGTATGTAACAGAACCAGTATTCGAGTGCGGTGATGTTAGAGACATAGTGGATCTGTTCAAGGCTATGGCCACAAAGTACTTCGAGAGCAAGGGATACGACTACATGATGCTGAGTTCCTCTTCGTGGTATATGGGGTTCATGATATCGGTGGAAGAGGCAACTATTTCAGAGAATGAAAGGGTGGCAGTGCACTGCGAGATATACGATTTCGGAAGTCAGAGGAGATACGAGAACATAAGGAGATGGGTTAACGATTTCTACCTGATACCAAGATACTGGGAGGACTTATGGGCAGCTTGCAGGGATTTCACAGAACAGGTTTACAGTGATGTGTACTACCACTCACAGGGTAAGGCGAGGAGATGGATATGAAGTACAGGCTGTCTGTAGACGTTGACTCGGCAGACATAAACGCTGTAAAGAGCTACTTCAACATGAAACACATTTTTGGGGATGTGGAGATATACAGGACAGGCAGGGGGTTCCACTTCATAACCGATAAGCCAACAGATCTAACTCACAGGATGGCTCTTGGAGATGATCCGGTAAGGGTAATGCTCAGCGAGCTGAGATACAGGGTCAGCGGTGAGCTCGATGATGTAACGTTTGATGTCAAGCTCGGGCGTGGTAGGCGTAAGAGGATGGGTGAGGAGGAGTTTCTGGAGTGTGTGTTTGAGGAGGCTGATAAAGAATGGTGTTTGAGACGGTATTCAAAGCAGATGAGGTGGAGATTGCGGAAGCAGAAGAGAAACTGAAAGCAATAGCAGCAAAGGATGATACATTCAGGTACTCCGTAAGGAAGACAAAAAACGGCTACTGGATAGTGATATTCTCCAAGGATAGGGACACTGCTTACAGGCGTGGAATGTGGATATCGAAGAAGATGCTAAACGGTAAGCTGTTTCTGGTGAAAGAGAGATGAAGAGCAGCGGTATAGTACGCTTTGTAAGCAGAGATGGAGAAGTAGTCTACGACCTCAGTAACAGGAAGGTAATAGTCAGTGCTAAAGGAAAGGTGAGAGAGTACAGACTCGGAGACAGTGTGGATATCGGGGATATTACAAATCTGCTTATAAAGGCTGGGTTTACTGCTGACGGTTGAGCGATTTCTTTTATTTTTGATATTGGATCATGCTAACCAGCAGTCGTGGGGGTAACGGTAGCCCAAAAACAGCGAGCGGCGGGGTGGTGTTAGGAGGTGGGGCTACCCCCACTCATCCTCCAGCTATGAATGCATATGTGCGTTAGGATATATAAAGTTTTTCTATAAGTTTTTATGTAATCACCTGAAACTGCCGGTCGGATTGATCTTTATCGCATTGTATCCTTGGCTCTTCAGCCATGCTACATATTCGTCGATTACCTCTTCTGGTACGCATGTGGTCTGTACGTACGCTATATCAGCAG
>Ga0080004_1129306_pt1 | contig 17825 bp, 18 predicted proteins | sample WasSprMetagenome_FD_69207 | JGI IMG/M metagenome (GOLD analysis project Ga0080004, IMG submission 69207) | Sulfidic aquatic microbial communities from Washburn Spring, Yellowstone National Park, USA - WS (SPADES assembly) (version 2) | ecosystem: Environmental > Aquatic > Thermal springs > Hot...
GATGAATCTCACAAAGAGAATTGAAAGATTTGTAGAATCTTCCTCTCCCGTATGTTACATCAAGGAATCTCACAAAGAGAATTGAAAGGAATCGGAAAAGGCTTTTTTCATCCTTGACAATACCGGAATCTCACAAAGAGAATTGAAAGTCATCGCCTTATCGCATATCTCGCAGTGCATGTATGAGAATCTCACAAAGAGAATTGAAAGATGTTGTTATCGATTATAGAGAGGAAATTGAGACTGATGAATCTCACAAAGAGAATTGAAAGTATTTCGCTTATCTCCCTTGCAATTCGCCTTAAAATGAATCTCACAAAGAGAATTGAAAGTACAGGGAGATAACCCAGCGAGATATGCTGTAAATGAATCTCACAAAGAGAATTGAAAGCGAAATTCCCTTAACTTCCTTCGTGTCGCTGCTGTTTGGAGAATCTCACAAAGAGAATTGAAAGACGCATAAAACAACTGCTGCATTCATCTTCGCAGAGCTAGAGAATCTCACAAAGAGAATTGAAAGATAAGTTGAAGCCAGACATCACCAGCCCTGATGCGAATCTCACAAAGAGAATTGAAAGAATTAGTAGGAGTAGCCTATGGCAGAAGGAGCTTTTTCGAATCTCACAAAGAGAATTGAAAGCAGTATCCCAGTTCACAAATGTAGCCCCCCACCTCTTCACAAGAATCTCACAAAGAGAATTGAAAGCAGCTGCACCAGAGCATCTGGAATTCCCTGCAAATTGTGAATCTCACAAAGAGAATTGAAAGTGCCTGACTTCTGGGGAGGCTCGGACGAGCCCCTGTACACTGAATCTCACAAAGAGAATTGAAAGGATAAGACAACGGCGACCTCGTCCCCCATGCTGGCGAGAATCTCACAAAGAGAATTGAAAGGTGAAACGCTCTATCTCTTTCATTGCTATTTCCCTCGAATCTCACAAAGAGAATTGAAAGCTATATGTGCGTTTGGATCGCCCAGCAAGACACAATGATTGGAATCTCACAAAGAGAATTGAAAGATGAAAAATGAAGGGAGGAAGCGTTAGTATAAAAAGCGAATCTCACAAAGAGAATTGAAAGTTTTTATCCACTGGATGCATGGAGGGTCATTTCCCCTGAATCTCACAAAGAGAATTGAAAGTATTTTTATCATTTGAATCAGATGATGAGATCTCTGGTCTCGGAATCTCACAAAGAGAATTGAAAGTGAGTTCTCCTTTGAATGCATCCGTTATCACAACATCCACGGAATCTCACAAAGAGAATTGAAAGTGCAGAAATCCCCTGCTGCAGAAAGGCCACAGCTGTGTTTTCGAATCTCACAAAGAGAATTGAAAGTTCGTTATCACGGGGCCTGATGGGGAGGTTATGTTCACATGAATCTCACAAAGAGAATTGAAAGAAACCAATACAAGAAGTGTTCTGCTCTTCCCATGTCTATGAATCTCACAAAGAGAATTGAAAGCGTTCATTAGGATCCTCCCCCTTTAATTCGGAAATAAGAGGAATCTCACAAAGAGAATTGAAAGAGAGCCCTTAGCTCCATCAGATCAAGGTAGTCTTGCTTTTCGAATCTCACAAAGAGAATTGAAAGATCTTTCGAGCCATTTTCTTATGGTCTGCGATCCCACCCTGAATCTCACAAAGAGAATTGAAAGTTCTCCGTCAGGAACAGCCTAACCTTGTTTCCGTCCCGAATCTCACAAAGAGAATTGAAAGTGCGAACATTGTTTCCCTCTATTCTTTTAGCTTTTTACCTTGAATCTCACAAAGAGAATTGAAAGAACTGAAGGGATTGTGGAATGGAATAGAGTTTGTCTCGAATCTCACAAAGAGAATTGAAAGCCGGCCTTTTCAGACCGGACGGGTCTGGGAGAAAAAATGAATCTCACAAAGAGAATTGAAAGTCATTGTTTTCCTGCTTTTCGGGATGAACCTTACTTTGAATCTCACAAAGAGAATTGAAAGCAGGAAGGTATGAGAATACGTTCAATGCGACTTTAGTAGAATCTCACAAAGAGAATTGAAAGTTATTACAAAATGTCCTTGAAACTCAAAGACAACAAAGAATCTCACAAAGAGAATTGAAAGTGATAATTCTCATTATATTATACTTAAATCAGGTGGCGGAATCTCACAAAGAGAATTGAAAGCATTTTTTTGTTCGCACTACTTCTGTTGCCTGTCTCTGAGGGAATCTCACAAAGAGAATTGAAAGACAAACTTTCCTTTTTTCGTCCCATTCGCCCTTTGGACAGAATCTCACAAAGAGAATTGAAAGTGTTTTTATGTATGGGCCAACAGATAACAAAGTTCAGGAATCTCACAAAGAGAATTGAAAGCTTCCCCCACCACCTCATAAATCAAACCGGTTATCCCGGAATCTCACAAAGAGAATTGAAAGAATGACTGAGGAATAGCAATATCTCCCGGTAGACGTGGAAGAATCTCACAAAGAGAATTGAAAGGCATCCGCCGGTGCACTTTCGTTTAGGGCCACGAAATCGGCAATGGAATCTCACAAAGAGAATTGAAAGTGTAGTATTCCACAATATAATTGGCAACTGCGAGCTTTGAATCTCACAAAGAGAATTGAAAGAGCACTGAGCACTCCTTATCGAATGGGTCATAGAGAGAATCTCACAAAGAGAATTGAAAGAGCAGGACAGCGAGAAGAAGTAGTCCAGCAATTACTACGAATCTCACAAAGAGAATTGAAAGTCTAGCTTTATCTTCTCTTAATTCCCTTCTTAGCTTCAGAATCTCACAAAGAGAATTGAAAGCAGAGGTGGCCCGCCAAGGGCCTGTGCTGGCCTCCACCCTGAATCTCACAAAGAGAATTGAAAGTTCACGGAGATCAACAAAGGTATAATTATTCCAGAGCTGGAATCTCACAAAGAGAATTGAAAGCAGTGCTGATGTAGTGGAAAGGGGAAAAAGGATAATAGAATCTCACAAAGAGAATTGAAAGGAACCATCTCAAGAAAACAAGCCAGAAGAAATTAGTTCTCCGAATCTCACAAAGAGAATTGAAAGACGTCCTTCCCAACTGTGGCATGGACAGGGTTTACCGACACTAAAACGAATCTCACAAAGAGAATTGAAAGTAGAAGCTCTATCCCGCACTTCTCCCTGAAATTAACGACAGTCGAATCTCACAAAGAGAATTGAAAGTTATCCGTGAAGATGCTTTCCTTCGGCCACTTTAGGTCGAATCTCACAAAGAGAATTGAAAGTTAAATCGAATACCCTCTTCTCCAGCTCCCTTACCATCTGAATCTCACAAAGAGAATTGAAAGTTTTAAGAACATTCCATTTATCCGATATTATCCTCTCCTTGAATCTCACAAAGAGAATTGAAAGTCATCGGGGCATGCCTCTGATCGAATTAGGGGAAGGTTCTGAATCTCACAAAGAGAATTGAAAGCCACCAGCCTTAACTGGAAATCCCTTGCTCCTTACATTGGAATCTCACAAAGAGAATTGAAAGGGATAAGTTCACATCCTGATGCAGTGGAGACACTAATAAGAATCTCACAAAGAGAATTGAAAGTTTCTTGTAGTTCTGCACTCTCCGGGTCTCATAAGAATCTCACAAAGAGAATTGAAAGTTTTTCCTTCCCTTTATACTTCCCACCATCAAGCCTTAGAATCTCACAAAGAGAATTGAAAGAGGAATATTCCTCCTGATAGGGCTGGGAAAAGGGCTAAGAATCTCACAAAGAGAATTGAAAGTATAGCTTTACTGTCCACCAAGTCTTAGCTGGAGTTCTGAATCTCACAAAGAGAATTGAAAGATACTATGGGAGAAGCCACCGTGGAAGTATAGAAGAAAGAATCTCACAAAGAGAATTGAAAGTTTCCGATTCTAGAAACTTTGCGTATGAGATAATGCTGAATCTCACAAAGAGAATTGAAAGTCTACTAATAGCTGATAGAATGTTTCTTGAGGAACGACTGAATCTCACAAAGAGAATTGAAAGTCTTTATGGTTAAAGTCTCAAGCCTCTCCCCCGGAGGGAATCTCACAAAGAGAATTGAAAGCAGCTAATTTCCTATGCGTTGGCACATTGCCCTGTTGGTTGAATCTCACAAAGAGAATTGAAAGTATACAGGACAAGCACGGTTACTCCTGCTGCAGGCTGGGAATCTCACAAAGAGAATTGAAAGTGCGTATCTGTGGCGCAGATACTCCCTTGGCAGGGGATTTCGAATCTCACAAAGAGAATTGAAAGTCAAACGCACCACCGGGCCCGTACAACATAACCTTCGAATCTCACAAAGAGAATTGAAAGTTGGGAACACCTTTACATCGGTGAACAAGAGCCTACCGGAATCTCACAAAGAGAATTGAAAGACTTCTTCCTGATGTCCCAAGTGTACCTCTCGGCCTCTGAATCTCACAAAGAGAATTGAAAGGTCCTCTGGGTCTGGCATTCCAGATAGGACAGCTGGAATCTCACAAAGAGAATTGAAAGGCAACACGCCCTTCACGGATAGAACGAGATCCCCCTCGTGAATCTCACAAAGAGAATTGAAAGTTGTAACAGCGGGTTCTATATCTCTCTCTGGTCTTAGAATCTCACAAAGAGAATTGAAAGTCAGGGGGAGGATCACCATAGCATCCTCCCACTCCCTCAGGAATCTCACAAAGAGAATTGAAAGTCCCGCTGTTCTCTATCCACTCCCTCGCCTCCCTGAGGAATCTCACAAAGAGAATTGAAAGTTTATCCTCTTCATTCCATATCACCTTCCCTCATCTGAGAATCTCACAAAGAGAATTGAAAGGGCTCTTTGAATATCAGATAATCTGCTAGCTGGATTATGAATCTCACAAAGAGAATTGAAAGCAACTTTTTCCTCAGAGGTCTTCTTGAAAGGCATTGAATCTCACAAAGAGAATTGAAAGAGCTTTCCTGATGTGGGATCCTTCCAGAACCTGAATCCCGAATCTCACAAAGAGAATTGAAAGGTAACTTTGTCGTGGACTGGTGGCGATCCAGATGGCGAGAATCTCACAAAGAGAATTGAAAGTCCTCTGCAGAAGCTCCTCTATCTTCGCCGATGCCTGAATCTCACAAAGAGAATTGAAAGTAGCGAAAGACAACAAAGTTATCCCATGTTTCTATGAATGAATCTCACAAAGAGAATTGAAAGTATATACCTTCTGCCTCTGTTCAAACTCAGGAGTTCCCGGAATCTCACAAAGAGAATTGAAAGTCTACATTTACATATAAGGTCCCATTTGGAGAAACCGCGAATCTCACAAAGAGAATTGAAAGAAGCTCAAGCATAGGAAGCATAGTTTTGAGATCTTCCAGAATCTCACAAAGAGAATTGAAAGAACTGTGAAGGACTCAAAGATAGACAACTTGTTCAACTCCAGAATCTCACAAAGAGAATTGAAAGTATTGTAGTGTTAGTCGTGTTTATTCCTTCCTGAATCCAAGAATCTCACAAAGAGAATTGAAAGCAAGAAAAAAGAGGCTACGGACTGACGCAGACCGAGCCTGAATCTCACAAAGAGAATTGAAAGTCTCTATCGGAGGAAAAGAAGCTTATAATTCTGGATGGAATCTCACAAAGAGAATTGAAAGAGCAGTTGCTCTCCAACGCACTTGCTCAGATTCCTCTGGGAATCTCACAAAGAGAATTGAAAGCCTCAAGGACTACAACGACGTGAAGGTGAGCCTTCAGGGAATCTCACAAAGAGAATTGAAAGTGCCGTCTGGGTTTATGGCGTAGAAGTTGCCATCCCTGGAATCTCACAAAGAGAATTGAAAGTCATCGACTATAAACTGATCCTTGTATTGGTTGAGAATGAATCTCACAAAGAGAATTGAAAGTATTTCCTGCAAGAGGATGATGGGGGCTGTCCTCCCGGTATGAATCTCACAAAGAGAATTGAAAGTCAGCTTCTTCTCTATCTGGTCCCACTGTGCCCTCAGCTGAATCTCACAAAGAGAATTGAAAGCCCTTGAGCCCTTAATGTAGTCTATTGGCTCCCAACCCTGAATCTCACAAAGAGAATTGAAAGTCAACCCGTTTAGGGTAGAAGCTGAGGGCTCATATCCGGGAATCTCACAAAGAGAATTGAAAGGCAAGGGCAACCGCCTCGGCCCGCTCTCGGCCAAATGGAATCTCACAAAGAGAATTGAAAGTAGCAGAATCAGATACTTAGACCATGTAGAAGTATTCGTGAATCTCACAAAGAGAATTGAAAGCTCTAAAGCCTTCTCCTCCATAGCTGTTTTTTTAGGCAGAATCTCACAAAGAGAATTGAAAGAGATCCTTTATCAGCTACCCAGTCCCAAGCATCCTTAGGAATCTCACAAAGAGAATTGAAAGGTAGTTAGACTGATCATACGCTATATTTCCCCTTGATTGAATCTCACAAAGAGAATTGAAAGTTTACCTTTCCGCCGTCCTCCTCGGCCAGAAACCTGTACACCAGGAATCTCACAAAGAGAATTGAAAGAAACATTTCTTGGTTGCTTGCTTTTCTATTATGCTGAATCTCACAAAGAGAATTGAAAGGATGATATAATTGAGAAGATGGTTGAGGCAAATAGAAGAATCTCACAAAGAGAATTGAAAGGACAAAGGGCTGGATTGAAAGATTACCTGAAATAAGAATCTCACAAAGAGAATTGAAAGCATCTGTGTTATCTTTGGAGTGCTTCCTATCTCCAGGAATCTCACAAAGAGAATTGAAAGAAGCTCTTTTAGGCAATCTATTGATTTTATTAACCCAAATAATCTCACAAAGAGAATTGAAAGTTAAGAAAACAAAAAAGAAAGGAAGGGGATGGTCATTTTGAATCTCACAAAGAGAATTGAAAGATCAGATCCATATTCCCCCCTAAAACTGAGATCCTCAACAATGAATCTCACAAAGAGAATTGAAAGAACAGTAAGGCTCCCGCTAGGAATAATAATAATGTTTGAATCTCACAAAGAGAATTGAAAGCAAGCACCTTAAGACCCTCTTGTTTGGCTTGCTCGATCTTGAATCTCACAAAGAGAATTGAAAGTTTATCGGACTGAAAAGTGCGATGAGGGTTATCCTTCCCGAATCTCACAAAGAGAATTGAAAGAGAACGAGCTTCCTTCAGGATGGAATGAGAAGTTATCCGAATCTCACAAAGAGAATTGAAAGTTGATAGCAACAGCGGATGTAGTGGGTCTTAAATTCTGGAGAATCTCACAAAGAGAATTGAAAGAAACTGTCTTTATTCAATTCCAGCTTGCAAAACAGCGAATCTCACAAAGAGAATTGAAAGTTAGTTTCTCTATCTCTTCTCTTTCCAGATATCTGGGAATCTCACAAAGAGAATTGAAAGTGGAAATGATGAAAAATATCGGTCTCGAAATGAACAAGAATCTCACAAAGAGAATTGAAAGAGAACTAGGCATATTGTCTGTATAGTTCCCAGAGAGCCTAAGAATCTCACAAAGAGAATTGAAAGGAAAGCTATCAGACTCTCAATAGCTTCTAAAGCTAGCTCGAATCTCACAAAGAGAATTGAAAGCTATTTTTGCGGATGTATAGCTTATGTAGTGCTCGATGAATCTCACAAAGAGAATTGAAAGATATGAAATCCTCAGACTTCTCAGTATATGCTCTTGTGAATCTCACAAAGAGAATTGAAAGAACCCTGTCTGTAGAGCTTCCCGCTGGATCTTGGGAATCTCACAAAGAGAATTGAAAGCTCAAAAATGAGGCTAAAGCCTTGTCTAAGACCGTGTAGGAATCTCACAAAGAGAATTGAAAGTCACCTGCTGGGTTACTTCCGGTACCTCTGGTGGGGGGAATCTCACAAAGAGAATTGAAAGCTTCAGCAAGGGATTTAGGTAGATTTGCCCTTTCGAATCTCACAAAGAGAATTGAAAGCTTTCAGCCGGAACTTCGTTGAACACATTTGATGGCGGGAATCTCACAAAGAGAATTGAAAGTTAAGACGCATATCAAGTTCTTTAGCTATTACTTCTACGAATCTCACAAAGAGAATTGAAAGACCAGAGTAACAACGTCATACTTTTCCTTTAGTTTGTGAATCTCACAAAGAGAATTGAAAGAGCTTGGCAAGTCTTGCCTGCGCCAAGCGTAAACCGCCACCGGAATCTCACAAAGAGAATTGAAAGTGATTACGGTGGCCTACGGCGTCGTGTCCGGCCTTATGGCTGAATCTCACAAAGAGAATTGAAAGTATTACGTTATCCATCTCCTCCTCCGTGGCCGGGCACGAATCTCACAAAGAGAATTGAAAGCTTCAGCAGTTTCCTCGCCAAGTCGGAGAGCCACGCCTCGAATCTCACAAAGAGAATTGAAAGCTGAAGTATGGCGGTTCTAATACATAGTATGTTTTCAGAATCTCACAAAGAGAATTGAAAGATCTGATAAACAGTATATTAGGCGGTGCAGGGGGAGCAGCGAATCTCACAAAGAGAATTGAAAGAGAAGAAGGCAATATGGATGCCTTAAAAGACCAGCTAGGAATCTCACAAAGAGAATTGAAAGTTCAGAAGCGCTTGGGTGCTTAGCGAGACATCGAGTTTAGAATCTCACAAAGAGAATTGAAAGGTGTAAACTACCTGATTCTTGTATGACACTATCACGTTGGAATCTCACAAAGAGAATTGAAAGTTTTGATCTATAATGTGCACATCAACATCTATTGTTTGGAGAATCTCACAAAGAGAATTGAAAGTTTAGCGAAAATCCCGGCTTGCCACAAGAATGCAAGAATCTCACAAAGAGAATTGAAAGGGAAAGTGGAAAAACCGCTGTGTTAGAGGAGTATAAGGGAATCTCACAAAGAGAATTGAAAGTACAGCATCTCCCGCATCTACTGGAGCACCTAAGTTTTTGGAATCTCACAAAGAGAATTGAAAGGCAGAAAATGCATCTTCCTGACCATAGAGGGAGACTTCGGCGAATCTCACAAAGAGAATTGAAAGGCGTTGCAATTGCACCTACCTGCACGTTTCTCTCAGTTATGAATCTCACAAAGAGAATTGAAAGTTACTACATCTATTGCTTTTTCCGCCACTTCCCGTTCCTGAATCTCACAAAGAGAATTGAAAGATGAAAGCATGCCTTGTCTTGGTGCTCTTACTTAACGAATCTCACAAAGAGAATTGAAAGAAATCCAAAGTCGGAAAGAAATGCATACATTTAGTTAAGAATCTCACAAAGAGAATTGAAAGGAAAGGAGGGCATGGACAAGGCCGTGTGCATAGTCCAGAATCTCACAAAGAGAATTGAAAGTTGCACCTGACAGAAGTTTAGCTTGCTCCTCAACCGTCAGAATCTCACAAAGAGAATTGAAAGAGGCAAGGAACACGAGGATGTCCTCCCACATAAAGGAATCTCACAAAGAGAATTGAAAGGTAATAAATTGTTGAGATACTCCTGTCATTCGCATCAGAATCTCACAAAGAGAATTGAAAGTTTATTCAACAGCATCCCGGTGCTGCAATAGCTTACGCACTGAATCTCACAAAGAGAATTGAAAGAGCCACCTTCATCACCTTCTCCTTCTCCTTTTTCTCTGTTGAATCTCACAAAGAGAATTGAAAGTCTATATAGATTATGCGAATAGGTCTGAGCTTCCAAGGCGAATCTCACAAAGAGAATTGAAAGTGAACGGCATGAGTATTCTAGCTGCTGACTGTATTCTGAATCTCACAAAGAGAATTGAAAGGACTATGGCCGTGTTCACCACGTCCTCCTTTATCCTGTCGAATCTCACAAAGAGAATTGAAAGGTCTTCTGGAAGATCTTTACCTCCTTCTTACCGAAGGGGAATCTCACAAAGAGAATTGAAAGCGGCACCGAAAACGTACTCCCAGAACTCCAGAGATATGAATCTCACAAAGAGAATTGAAAGTTTGTTAGATAGTCTTCAGCAACTGAAATAAGATACCTGAATCTCACAAAGAGAATTGAAAGATGTCCTCATGCTTCTTTCTTCCAATTGCTTTGGCCACAGAATCTCACAAAGAGAATTGAAAGTCTTTTTTTCATAGACTGCTTCAGGAATTTTTATACCTCCTGAATCTCACAAAGAGAATTGAAAGGCACTATTGGATAGTATTTCTCGCAGGCTAAATCTATCCGAATCTCACAAAGAGAATTGAAAGTAAGGAGATCCAGTTTGGGATGGACATCGAAGGCACAAGAATCTCACAAAGAGAATTGAAAGAACTAAAAGCACTAGATCATACTTTTTCTTAAGCTCAGTGAATCTCACAAAGAGAATTGAAAGTAGTATCATTCGCATCGTTCTCTATCTCCCTCCAGTACAGCGAATCTCACAAAGAGAATTGAAAGCATGAATTCCAAAAGCTCATACACAACTAGGCTCACTTCGAATCTCACAAAGAGAATTGAAAGTGTTAAAGAGGTGTAAAAATGGCCACAGAAGCACATGAGGAATCTCACAAAGAGAATTGAAAGGGTGTCTGACCCGCTGACCCGGGGTTCCCGGTAGTACTACTGTGGAATCTCACAAAGAGAATTGAAAGTATCCACACAGCACCCTGTGCAACCCCTGAAAGCTCTCGAATCTCACAAAGAGAATTGAAAGAATAAAGCCATATAAGAGGGATTTTAAGTCCCCAGAGGAATCTCACAAAGAGAATTGAAAGGTTTGACGGCTGGCAACACCCTCCCCCGCTCGGGACGACCCAAGAATCTCACAAAGAGAATTGAAAGTGTTTCAGGGGGAGAACTTGGGCGGTACCGTAGAGCGAATCTCACAAAGAGAATTGAAAGTTACCCCTATTCTCCTCAGTGCCGACACGACCCTTTCCCTCTGAATCTCACAAAGAGAATTGAAAGTTCAGGGGCCTAGGGATTTTACCCCCTAGTAAGGCCCCAGAATCTCACAAAGAGAATTGAAAGAGTTTGCTTTAGCGAGGGTGCCTCCTTCCTGAGCTTCCGAATCTCACAAAGAGAATTGAAAGAAATTCTCTTTGGTGATTGGTTTTCCGCAAAAAGGAGAATCTCACAAAGAGAATTGAAAGATTCAGCAGGACCTCAGGGAATTGACATATTTGCCATGGAATCTCACAAAGAGAATTGAAAGTGTATGTATCTCCTATCACGTTTAACACGTTTAATCCGGAATCTCACAAAGAGAATTGAAAGATCCGTCTTCGTGCTCCACTTGAGTATAAACCACCCGTGGAATCTCACAAAGAGAATTGAAAGACTATATAAGCTTTGCTGGTATATATAAGCCTTTCGGAAAGAATCTCACAAAGAGAATTGAAAGCTCAAATGTAGTGTTCTTCTTGCTCACTTTACCATCTCCCGAATCTCACAAAGAGAATTGAAAGCTTCAGAGGTACTACAGGAGATTGGCTAGGACAGGCTTACCGAATCTCACAAAGAGAATTGAAAGAAGAGCGGTTCCATTTGGTTGATTAACTTCCAGATGTTTGAATCTCACAAAGAGAATTGAAAGATCCACATATGGGAAAGCTTGAGAAGGAGATATGGGATCGAATCTCACAAAGAGAATTGAAAGCTTTAGCTGTCTTTATCTCTATCTCCTTCCCATCTGTGAATCTCACAAAGAGAATTGAAAGTTTTTCAGTTTTTGAACCTCATAATTAGCAATGTTGGAATCTCACAAAGAGAATTGAAAGAATTTTCTTGACTTTATGATTACTTCTGTCATTCAGCTCCCCTCCAGGAATCTCACAAAGAGAATTGAAAGTATACAACGGAGACCCTGCAACAGGTGGAGCTTCGGGCGGAATCTCACAAAGAGAATTGAAAGCTGGGAATGTTTATTAAGGAGGTGAAGGAGGAATAGTTATGCGAATCTCACAAAGAGAATTGAAAGTGACTTTTTCCTTGGCGGAGAGCCATTCATCTTTTGGAATCTCACAAAGAGAATTGAAAGCATTCACTAAGGAGGACGATGGAGCTGTGGAAAGATCATGAATCTCACAAAGAGAATTGAAAGACATATCCGCATATAGCCAATACCAAGACTACATACTTTGAATCTCACAAAGAGAATTGAAAGTATGCTCTAAAATTCAGCCATAATAAGAGTTATAGGAATCTCACAAAGAGAATTGAAAGTATACAAAGTCGTGCTGTGGAAAGGCTTGTTTTAGTAAAGAATCTCACAAAGAGAATTGAAAGTACCTTTGGAAGAGGCTTATAGAACCACTCCCGCCCCGGAATCTCACAAAGAGAATTGAAAGCATCCAAACCTCTGGTGTCCACACTTGTGTGAACATATGAATCTCACAAAGAGAATTGAAAGTGTCCGCAGGGGATGGGTTTGATGGGACATAAGGCCTTGAATCTCACAAAGAGAATTGAAAGTAGAGCAACTGACCACATGGTCAATAGGGATCTTAACAGCGAATCTCACAAAGAGAATTGAAAGGATAAGAGAATTCACGTCTTCGGTCTGAAGCTTAGTGCCGAATCTCACAAAGAGAATTGAAAGAAGGCAGATCTACCGGCTCTAAACTTAACCTCAAATATCCAGAATCTCACAAAGAGAATTGAAAGCCAGCAGGGAGGCCGCCGTTGCCCTGAAGGAGCAGATGAATCTCACAAAGAGAATTGAAAGTGAAAAGGCTTCTGTCGTCCCTTGGGAGCCTGTAAAAGAATCTCACAAAGAGAATTGAAAGTGGCGAGCCTAGCCCTCACCCTCCACAGCGGGTAAAAGAATCTCACAAAGAGAATTGAAAGTTATCCTGATGTTCTTCGTGAGGCCCACCAAGTAGAAGGCGAATCTCACAAAGAGAATTGAAAGCACACAAGGATAGTGGCCTACCCGGCGGCGGACCCAGACGAATCTCACAAAGAGAATTGAAAGCGTAGTCAGCTCTGGTTGGTAAGCCTGTCCTAGCCAATCTCCTGAATCTCACAAAGAGAATTGAAAGCTACCTCGTGCCAGTATCATCACTAAGTGTAGCTATAGATCGAATCTCACAAAGAGAATTGAAAGTGCACATCACCATGCTACCTACCAGCCGACTATATAAGAATCTCACAAAGAGAATTGAAAGTGGCCAGAAAGCTGGCTGGGGCTGGGGGGAGGTCGAGAGGATGAATCTCACAAAGAGAATTGAAAGTGTATTGTGAGAAAGTTTTCTATCCTCTTCTGTGCCTTGAATCTCACAAAGAGAATTGAAAGTTCCCAGAGGGATGGAAGTTCGAGGTAGCTTGGGATGAATCTCACAAAGAGAATTGAAAGGGTACTCCTCCCTCCTGTACTCGTAATGGATCCTCTCCGAATCTCACAAAGAGAATTGAAAGACAAAGTCAACCCTTATGTCCCCTGGAACTTCAATTGAATCTCACAAAGAGAATTGAAAGACAAAGTCAACCCTTATGTCCCCTGGAACTTCAATTGAATCTCACAAAGAGAATTGAAAGTTTGCAATTTTCGCTATTCCGCTCCTGGCAAAATTATCAGAATCTCACAAAGAGAATTGAAAGATTTCAGGGAGAAGAAGATAAGCATAGAGGAATTACAATCGAATCTCACAAAGAGAATTGAAAGGTAACTTTGTCGTGGACTGGTGGCGATCCAGATGGCGACCGAATCTCACAAAGAGAATTGAAAGTACTTTTCTCTCTTTTCCACTAGATATTTCACCACAGTGAATCTCACAAAGAGAATTGAAAGTAGCACGTACTGGCTCCCCGGGCCTTCCGGGGAGGTATGAATCTCACAAAGAGAATTGAAAGTTAAGTCAGCAACTTCTGGGCGTGGCCAAGCAGGGTAGAATCTCACAAAGAGAATTGAAAGAACTATTATTTGCTCGGCCCTTGGGTCCTCTCCCTTGCTAAGAATCTCACAAAGAGAATTGAAAGAGTAGTCCTCCTCCTCTGGCGGTTCCTCCTCCATAGGAATCTCACAAAGAGAATTGAAAGCTGCGGGCTCAGTCTTCTCCCGATATCCTTCACTTCTAAGAATCTCACAAAGAGAATTGAAAGAAATTTTTGATTTTGTTCTTTGGTGCGGGCGATTTTTGAATCTCACAAAGAGAATTGAAAGTGGTTTACTGCCGTTTCATATCTCTTGTACGTCTTGAATCTCACAAAGAGAATTGAAAGCACAAAAGTGGGAAAAGGAGAAACTGTATATAGGGCCTCATGAATCTCACAAAGAGAATTGAAAGCATCTAACTATCATCATGATGTATTTCCATTCCTCCTGGAATCTCACAAAGAGAATTGAAAGATACATGGTACGTTGGAGAGGAAGATTTTTCGCATGTCCGTAGGAATCTCACAAAGAGAATTGAAAGGTATGCGATGGCAATATCTGTCGTTCCCCTTGTTATTTTGAATCTCACAAAGAGAATTGAAAGTGAACAGGCCGACCTTCACCTTGTGGGGGCTCTTGGGAATCTCACAAAGAGAATTGAAAGTATTTGGAAATAAGGTGCCTTTTGATTTTTTGCACTAAGAATCTCACAAAGAGAATTGAAAGGAGATGGGAAATAAATCTTTCATATAACATAGCAAGAATCTCACAAAGAGAATTGAAAGTAGGAATCGCATCTGGTGGTGGATTTTCGAAAATCCAGAATCTCACAAAGAGAATTGAAAGTTTTGTGGTGATTGGATTATTCCTGAGCTTTCATCAGATGAATCTCACAAAGAGAATTGAAAGTCTGTTATGATGAGAAGGAAGCAAGGAGAGTGTTCAGGAATCTCACAAAGAGAATTGAAAGCTATTTCTATTTTTTGTTCGGGCCCAAGGGATAAAATCCGAATCTCACAAAGAGAATTGAAAGAGTTCTGCTCTCTGTTTCAGTATTTCGGCTATTTCTGGAATCTCACAAAGAGAATTGAAAGTCAGAAGTCTTGCAACTTCATGTGGATTTACCTTAGGAATCTCACAAAGAGAATTGAAAGTAAAGGATTGCGACTACATAATAGTGAGGAGGGTTTGGAATCTCACAAAGAGAATTGAAAGGAACCTCCTGCGACTCAGGTAGCGTTGTCGTGGGCTGAATCTCACAAAGAGAATTGAAAGTGCATGACGCCCACGAGGAGAGAATCTACCTCGTGGACGAATCTCACAAAGAGAATTGAAAGGTTATCTTTGCAAGACTTATACCGGAGAGGATTGCCGAGCGAATCTCACAAAGAGAATTGAAAGAACTCTTTCATATTCAGAAAACCTCAGAATTGTAGAACGAATCTCACAAAGAGAATTGAAAGTCATATATCATCAGAGCGACAAATGCTATGATGATGGAATCTCACAAAGAGAATTGAAAGTCTCAACAAACTCTATCAGTCCCTCAAGCCTAAGCTCCTGAATCTCACAAAGAGAATTGAAAGGGAACAAAGTATCTATTCCCGTTCAGCTCATTCTTCTCGATTGAGAATCTCACAAAGAGAATTGAAAGTTCATCGACAAAGTGCACAGGCCACCCCCCTAATGGGAATCTCACAAAGAGAATTGAAAGTGCTTAGATTAGAGGTGAAGGAAGTTGAAGGAAGTGCTGAATCTCACAAAGAGAATTGAAAGGGAATATGAAAACCTCTGTAAACGTTGCTGTCATAGTATTTGGAATCTCACAAAGAGAATTGAAAGATATATATGTCGTTATTCTAGGAAAGTCCCAATACTTCCCGAATCTCACAAAGAGAATTGAAAGTGTTTTGTAATGCATGCAACCGGTCTTCCCTGCCAGTGAATCTCACAAAGAGAATTGAAAGTTCGTGAGGGTGTTTGGATGACTCACGAAGAATCAAGAATCTCACAAAGAGAATTGAAAGCTGATGCTCTATTGCTCGATGTACTTCAAAACTATAGAATGAATCTCACAAAGAGAATTGAAAGAGGAAAAGACACCACTTTGGGTTTCAAGACACGGTCCGCAGAATCTCACAAAGAGAATTGAAAGGCTATTGCACCGACAGCTATAACAGCTACAGCCAGAGGAGAATCTCACAAAGAGAATTGAAAGTCCCAACGGGACTTCTCCTTTTACGGAGAGAGCCCCGAACGAATCTCACAAAGAGAATTGAAAGGAGGCCCCTGAATATATAAACCTGATCCACATAGAAGAATCTCACAAAGAGAATTGAAAGTGACGAGATTATCCCATGCCTCCATGACCATGCTGACGAATCTCACAAAGAGAATTGAAAGCCAAGAGATCAAGGCTCTATCTTACTTTTAACTTTTTCGAATCTCACAAAGAGAATTGAAAGTCAAAACTTGATAGAAATGGCCACCGGCCTGAGAGTTCTCGAATCTCACAAAGAGAATTGAAAGTGCCCATCAGGCAGGATAGGAATAGCCCGATCTTGTTCTCGAATCTCACAAAGAGAATTGAAAGCCGCCAGGAACGGATGCATGTGCTGACCATGGATCTCCTGCAGAATCTCACAAAGAGAATTGAAAGTATCTTTTTTCTCAGGAAGTCTTCAACTTCTTTCACAGGAATCTCACAAAGAGAATTGAAAGCGACAAACTCGTCGGGCAGGCTTGATGCGAGGATCATCCTGGAATCTCACAAAGAGAATTGAAAGGCATTGTCTTCTCGAATTCTTCGAGGATATCCTGTATCGGAATCTCACAAAGAGAATTGAAAGTCGCATAGTAAAAGATGAAATCCCATATTTTGTCTTTGGAATCTCACAAAGAGAATTGAAAGCGCTACATTGCCCGATATGCCCGCAGGCGATATAAGGGTCATGGAATCTCACAAAGAGAATTGAAAGAGAACTTCTCAGGCTTTGACCACAGCTCGTATGCGATTCGAATCTCACAAAGAGAATTGAAAGTCCGTGGCTCTAGCCCCCGATTACTCCCTCTGGGGAATCTCACAAAGAGAATTGAAAGGAGCAGAACACTCTTGGCCGCACCCCTCAACCTCTTGTTGAATCTCACAAAGAGAATTGAAAGCTCCTTTATCCTTTCCCCCTCGGCCCTCGGCCTGACTTGGAATCTCACAAAGAGAATTGAAAGCGACGAACTTGGGGTTCTCCCTAGACCCCCTATCCTCGATCGAATCTCACAAAGAGAATTGAAAGGAAAAGGGCGGAATCCATAGGGTGCCCATGGATCTGAATCTCACAAAGAGAATTGAAAGTGAAGTTTACGTTGTAGAAGCCGTCGCTCTCAGCGTCAGAATCTCACAAAGAGAATTGAAAGGCAAATAACTGGTAATCCTTTTTTGTCTCTGCCCTGTTGAATCTCACAAAGAGAATTGAAAGAGTCCTTGAGATCTACCTGAATAGCCTCTCCTCATTCAAGAATCTCACAAAGAGAATTGAAAGATATTTGTCTCGAGCATGGGGGACTTGTTCGCCTATAGAATCTCACAAAGAGAATTGAAAGTTTCAGTAGGTTTTTGCATCTGCAAATATTCCACAGTAACGAATCTCACAAAGAGAATTGAAAGAGAGAACGGGTCTGGGAGGAAAAAATAAAATGGGGGGGAATCTCACAAAGAGAATTGAAAGTGAGCCTATATCAAGCTAGGGTATATATAAACAATTGTAGAATCTCACAAAGAGAATTGAAAGAGCTGTTAGAGGAAGGTTGCCATCTCAGGATCTGATACAGAATCTCACAAAGAGAATTGAAAGTAGTGTTAGTTGTTCCACTTCCTGAGCTGGGATTAACGAATCTCACAAAGATAATTGAAAGCGATTACATTGTCTAATTGGATGCCCCCGGCCCCTACTGGGATATAAAGGTATACAACTGGGTGAGGGAGAAGAACACGTATGAGCTAGTATTCTCCCTGAACAAGCTTCCGGAGCTCTCAATTGAATAAAAAAGAAATATCTAAAGCTAAAGCGGTTTACT
>Ga0080004_1057137_pt1 | contig 17821 bp, 17 predicted proteins | sample WasSprMetagenome_FD_69207 | JGI IMG/M metagenome (GOLD analysis project Ga0080004, IMG submission 69207) | Sulfidic aquatic microbial communities from Washburn Spring, Yellowstone National Park, USA - WS (SPADES assembly) (version 2) | ecosystem: Environmental > Aquatic > Thermal springs > Hot...
CAAAGCTGAACACTGCCTCTCCTGCAAATATCTGGTCAACATCCGCAGGCTGTGTTATATCCTTTGCATATGTGACATTTCCTGATGTCTCTATCTTTATCTGAGTTGTCCCCTTGAACCCTGTCACGTTCTCAAACCTGTCGAATATGCCTGCAAACACTCCTGTAGCTCCTCTTGGATATACTGTTGCCTTTGCCTGCATTGTGGCGAAGTTCTCACCTTTCATGAATTCACATTTCAGCTTCTCAACAGTCTCCTCTGTTGTCTTTATCTTGTAAACTCCAGCCCAGTCTCCGCATATGAACGTGCAGTTTACTGTTACATTTGCCCATGACTGTGTAAGCGGGCATGTGACCTGTCCTGGCTTTGTGTAGTTCCCTATTGATGTGAAGACAAAGTCATAGCAGCCTATGTGTTTTGTTATGTTGAAGTACCACGTATCATTGCTATTGAACACATAGAATGATGTCCCAGTCTGCCAGAAGTCCCACACATATGCCTTTACATTTCCGTTAAACCACGGAAATACTGCTGGCGACCAGTAGTATGTTATATTATATGGAGCACCTAAGGATACTGTCCAGTTGTTTGTCAGGGCATATCCCTTTACAGGGTATGTTACATCGTGGAACCAGCCGGGAGTTATTCCTGTATGCCAGATACTGAGATACCATGGGTCTCCATATTTTCCGTATATGCTCTCTGATAGGGCATACTGAGGAAGATCCGCCGAAGTGAAGTTGGCCAGTATCACCTTGAAATCTGGCAGGAGTATCCAGTTGCCCTCAGGGTGAGAAGTCATGTCTATTCTGAACTCAGGAACTCCCTTGTGCCCCTTGTCCTTTATGTGGTAATCCCCTGTGGCAACAACTCTTGGATCTCCCCAGTTAGCTGGATCATCTGGATTGAAAACGAAATCCTGAGGAGTTACAACTCCAACATTTGTTATGTTCAAGTAAGCAATTGTTGTCCCATCGGGGGCAACAAGCAGGGCTGCTGCATATCCTTTTGCCGCATCAACCTTCTTGATTATCAGCTTGAAGCCGAGCCAGGGTATGTTTATCTCCTTTCCCTCGGAGAGCTCTATCAAGCCCGTGTTCATGTAGAATCTTCCGGTAGTGTTATCATAAACAACACCTTTTGCGTCATCTATGCTTGCATTTATGCCTAGGAGATACGGGAAGGATGCAGGATAAAGGCCCATATTGTCAAGAGGAGCTAAAACAAAGTCATTATCCATGCCACACTCCGTTCCTCCCAGGTTGAATATAGCTCCGGGCACTGTCTCAGTCCCTATCGTCTTGCTAGTCGCATTCCAGTAGAGATAGTGATCTGGTGGGGGTAGGTTGGGTCCCACGGATGAACCCACCAGGCTCAATGTGGTCTTGGAAATATTGTACTCATTTGCACTGAATCCCCCGTAATAAAGCGCTATTCCATGCTTTTCGGCATCCTCTATGCTCACATAAGGTGCATTCTTGTAGTAAAGATGCGAGCTTATCTTCAGTGCAAGCATTGCAGCCCCTATCATATCAACAGATGCAGCTCTATCCCCTATTATTATCGCCATTGTAGAAGTTCCGTTCTCAGTGAATATAGTTCCTGCCTTAACGAACGGGCTTGGAAACAGTGATATAGGCTCTGCTGCTGCTATCACCGGAGATATCACTATGAGAATTGATGCCAGTGCAATACAACCTCTTCTCATTCTTCTCATGATATCTCCTCCTGGCCATTAAAGGCCGGGCAAACTCGGACCCATATTTTTTATAAACTTTACTCTTTATGCATAAGACCGAAAAATTCCTAATGCCTTTTTCCTGAGCGCAGTAAACAAGCAATAAAGGAGAAAGACCACGTTTCAGCTTATTTTCTAAAAAAGATTATAGCTTTCTTTTATTAGTTTCCAGTATGTTTATGCATACCTTCTTCTCATCACCAAGGCTGCTATTATAAAGCCTACAATAAACGATGAGATTGCAGTTACCGGAAGATCCAAGGCACCTCTGCTTGGCAGATTGGTGGTGTTGCTTGCCGTGATGTTCTCCTTGGGAGCTGTAATGTTCCTCATTATCTCTGTCTTTGGACATGGGATTACCACTTGAATCTCCCTTCCCTCGGATCTATCCAGATTTCCGGTCTCCGTTGATGCAACCTTCAACTTGAACGTGCCACATATGCCTGTTGTGAAGCTGAAGCTGAAGGATCCATTTCCAGCTGAAGCCTCCCTGAGAACTGCCCAGCTCTCGTTGTCCAAGCTTATGAGAAGCTGAACCCTCAGGCTTGGATCAGCAGGCAGTACATTCCCGTTCACTACTAATTTTCTTCCCTGCAGGGAACAATTATAGTTTATCAAAGCAAAATCCTTCACAAGAAAGCTCATCATGTCAGTAACAGAGGGAAGATATCCCTTAATCCCGGGAAACCTGGCGTAGACTTTCCATCTTCCTGTTTCATTTGTCTTAAACTTGTAGGAGAATGCTCCTTTCTCATCAGTCTCAACGAACACGGAGAACTCCTTTCCGCTGGGCTTCACGAAAACAAGCTCCACTTTTGTCTTAAAGGGAGGAGTTATGGATCCATTAACTGTTATCGTGTCGTTCACATGGTATATTTCCTCCCTGATTGAGATCCTCAGGAACGTTACCAGATCAGCAGATTCTGCCTTCAGCTGTGAGGATGCATTTCCCTTTTCTCCCTCACTGCTCAATGGCCTTGAGGTAGATGAGCTTGGCTGAGAGCCCGGAGATGGAGTTGGTGTTGGAGGTGGTGTTGGGCATCTTAGTGTAAGATCTATCCTAACAGCACCCTCTACATTGGATCTCGATGCAGATGCAGAGCAATCTCCCTTGCTTGCTGATACGCTGACGGATGTTGGCACCTTATCTGCGTTCAAAGTAACTGAATATCCCCCGCTCCCCCCTGCTGTAGTTGACTTTGAGTCCCCTCCGCCCGATACCCTGACGGATGCCCCTGCTGCTGGGCTACCATCCGGCATGTATATGTACCCATAAACTGCAACTGGAACTCCAGCTTTCGTGATAAGGGCTGAAATAACAAACAAGGATGCAAGAACTAAAACAATTAAAACAGGCATTCTCAAGGTTCAATCACCTCCACAAGCTTTCCTGATGAGGAAAGATAGACAAAATAACCGCTTCCTATCTCTATCAGAAAATCGTCCTCCGGCCCGCTGAATCCAGGAATATAACTGAAGTAGTCCTGTTTTGCTGGATCCCATCTGGAGATCATTGTTATCAGGGGAAGGGCTTTTGCCAGATCTGATGCATGGTAGTTCTTTCTGCTGAAAATCAGGGATATGAGGTTATACCTTGCGTAGAGGGTTCTAGTGCTGAAGTACACCTTTGTCCATGGCCCTGCTTTCCCATTTTTGTCCACAGCTCTTACATATACCGTGTGAATTCCGTCACTGTATTTCTTGCCATCCAAGCTCAGCTGAACATCCTCAGCCTTCAGGCCAAGGTAGAGCATATCCTCCTTGACTGAAGAAGTGTCATCAACCGCATACTCTGTTCTATTTAATATATCCGGGCCTATGGCTGTAAGATTCAACTTTATCACTCCGTTCTCAACATAGCTTCCGGTGAAAAGCACAACAGGTTCATGAACAAGGGAGAAGCTGAATATAGCGTGCAAATAGGAGCCCTTAATGCTGTAGTTTGTCCATATAACTCCGCTGTAGTAGCTTTCGGGAAGCCCGGTGGGATCTATAAAAACTGATATAGAACTGTTTTTGCCAGCAGGCACCCTTAATATGGTGGAATTTAAGCTGACAGAGTTCGTGAAGTTCCTTCCCAGTATGTCAAAAAGGGAGGGCCTTAAGCTTATGCTTATGTCCTTATCTCCCGTGTTGAGGAAGGTCAGGTTGAACTTTCTTGTCCCATTTATAAGGCCCAAGCTTATGGATGCATTGACAGGAATTAGCTTTGTAAGAACGGATGCAGCCGCATTTACTCTTCCCCCTCCCTGCTGGTAAACATTGTACTTAAGATCTCTGCCGGTGCTTATCAGAGCATTCTTTATCGTAAGGGGATCCCAGTTTGGATGTGCTTGCTTAATCAGGGCTACAACGCCTGACACATGAGGAGCTGCCATGCTGGTTCCGCTGAGCTGTGCATAATAGCTGTTCTCCGGAATTGGCTGAATGCTTCCCTTCGATGCCCTAGCTGCTATTATCGATACCCCAGGGGCAAGGACATCGGGCTTTATCCTCAGATCTGCAGAAGGACCCCAGCTGCTGAATCCAGCCAAAATGTCAGATTTGTCTGAGGCACCAACTGTTATAGCCATTTTTGAGCATCCCGGAGTACCAACTGTGTGATATCCAGTTCCCTCATTCCCAGCTGACACTACAACAACAGCTCCTGCCATAACAGCATTATCAACAGCCAAGGAGAGGGGATCGTCTCCATCTGTGTTGTCAAATGATCCAAGGCTGAGGCTGAGGATATCCGCCTCGTCCCCTGTTTTACTTCTGTTGTCCGGGCCTAGAGCTGCATACTGTATTCCAGATATAACCCAGGATGTAAGTCCCTCTCCCGCTTTATTAAGAACTTTCACATTCCATAGTATTGCTCCCGGGGCAACTCCTGTGAACTTCCCGTTTGAAGCTGCTCCTGTCCCAGCTGCTATGCTTGCCACATGAGTTCCATGCCCATTTAGGTCATCTGTTGTTCCATCGCTGCCGAAGTTAACATTGACCTTCACCTTGCTCGTTCCATTCGGGAAGTGAAAATCAGGATGGCTTGTATCTATTCCTGTGTCCAGAATGGCTATTTTTATCCCGGATCCATTATATCCAAGGTTCCAGATAGATGGAGCTCCTATAAGCGGGACGCTAACGTTCAGATAAGCATGAACCTTCCTGTCAAGCCAGATCCTCCCATTTACATTTGATAGCTTTTGAAACGCCCTTTCAGTTGAGTTTGTGTATATCACAGCTGCCACAGCAGGTATTATTGTGTATTTCGCAGTTATTTTCCCCAGATTCTCGCCCTCAAGGGAACTTTCCAGAGCTGATTGATTCAATGAGCTGAACACAACTATCACTGGAATGAAGGGCATGTTGTAATAACCTTCCTTCAGAAGGTATTCCACATTGAAGAGCTGGATGTCAAATCTGCTGAGGTTTATTCCCTTTGGAACAACATAGAGCCCTTTGCTATCCCTCCATATGATGTGCCTCTCAGCTGGGCTTATCCCTGTTACCTGAAGAAAACCAGTTTCATTCGACACATAGACGGTGCTTCCATCTATCAATTTCACCTTATACGTTAGCTCCCCTTCCACATGAAGGATCGGAGATATTATGAGGAGAATCCCAACGCAGAACAATACTTTTCTGGACATCCTGAGGCTCCCAGAGGCAATAGATATAATTCTTTGCTCTGTTAAAGTGAATTATCATATAATACACAATATTGTAGATCAGAATTGAATTTTTCCGGTGGAAAAATCTAATTTATTTCAAGGAAGCTTATAACAAATTGTTATTTAACTTGAATATATTTATTAGTTTTTATCTTTCTAATATACCAGCTCAGACCACCAACCTCTAGATCCCATGCTCCCTCATCAAGCGGGACTCCACGAGATAATAGCTTATGGTCATGCCTCCATCTATTATGAAGGACTCGCCCGTTATGTAACTGGATTCCTCGGATGCCAAGAAAAGCACAAGCTTCGCAATGTCCTCAGTCCTCCCCAGCCTGCCTAGGGGAATCAGCTTCTTCTTTATCTTGATTTGCTCCTCGGTGAACTCCTCTCTTAACATGTCTGTTTCAACGGATCCAGGACATACTGCGTTAACTCTTATCCCATATTTCGCCCATTCAAGGGCAGCTAGCTTTGTCAGCATTATTAAACCTGCCTTGGATGGGCTGTATGCTCCCGAGCCAACCATCGGTATATGGCCAGCTACAGAAGCTATGTTCACTATGCTTCCTCCGCCCGAATCAACCATTAGCTTGAAGAAAGCTCTCATCACATAAAAGGCACCGTTTAAGTTCACCTCTATGATTCTCCTCCACTCCTCATAGGGGACCTCCTCCAAGGGATGCCTGAATGTGATTCCAGCAGAATTGATTATCACATCAATCCTGCCGAACTCCTTCCTAACTATTCTCTCCATCTCCTCAACCTGCGATGGATTTGAGACATCTGCCTTCACCATTATTGCCTTAATTCCAAAGGGTATTGCAAGATCAACCACCTCTCTGGCCTTATCATCATCTCTAGAGTAATTTACGATTATATCTGCTCCTTCTTTAGCTAAAGCTAGAGCTATAGCTTTGCCTATTCCCCTAGAGGCTCCAGTAACTAGGGCTACTTTTCCTTCGAACCTCATGCTCCCCCGGATACCCACACTCCTATAATTATTTTTGCTATCTTACTGCCTGCAGGGAACCTTCATCCCAGCTAAATCTGAAAGAGGAATTTTTATTAATCTAGGTGAACAAATTGACTTTGGTGATAAAGTATAGATAAGAGAGTTGTGGGGGAGTTCAAGGATAAGGTTATTGTTAGCGAGCAGGACTTAAACAACCTAGTTTATGAATCGATGGAGGAGGAGCTCAGGAAAAACAGGGGAAAGTATGCAGTGATAGCAAAGGGAAAGCTTCTTGGGATTTTTGAGACAATAGAAGGTGTATCCCTCGCTATTAGATCAGCTAATGTGAGAAATGCTGTTGTGGTCAAAATAGGGCATGATGATGTTTTAGTGAAGGGACCTGAGTGGCTGGGAGGATCTATAGAGCTAGGGAATGCTTAAAATAGGAAGATCGGCTCTAGTTCCCGCACATGCATTGAGTGGGAAATTTTAAATAGTAGGCATTGATATAAAAGTGGGATGACAACAGAAGTGGTACGAATTGATAAAAAGGGGAGACTGCTCATACCAAAGAAGCTGAGAGAGAAAGCTGGGATAGAAGAAGGGGGTCTTGTGAAGCTTAGAGCAGAGGAAAGAGGGATAATAATAGAGCCAGTTGAGTCTGTTGCCGACAAATACTTCGGGGCCTTCAAGGTGGAAAGATGGCCTGATGACCTAGATGAGTTTTTAATCAGGGTGATGAAGGAGTGGTGGGCCAAAAAAGATATGTAGACGTCAATGTCTTTGTCTACTGGCTTGGAAATCACCCTGAATTCGGGAAGAAAGCCCATGAATGGATAAAGAGGATAGAGAACTCTGCTAGAGGCAGATATATGACATCAAGCTTGACGATTTATGAAGTATTGGTGATCATCGCCGGGTTAACTGGGAGAAGCTTGAGAGATCTGGATCTCATCAATGGAATTATAAGCGGAATAAAGAACCTCGCTGGGCTGGAAATAGTTCCTCTTAGCCTAGATTATATAGAAAAAGCAGCGGAATTGATGAAGGAACATGGATTGGATTATGAAGATGCACTGCACCTAGCAGTTGCCCTTAGGAAGGGAGCTGAGGAGATCATATCGAATGACAGAGATTTTGATAGCACACCGCTGAGAAGAACATTCTGAAGCTCCTGTTAGGAAAATCGAAAAATTGCAAGCCTTCAATTAATCAGCCAACGAAGATTTTCAGCACAGCCACTATAATTCCGATGAGGACCATTAGGGCAGAGTATCTCAGGCCTCTTCCAGATCTTCTTCCCATCGCGTAGCCAAGGGATGCAAGAAGTGCAACGGAAGAGACCATAAATCCATAGTACGCCTGTTCCACTGTGAGAACTCCATACATAGATAAAATAAAGGGAATTGTCACTGTAAAAGCGGATAGAAGAGGGGATAATGAGTCTATGAGGGCTGCAAGGAGGACAGATACCCTCATAGCCCTGTCTATTTCCGTCCCCCTAAGACTTGAGACAAGATGTCTCTCCAACTCTTTTATATCAGCCTCCCTCTCGGCTTTTTCTGACATATAGACCCCTAGAAATCCTGATAGTGCCATTGATATTCCTGAGCTCATGCAGGAGATGACTGCAAGCTCCGATCTAAGGTTTCCAGAGAGGCTTAAACCATTCACTATGCCAAACGCTGCAATAAGACCATCGAAGGAGTTTATGACAGCATATCTGCGTATTATCTCATCTGCTCCGGATATCGAGATGTAGCGTTTTAGCCTCTTCCTCAGCCTACCCAGAACTTCTATCATCATGAGTACTGATGAGGACTATTTTTAACTTTTATTTACATAAAAGCAATAAAGCTAAAAATATAAAAGAATCTACACTTTCTCAGCAAACCCCTCTATAATCCCCTTTAAGCTCCTGTAGAGGGTTTTCATCAGGTCGTACAGGATGAGGGCCATCATCATCAGAATGGCGAAGGCAAAAGCCTTTTCAAGAGCTCCTCCTATTATTGGAACATGGGATATTCCGCGTGGAATCTCGATAAGCATGACTGCAAGGAAGAAAGTGTACATCAGATCCAAGAGAATTCTCCTGACAGCTGTATGTGTAGCTCCAAGCTTCTCAACAAGCCTCTCAGATGCCCTATCTACGAAGAACTTTGATGCCATAAGTATTCTATATCCAAAATATACTATTACTATTATTTCTACTAAGCTCAGGACATCTGGAACCTTTAGTGTGTATCCATCCAGCTCCATGATGGCCATGCCTCTCATAAGCCATGAAATTCCTCTTACTGCCAGAATTAATATGATAAGCTTGAAGGAGCTGAGAAGAATTGTAGTGATGTTTTTCGCTGCCTCAGATGGCTTTTTCACCTCGACTTCCGGTAAAGGCTTTCTCCTCTCTCTTTTGGCAGGTGCTAAAGTTTCTCTCTTGGAAATCAACAGGACAGCTGCTGCAAAACCAGTTGGAAAGAGGGCCATGTAGTAAAGAAATGCCCAGGGAACTCCAGCAGCCATGGCAACTGCGGCCACAAGGAGCCTCACATCCCTTGTGGAAAAGCTGTACTTTCTGATCTCTGTCCCGGATAGCTTGGAGACATAACTCACTGTGAAGACATTTGCTGCTGAGATGAGGGCTATAAGAAGTGTAAATGAGTCCATTTTGAGAGCTAAAGCTGCTGAGATGACTACAGCTAGATCTGCATATCTATCAAGTATGGAGTCCAGAAGAGCTCCAAACTTGGTTTTTGTCCCAAAGAGCCTCGCCAATTCCCCATCGATGCCATCAAGTATTGATGAGAGCTGTATAACAAGGCCTGATAGCAGGTTAAAACCGAGGAGGAAAAGAAAGGAGCCCAGAATGCACGTAAGGAATGAGATAAATGACACCGCATTGGGGCTTATATAAAAACCTCTTCTGTAGATAAAAGTGGATATCCTCGTGGATATAGGCCTGTTTATCAAAACTGAGACAGGACCATCCTCTGGTTTCCTCAGGCTTTTTCTAAGGATCTTTGGATAGAGAGCCCTGGCTTCCTCCAAGTCCTCCGGAGTATCTATATCTGCCCAGAGGAGGCCTGTGACATCCACATAGCTCACATCTCCTCTTTCTATTGCAAGCTTTAGCACATCTGATATAGAGGCCTGAACTCCCCTCTCATTTATCACCTCTCTGGCCATTTTCACCGATCCTCTTGAGCAGTAGAACAGTCCAGTGTCGATCCCACAACGTGGAGATGATTCCTTTCCGGCATCCACAATCTTTCCATCCTCAACAACTACTTTTAGGCCCTCCCTCACCTTTTCCCATCCAGGATTTCTGTCCAAGCAGAGGGTGAAGCTCCTCTCACTTCTGCCCTTTATCAATCTTCTCAAAACTTCAAGCTCGAATATATGGTCCGACATGAGGAGTATGAAGTCCTCCTCTATTCCTTCTGCCCCTACAAGAAAGGAATAGAGGTTTCCCGATCCTCTCTCGCTGTTCACCCTAACCTCCACTCCATAACTCTCAATTATGCTTGCGAACTCAGGCCTTGTCACAACTATTATCCTCTCAACACCTACCTCCCTGAGCTGGCTTATTATGAAGCTTAATATGGTAACTCCCGGATCGAGCTCGAAAAGACATTTAGGAGAATCAGAAGAGTAAGGCTCAAGCCTAGAAGCCATTCCAGCTGCCAATATCACTGCTGTCCTTGGCATCAGATTATTTGCTAAGCTCCAAATAAAAACCTAACCTTCAAGCAGACTTCCTCATTAAGTGAAATATTTTTATCCTTATTTTCACTCCTTTCCTTATGCAGGGAATTATAGTTCCCATGATAACTCCGTTTAAGGAGGATCTTTCCATCGATTTTGAGGCAACTGAGTGGCTTGTGGAGAGGCTTGAAAGGGGAGAAGTGGATGGGATATTCCCATACTCGACAACAGGGGAGTTTGTCCATCTGAGCGAGGAGGAGGGAGTATCTCTGGCAGAGAAGGTGATAGATTCCTCTAAAAGGGCCATGATACTGCCGGGAATAAGCTCAAACTCAACAGATACATCGATAAGACTTGGAAGAAGGATGAAGGAGATTGGGGCAAATGGAGTTGTCGTCACACCTCCCTTCTTCTTCAAGTTGAGGGAGGAGCATCTAATATTGCATTTCTCCACAATAGCTGATAAAGTAGATCTTCCGATAATACTGTATAACATACCTGCTCTCACGGGAAACATGATCTCCGTAAGCGCTGTCATGAAGCTAGCGGAGGAGCACAGCAATATAGCTGGTATAAAGGTCACATATGACAGCATCTCTTACATGAGAAATTTAATGGAGGTAAAATCTGTGAGAAGGGATTTCTCCATCCTAACTGGGTTGGATGACCATCTCTTCAACACACTGGCAATTGGAGGGGATGGCGGCATAGTTGCCTGTGCCAACATAGCGCCTGAGCTGCATGTATCCCTCTACAGGAGCTTCAGAAAGGGAGACTTGAACAAAGCAGTGGAGGTACACAGAAGGATATGCAAGCTTGTAAAGCTTTATGATGTGGCATCCTACTTCCCCACGTCGATAAAGACTGCGATGAAGTTCCTTGGCTACCCTGTAAAGCCATATGTCAGAAAACCTTTATCACAGGAGCCAGAGGAAGTTGAGAGGGAAATTCTCAGGATCCTGAAGGATGCAGGTCTGGTGGAAGCATGAAAGCTGTTGTTCTTGAGGAAATAGGAAGGGCATCTCTCAAGGATGCTGAGCTTCCCGAGCCAAAGCCCGGGGAAGTGGTGATAAAGCAGTGCATTACTGGAGTTTGCTACAGGGACATACTTACGGTTGAGGGCTTCTTTCCAAGGGTAAGGGTTCCGGTGATACTGGGGCATGAGATAGCTGGAGAGGTGTGGGAATCCAGAAGCGAGAGGTTCAGAAAAGGGGATATTGTCGCATCCCTCACTTATATCCCTTGCGGATCCTGTGATCGATGCAGAAAGGGGGAGGAGAACATATGCAGGAACAGGATAGCCTATGGGGAGGATGTGGATGGATCCTACGCTGAGTACGTTAGGGTGGATGAGAGGAGCTTGGTGAAAGTACCTAACGGAACACCAATGGAGGGAGCTGTCATAGCAGCATGCGTCACTGGAATGATAATACATGCATTTGAAATCGCTGGACTCAAGGAAGGTGAGAAGGTGCTCATCACAGGGGCTGGCGGAATTGGAGTTCATGCAGTCCAGATAGCAAAGGCATATGGGGCTGAGGTCATAGCGGAAACTAGCTCGGAGTGGAAGAAGGACAGGCTTTTTAGCCTAGGGGCAGATCATGTCGTCTGCTCCAAGGAGTTCAGCTCTGATGTCAGAAAGATAGCAAAAGAGGGTGTTGATCTTGTGCTTGAGGGCGTTGGACAGCCAACAATTGATCAAAGCCTGAAGAGCGTTAGATGGGGAGGTAGAATAGTTGTAGTCGGAAATGTGAATGTGAAGCCTGTGGAGCTCAATCTAGGATCCATAATACTCAGGGAAGTGAGAATATTCGGAAGCATAGGTGCTACAAGAGCCGATCTTGAGAAAGCCCTTAAGCTCACATCAGAGGGGAAGATAAAACCTGTGATACACTCAGTCCTCCCAGTTGAGGAGTTTCAGAGGGCACATGAGATGATGAGGAGGAGGGAGAACTTCGGGAGGATCCTGCTCAAATTTTAATAAAGATATTTCTCAGTAAGGGAGGGTCTGAGATGAGCATAAATGAGGTGTTAGTATTAATTGCTACATTTATATCATTTCTCACATTAGCATTGGGATCTGCAGGCTTGATAGGATACCTGAACACAGGCCCTGATTCCTCGATAGTCCTGATTTTAGGCCTTTTCTCCCTGATAGGGTACATAGGACACATGACGGGGAGAAGCTGGGGTGTATGGCTTGGTTCCCTATCCCTCCTAGCGTCAAGCTATTACATGGCATGGCCCTCAAAGGAGTTTCTGTCCGGGGCAAGTTTTCTCGCATCGTCCCATGTGTACATCTCCATGTTGATGGGCTTCATCTCGCTTCTCACGCTTGGAACTGCTGAGAGACATGAATTGATGGAAGAGGTTTATGAAGTGAAGGAGCATGAAGTGAAGGAACAGGAAAAAGCTGTGAAAATACCTCAGAAACCAGTACTTTATACATTGGAGGCAAGAAGGTTCAGAATAGATGTCTCTGAGGAGACAAGGGTCTTCGGGAGGAATGACTTCATCGAATATCTTCCGAGGAAAAGCCTGTCCAAGATATCAATAAGGCACTTTGAGATAAGGAAGAGGGATGATAAGTTCTTGCTGAGGGATCTTCACAGCACCCATGGAGTTTCAGTTGACGGATATGACCTGCTTCCAGGGGAGGAGGTCGAGCTCAAATATGGAAGTGAGATAAACATAGCTGGTGTTCTGAGGATCAGTTTCATACCAGCGAAAAGTTAAAGAGTAAGATCTGGGAATAATTTTGTATGCCACGTCGAGGGGTTGTTAGAGCTGGTATATCCCTTCCTGAGGATCTTATGGAAGCTATAGATATTTTGGCAAAAAGAAAGGGGTATAAGAGCAGATCTCAAGCTATAGGGGAGGCAATAAGGGTTCTTACAGCTGAGGATCAGTGGGAGAGCTATGAAGGGGAATTTTACGCTGTTATATCATTCGTCTACGACCATGAAGTAGCTGATACGGCAAACAGGCTGATAGAGGCAGAGCACAGGCATACAGGGAAGATAATATCGACAATGCACATCCACATAGATGAGAGGAACTGCCTAGAAATCTCCGTTGTGAAGGGGGATAGATCCACGATAGAAGGGGTTCAGAGGGATATAGCTGCAGCAAAGGGGGTTAAGATTCTTAAGGTAAATACGTTCAAGGTCTAATTCTTTTCCTTAGAATAACGATTAATGAAATAACCAGCAGTACAATGGGTATTGAGTAGAGGTAGCTGTTGCTCCTTCTCTCCTCCAAGCTCAGCTGAGCTGTCACAACCTTGCTTATTGTCCTAGAGTCCTGGGACCATGTTATGTGGAACTCAAGCGGGATATAGCCGGAGGGTGCATATTCCGACACATCAACTTCCATAATAACGCTTTTGCTCCCGTTCTGGGGGATGTTTCCCACAGCAACGCTTGTAGTCCCTGTCAGATATGGAGATATGACCTCCAATCTCGCATCCTCTGCATCAGCAGATCCATTGTTCTTTATTAAGACATTCAGCTTAACCCCTCTGCTTCCGGGACTTGCCCTCGGGATTGAGCTAACATTCAGCACGCATGGATCAGCCTTTCCAAATACCGTTAGATATATGCTCGTGTTCCCAGCCCCGCTTGTCACCACATCTATCCTGTAGTTTCCCGGCTTCACTTCATCATCCACATCGAGCTGGTATGATGCCTGAACTTGAGAGTTTGGAAGAAGAGCTGGAATTCTGAAGGTATCTGACCCTCCGAACGATGGCCTCATCCCATTGGGAAGGGATAGATTGACCCACAGATCTCTTGCTATGTAGTTGCCCACATTTGTTATGACAAGGACAAGCCTCACTCTTTTGTCTCCAGGGAGGACTTTATCCGGATAAGTGCTGTATGTTATAACTCCTATTACCGGTTCCCCCATGACTTTGTAGCCGAAGCTCTGAGCTCCATAGAAGGTGAAGTTTCTGTAATCCTGCCAAGATATGGCAGCATTCATGACAAATGCTCCATATGCATTCGGAGAGACGAAGACATCCACAGACAGCTCCCTGCTCTCCCCTCTTTCCAGCTCATCTATCTTGAGCATCCCCTGACCTATTATCGCACCCATGTTTCCGGGGATCTGAAGGTATATTGTTATGTTATGGGCTCTGCCTCCCAAGTTCATCACGCGGAAGCTCACCTTCTGAACTCTATCGGGCGATAGGGAGGATCCTGAGGGGATTATCCTTATGTCAGGAAGTCCCGGGATAGCAGGCTCTATTGAGAGCTGGACATAATCCGTGTATACATTCCCTTCACCATCCCAGTAGGTCAGCCTAGCCCATATCTCAACAGGTGTGGATGCATATTTCGATATCTTCGCCTTTGTGACAAAGCTTTTTGATGAGTTTGGAGTTATATTTCTAAGCACAAATCTGGTCTCTGAGAGCGAGAGGAAAATGCTTGGATAGAGGTCAACTATGACCTCCTTTGCCGTTTTGTTTCCTATGTTCTTCACAACAATTGTTATGTTCCTCTCCTTCTCCACCTCAATTCTCTTATCCAGAAGCTCAAGGCTTATCACAGGTCTGTCTGTCTGGTTTGGATTTATCCTAGGCAGCTGTATCTGAACTGGTATCTGCTGGGATTCAATTTGAGCAACAGGAATTATGAGGAGGAAAACCAGAAGGAAAAATAGCTTTCTCATTATTCCACCCTCATCCTCAGCAAGTTTATCGAGAGAACTGAGAAAACAACTGTGAAAATAAGGATAACCTCTAGATCATAGGTGAGAAGCTGGAGGCTCATTCCCTTGAAGGCTATTGCCTTGAATGCATCCAGATAGTAGTATAAGGGCAGGGAATAACCCACTGCCTTGGCCACATCTGAGAGCAGGTTCACAGGCGTGAACATGCCAGAGAAGAGCATGGATGGTATGAATGCGAATATGCTTGCCTGATATGCCTGAAGCTGGTTCCTAGAGAGAACCGATATAAGAAGCCCCATGCTCAATGAGCATATGAGGAAAAAGCTTGAAAGAAGCATTATATCAAGCATTCCTCCCCTGAACTGAACTCCGAAGAGGAGCATTGCTATTGATATAGTGAGAAAAACATCGGATATCGTTGCTATGAAGTAAGCTGCCAGCTTCCCCAGAATTATGTCGAACCTTGATGCAGGGGTCATGGCAAACTGCTCAAATGTTCCTCTCTCCCTCTCCCTGCAAACGGAGACAGAGATCAAGCTCGTAGGGACGAGCTGGAGAAGGGTTCCCATCAGGATGGGCATGAAGTTCTCCACCCTCCGAGTGCTCGGTCCATATACTGAGTAAAAAAGGGGGCTTATTGAGAAAGTCCCGAATTTCTCGGATGCCCAGAGCTCGAACTGAAGCACTATCACACCGACCATCTGCATTATGCTTTGAGCAACAACGGGCTCGCTGGCATCGTATATTATCTCCAGAGATGCAGTTCTTCCGGCCATCATGTCATCGGTGAAGCCCTTAGGTATCACAACAGCTGCATATATCTTACCCTCTCTCACAAGTTCTATAGCCTCCTCCCTCGTCCTAGCATATGCCCTTATATCAAACATGTTCCTGAGCTGATCGGATAAAGCATAGCCTCCCGATTTCTGATCCATGTTCACTATTGCTATCGGAAACGATGTTTTCCCACCGTACCCATATCCAAATAATATTGTTAAAATTACAGGCATGAGGAGGACCATCACCACAGTCTTCGGATCCCTCACAAGCTGTCTCAGCTCCTTCTCCACAACGGCTGTGAACCTCATTAAGATCCCCCCATGAGCTTTATGAATGCCTCCTCCAAGCTAACATGAACTGGCCTTATGTCCCTCAAATCTGGGCCCAACTTAGCTATTATCTGGGATACTCTGGTTGAGTAATCGTCCACTAAAAGCTTCATCCTCCCTCCATCTGCATCTATGATTTTAACACCCTGTATATCCAGATTCGCAGGCCTTGAGAGGACTATCTCAACTATATCCCCTCCAAATGCCCTTCTCTTCACATCAGAGGGAGAACCCTCTGCAATTATCCTTCCTGCGCTCATCAAAGCAAGTTTGTCGCAGTTCTCAGCCTCATCCATGTAGTGAGTTGTGATCAATATCGTCTTTCCCCTCCTGTTCAGATCCCTGAATATCTCCCAGAACTGCCTCCTTATCGGGGGATCAACCCCGGCTGTCGGTTCATCCAGTATCAGGAGAAGGGGGTCATGTATTAAAGCAACAGCAAGGGAGAGCCTCTGCTTTGTCCCTCCGCTCAGCTTTCCTGCAAGCCTGCTCCTGAATATTTTGAGATCCAGAAATTCCATGAGCTCATTCGATCTCTGCTGAACTTCGCCTTTATTGAGCCCATATAACCTTCCAAAAAGCATCAAATTCTCCTCAACTGTGAGATCCTCATAGAGGCCAAATTTCTGGGGCATATAGCCTATGTTCTTTATCACTTTCTCCCTTTCAGTCATAACATCGTGTCCATAAACCCTTACATAGCCTGCAGTTGGCTTTATCAGGCCTGTTATCATCCTTATTGTCGTGGTCTTTCCAGCTCCATTCGGGCCCAAAAGACCGAAGGCAACTCCAGCCTCCACAGTTAGGTTGAGATTGTCGACTGCAGTGAAGTTTCCGAATTTCTTGGTCAGCCCCTTGGCCTCTATGGCTATCATCAATAAATAGCATAGCAAGCTATATTTATACCTTTTTTACCTTACAAGGTGAATAGGGTGATTACATGCTGAGGGAGATGAGATCGTTCGAGGTCCTGAGAAGAGCTGGACTTTCAGGACATGAAGCAGTCATATACCTGTCTTTGCTCATAAAAGGTGACATGCCTGCAAGGAAGATATGCGAGGAGACGGGAATACCATATTCAAAAGTTTATGTTAATCTTTCAAAGCTGGAGAGAGATGGATGGGTCTCCAGGATAAGGGGGAGGCCTGTCATATACAGAGCTAGGCCTGTTGAGGAGGTCGCTGAGCTCATAGTTGAGAGAGCAAGAAGGCTGGCTGAGGAGATTGAAAGGACAGTTTCATCGGATATAGAGGAGATGAGGATGAGAATTGCGACAACATCAAGGATATCATTCAGTTACTCGAGAAATGAGGCCTTAAGGGCAATAAAATCGCTGATAAAGGAGGCGAAGAAGGAAGTGCTGATTCTTTTAAGTCATGAGGATGAGGATCTTCTCAGCTCAATAGCCCCTGCTAGAGCAAGGATGAGGATCCTTACTACAAGAAAGAACATGGAGATTCTAAAAAGAAGAGTACCTGATGCTGATTTCAAAGAAATAAGTGTTCTTCTTCCTCTATCAATGATGATATTTGATAACAGCTCCCTTCTGATGATCTTCGGCGTGGGCACAGGACCATATGCGCTTGAGGTTAGGGACAGGGATCTCGTGGCGACAGCGAGAGAGTATATGGAGATGAGCTGGAGAAGCTCTGAGCTGCAAAGCCCTTGATAAACTCAGATTAATCAGACCCGCAAATTCGTAGAAGCTGATCCCATGCACAACAAATGTAGTATATGAACTGATAATTCCCTTTTGATCCCTTAGGAAGCTCCTTTTTCCCATTATCTCCGCTTATACAGCGCCTTCAACATGCTTGCATCCATGATCAGAATATATCTTCCTCAAAGCTTCCACAAGATCCTCTCCCTTCCACTGATAGTTCGACTTGAGGCCAAGTCCAACGATACTATCAATCCCTTCTTCCTTCTCGAACATAGGAACTTAAGATTTTATGTGTTAATAAAGTTTCATTAAGATAAT
>Ga0080004_1125198_pt1 | contig 17821 bp, 16 predicted proteins | sample WasSprMetagenome_FD_69207 | JGI IMG/M metagenome (GOLD analysis project Ga0080004, IMG submission 69207) | Sulfidic aquatic microbial communities from Washburn Spring, Yellowstone National Park, USA - WS (SPADES assembly) (version 2) | ecosystem: Environmental > Aquatic > Thermal springs > Hot...
CCATATGTGCTCTATCAGACGGGGGGTTCACTCCTCGCCCTCCCCCACCAGTTTCCCGCCCCCCCCCCCCCCCCCCAATACGTCCCCTTACTGCACAACCCTTGCTAAGATTATAGCAGGAAATAAAGGAAGAAGTCAAGGGGCGTGTTGGCCGAGCCGTAGGAGTAGGGGCAGGCCCTGTGTAATAAACGTTGGAACGTTTGAACGTTTAAACGTTGGAACGTTCAACGTGCCTGCCCTGATTTTGGGCAACCACAGGGGGTTGCCCCTACGATTTTTCAATTCCGAATTCCCTTGTGGGTCATAGGAGACGGATCCCGCTTGACAAACGTCCTCTGCGCAGTATAATAAACTACAGAAAGGGCTGGGGATGAAAACAAAGGGGGTGGTCGTATGAGGATGTTATATTAGCCCTTGCCATGGCTCTTGCCATGGGATGTGCTAAGAAGGAAGGCCCGGTCCAGCCGATGACAGGAACGATAGTAGGGAAGGCGGTTTTGGAGGGGGAGATGGATAACAGCGGGATCCTCATATCCATAGCTAACACATCATACCAGACTACCACTAAGCCCGATGGTTCATACGTGCTCTCGGACATACCTGAAGGTCCAGCTACTATAATCGCCTCCAAGGAGGGCTTCTCCGAACAACAGACGGTAGTCGAAGTGATAGGCGGTAAGACCATAACAGCCCAGGAGTTGCGCCTGCCAAGGGGAGCTATCCTGAAAGGCAAGGCCACGATCTTCGGGGAACAGGACCATAGCGGGATCGCGATCTCCCTCGAGGGAACCCGTTTCGGAACCGAGACATCCGAGGATGGAAGCTACTCGATATCCGGAATCCCGCCTGGGGATTACACGATAGTGGCCAGGAAAGGGGATCTTATGGAAAAGACCACCGTATCCGTTTCCGGACCTGGGGTTCTCTCCGTCCCGGAAATAGTGCTGATCAAGGTCTTCGTTCCACCTCCAGACCTTAACGTGGCGCATTACCAGAACGGGGCCAAGATATCATCCCCAAATAGGATGATCCCTGGATTCGACCTAAGGGATGCCATCGGCGGATCCTTCGGAACACACCTTGAAAAGAACACGGCGATCTTCGCCGATGACACCAAAGACGAGCAGATCGCCATAATAGAGTTCCCTCAGGTTACCTTAATAAACACGATAATATACGAAACAGGGATAGCAGATCCCCCACGGGTTCCAACGCTTCAACTTCGGCCTGGCAGGTCCTCAATACCAACCTGGAGTCCTACATAGCGGCTCGACGAGGATCTCCGAGATAGAGATTTACCATAAGTGATGCATCTCGGCTTTGGGATTTCGGAGGCATCATAATGGACCGCTTCCTTCCTCTATCAGCCGGAATCCCATGAGATCCGCCAGGTCCTGAAGAGGCCTCATGTAATCTCCGTAGAACACCACGCGATGTAATAGCGTCATCACATCCCCGTGGATCACATCCTCCCCCCAGCGGAGGAAGAGACGGCGTGCATCGGGAACACTTTGCGTGAACTGCGTCCTACATGCTAATGGATTCTTGCTCGTCCCTATTATCTTCCCAGGGACGGCGAGCATCACCTCCAGATCTATAAGCTTAGCGCATGTAACTGGCTGGCCTATCCTGTGTTCGACCTCGAGGGAGACCCCGGCGCCCGTATCGGCTTGGGAACGTATGACGAATGGCAGGCGTTCTCCCTTAGGCCCATCCATCTTCGTGGCAGAGGTGCAGTGGAAATGGATCATCGCATTCTTCGATACGTCTATCACAGGATCGCTGATGAACCCTGGAACGCCGAACGCATAGGAGAAGATCAACATCGTCAGCGTGGAATCGATATCGCCCTCGCACCCTCCTACATACCCCATGTCGTTCAGCTTGCTGAAGGTGAGGCAGCCACGTGGATCACCCATGCAGTAAATGCTGCATATCGCCTGAGCTCGCTCCTCCGCCATGATCCTTTTGACGGCCAGGAACATCTTCGCCGACTCTATTATCTCATTCCTCTTCGGTTCCACAATCCCCTTCGCCGGACGGATCCAATAATCCTCGGCTTCCGCCTCCGCATCCTTCTGGTGGATCGTCGCCATGTAATCGTATATCCGTTTGTTTTGGATCACCACCAACTCGGCACCGAGCTTCTCCTTGACCTTCTCAGGGGAACATGCCGCCGCCGTCCCATGAGGACCCCCTACCGCAAGGACCTTCGTCCTCTTCATCCATACCGGCGCCCGCAACAGCCCTATCGCTCGTTCAAGGTCCGCCCAATCGCTGCTTGGAACGAGAACGACCCTTCTTTTTCCCTTACGCCATATGGGAAAATACATCCACCCGTGTCCGCTGAACGGCTGTGAGAAGACGACGGTCGGCAGCCCGACATCGACGAGCTTGGTTAAAACCGGCGCATCCCCACCGTGCCCGGATAGGTGGATTATCAGGAGCGCATCCGCCTCCTCCTTGAGCTTCCCGGCGATGCTGGCGGCATCGGCCGGCGGTATCTGATCGCCCCCTACAAACCGAACCGTGCCGTGAACGGTCGTTAGCCTCTTCTCCAATTCGCCGAAGAAAGCCCGGAACTTGGGGATCTCCTCCGTAGGACGCGTGAGATATGCGTTGCCCGTACGGCCAGCAAAGATATAATAAATCCTTACAGGAGGAAGCTTGGGAAGATCTCCCCCTTCCTCCCCCCAAGTCCCGTCTACCCTAAGCCCTGCCATGATGGCCGTTCCGGCAAAGGCCGCCCCCAGGAACTTACGGCGGCTGCATGAGATTGGATCATGTAAACGATCTTTCATCCCTCATCCCCCCTATTCATGGGATGGCCCTTATCGGATTCGATGATCTCCACTAACCTATCACGCCATCCCCTGATATCCTTCAGCCTATCCTTCAAGATCCCATAAACCTCCTCGGGATCGACCTTGTAATAGTGATGAACCACCAGGTTCCTGAACCTCACCATCCGAATGTAAACATCGGCATCCTCCTCCTCAATGTATCCTGAATCCGCAAGGATCTTCGGAACCTGCCAAAGCTCCTCAGCCCGAGGAAGCCCAACCGAACGGATCACATACCTGGATATATCGATTAAAGCCTCAATGGAAGTCTGAAGAAGACGAACCGCGGAATGAAGATTTCTGAAATCTCCTATAAACTCATCGTAACTCAGGCGGCTTAAGACCTCGAGCATCTTCAGGTTCTCATCTATGGTATCCAGATTTATCTGAACATCTTGCCTCTTCATCCCACCATCCTCCATGTATTCATCTAACCCGGCTTCACGACATCTCTCCATCAGCCTTCTCTCATAACAAAGCCTTTTACCCCTATCGGATTCATAAATGACCTTCCCCGTCTTGACGATAACTCGCTGAAACCATAAAGGCTGATCGGAAATGTCAACAACATCCGCCCTGTCCTGCCCAACAACGGAAAACACCTTGCATAACAGATCCCCAATTATGTCCCTTCTATCCCCCTCGTCCCCTCCCTCAAACAAAGCCGCTAAGTCGAAGTCGCTAAACTTATCCGCATCCCCCCTCGCCTGCGATCCAAAAAGATAAACCGCTATGATCCCCCTCTGCCCCTCAAATACCTTCGCAAGCTTCTCCTCAACCCTCCCCATAAATCCTTAAGCCCCCTTTTCACTATATACTTTAGCACATTCACATGTGCCCGTCAAGCGGAAGCGCTTCTCAAATGTGACTGCGTTACCTAAAAAGCAACCACAATAGGGAATTCGGATTTGAAAAATCGTAGGGGCAACCCCCGTGGTTGCCCAAAAACAGGGCAGGCATGTTGAACGTTCCAACGTTTAAACGTTCAAACGTTCCAACGTTTATTACACAGGGGCCTGCCCCTACAAAGGATCTTTCAATTCCGAAATCCGAATTCCGAACTCCGAATTCCTGATCGGTGGTTGCCCAACAATTCTTCCGATCTTTGGAATATGTCCGATCTTGCGTCTGAAGGTCGGAGAAGAAGCCCTTGATACGATCCTCTGGATATATTATTATCTTGAAGGAAGGTTTCTCTCAATGGAGAAAGCCGAAAATTCGATACTTAGTTTATGGAAGGTCGAAGCTATGAGGGGGCTTTTAGAGGTCGGGTATGGGATCTCCTATCCGTTCCACGAGGGGGTTTGAGAACATGGATCTGAGGCGAGTTGTGGCAGAACTACAGGCCGTGAACTTCTTCGCGGAAAGGGTTCTAAAGGCGAGCTCATGGAGGGAATGCATCCCGGAGATACTGGAGAAGCTCGCGATCGCCGCGGATGCGGACCGGGCTTATATACTCGAAAGGCACATCGGAGAGGACGGAACCCCCCTCCTTTCCTTCCGCTACGAATACGATGCTCCCGGTATAGAGCCGATGAAGCACCCAAGGCTACAGAACTTAAGATATCGGGAGGAGGTGCCGGCAGATTGGGAGGAGCTTATGAGGAGAGGGGAAGCCATATACGGTCGTGTGGACGAGTTCCCGGAAGATGTAAGGGATCTCATGGCCATAGGTGGAACCAAATCCATAGCCCTTGTCGCCATCATGGTCGGAACAGAGCCGTGGGGGGTCCTCGGCTTAGACGAATGCAAGTCCTATAGGGAATGGCTCGACGTGGAGATAGACACTATGAAGAGCCTTGCGAACATATTGGGAGCCGCCATCGCCAAGGAGGAAGCCGAGGAAAGGCTTAAGAAGGAGACGGAGCAGTCGCTCAAGCATCTATCGGTCCTGCTGGACCTCTACAAGATGGACCTCTCCGAGCTCGATCCCGCCATAAGGAGGATATTGGAAAGGGACGCTTGGGCCCTATCCGTGGAAAGGGTCGGCCTATGGAAGTTCAGCGAGGATAGGACGGAACTCGTGTGCGAGGACCTATTCGAGTTGAGCAAGGGCAGACACGAGAAGGGGATGAGGCTTACGGTAGACCGTTATCCCGGTTATTTCCGGGCCTTGGAGGAGAGCTTGGTTGTGGCTGCCGACGATGCGAGGGAGGATCCGCGCACAAAGGAGTTCTGCGAGGACTATCTCGTGCCATTCGGGATAACGTCGATGATGGATGTCCCCGTGAGGATTCACGGCAAGGTATGGGGTGTCGTATGCCACGAGCATGTTGGACCGAAGAGGATTTGGAGCCTCGAGGAACAGGAATTCGCCGCATCTATCTCCGAGCTCATCGCCGTAGCCATAGAATCCCATGAGAGGAAGGCTGCCGAGGAAAGGTATAGGGAGATATTCGAGAACGCCGTGGAGGGGATATATCAGAGCATCCCGGAGGGGCGCTTCATCAGGGCCAATCCCGCATTTGCGAAGATGCTCGGCTACGAATCCCCTGAAGAGCTTATCTCCTCCATAACGGACATAAAGGCCCAGCTTTACGTCGATCCCGATAGAAGGGATCTATTTATCCGTTCTATGGAGGAGGAAGGGTTCGTTCGTGATTTCGAGTTCCGCGCATATCGCAAGGATGGAAGCATAGTCTGGCTTTCGGAGAACGCCAGGGCCGTTCGGGATGAAGGTGGGAGGATCCTATACTTCGAGGGGATGGTGGAAGACGTTACGGAGCGGAGGAGGCTTTGGGATCAGCTCCTGCAAGCCCAGAAGATGGAGGTGATCGGGAGGTTCGCAGGGGAAATAGTGCATGATTTCAATAACCTGCTTACAGTCATATTCACTAACATAGACTTACTCCTCCCAAACCTCGATCCCTCAAGCCCCGTATACGAGAAGCTCCTCAACATAAGGAAGGCTGCCGAGAGGTCCGTGGATCTATCGAAGAGGCTCCTCACATTCAGCAGGAGGCAGGAGGCGCATCCGGTAAACCTGAACTTGAACGACCTGATAAGGAGGATGAAGGAGATGATCGTGGGGGTAATAGGGGAGGATATAAGGTGCGTCTTCGATCTGGTCGAGGGGTTAAGCCTTGTCAGGGTGGATCAGGGGCTCATGGAGCAAGCCATAATGAACATCATCGTCAACGCCAGGGAGGCGATGCCGAGGGGAGGGACGCTAACGATAAAGACCGAGAACGTGGATCTCGGAGAGGATTACTGCAGGGTTCATCACGGCGTGGCCCCTGGCAAATACGTGTGCCTTTCCATATCGGACACGGGTGTTGGGATGAGCCCGGAGGTCATGGAACATATATTCGAGCCTTTCTTCACGACGAAGCCCGAGGGGACAGGGCTTGGGCTTTCCTCCGTTTACGGGATAGTCAAGCAGTTCGGAGGGCATATCTTCGCTTATAGCGAGGTCGGAAAGGGAACGACGTTCAAGATATACATCCCGGCGCTCGAGGAAGAGGGGGAGGATCATGGCCGACTTGAGGCCGAAGGGAAGGTCGAGATGCCAAGGGGGAAGGAGACCATACTCCTCGTGGAGGATCGAACGGATGTATTGAGCCTCCTTTCCCAACTTCTCGAAGAGCTTGGTTATACGGTCATACCTGCATCGAGCGTTGAGGAAGGGATCTCGAAGGCATACGAGCATGAAGGCCCAATAGATCTGCTTCTAACGGACGTCGTGCTCCCGGATGGATCGGGTCCGGATCTCGCCTTCAAGCTCCTCGAGAGATATAAAGGGATGAAGCTCCTATTCATGTCCGGCTATACAGACAGACATGTCTTCGTAAACCATATCGCGGGGGATCTGAGGAAAGCGTATCATTTCATCCCCAAGCCTTTCTCCCCCTCCGAGCTGGCCAGGAAGATAAGGGAGGTTTTGGAGGAAGGATAGGGATCACCTTATCTCCTCGTATTCCTCCATTATCTTCATCGTCCCTTCGAGGTCCCTTAATCCACTCGCCGCTCCCATCCCCATGACGCATGCCGCCCCTACGGCGTTGGCAAGCCTCCCCCTTTCCCTAAGATCCCATCCCATAAGGGTTCCGGCGAGGAATCCGGCTACGAAGGCATCGCCGGCGCCGGTTGCGTCCACGACGGGGACCTTAAAGGCTGGGATCCTGTATTCCTCCTCCCTTGTCCTTATGTAACATCCCCTCTCCCCCATCTTCAACCCGACTATCTTTACCCCTCTATCGAGGAGGAAGGAAGCTATATCCTCTTCCCTTTCCCTTCCCGTCATCATCTTCGCCTCCTCTATGCTGGGCAGGAAGATATCGGTGTATTGGAGGGATGGTCCGACGAGCTGAAGCCACCTTCCGGTGGAATCCCAAACCGTATCGAGGGCGGTTATAAGCCCCATATCCTTAGCCCTCTTCATGGCCCTGGCCGTTGGCTCCCCGTCGAACCCGGGCATGACGAGGGATCCAGCCACATGAAGGATCTTGGCCTCGGATATTATGTCCCAATCTATGTCCTCGTAGAGGAACGAGGCGTTTGTGCCCGTATAATGTATGAAAGCCCTCTCCCCATCGGGCGCGACGAGGACCATGGTTGCGGAGGTATTGGCGGATCTGTCGGACCTCACGCCCCTTGTATCCACCCCTTCCTCCATCAATCTCTCCACTATGAACCTCCCGAACCCATCCTCCCCTACCTTCCCGATCACGGCCGTCTTTATCCCGAGCCTTGCGAGGGCTATAGCTGTGTTCACAGCACATCCTCCGGTGTGGAGCTCGATCCTATCCACTAACACGAGCCTTCCCCTCTCCGGGATTTCCTTAACCGGCCTCGCCACGACATCGGCGACCATTATCCCCAAGCAGACGATATCGGCCATTTCCCAAAGGCACCCCCTTCAAACGGCGATTAGGAGATGTGGCTTCTCCAGGAGAAGCTTTAGATCCTTCAAGAACGTAGCCCCTTGAACCCCATCCACCGCCCTGTGATCGCAGGATAGGGTGAAGGTGGCCACGTGGCGTGGTAAGACCTGCCCCTCCAAAACCAGTGGCCTCTTCGTTATAGCTCCTACGGCGAGGATCGCTACCTGCGGAGGGTTTATTATGGCCGAGAACTCATCCACCCCATACATCCCGAGGTTGCTGACGGTGAACGTCCCCCCCGATACGTCCTCAAGCCTCAACATCCCTGTCCTCGCCTTCTCGACAAGGGTCCTTATCTCCTTGGCGAGCTCCGATAAAGGCTTCCTGTCGGCATCCTTTATCACCGGAACGACCAATCCGCCCTCCACGGCCACGGCGATCCCGACGTTTATCGCCTCAACCTGTTTCACCTTCCCTTCCTCGAAATGGGCGTTTATGCTGGGATTCAGCTTCAGGGCGAGCGCTACCGCCTTCACCACGATGTCGTTGAACGAGACCTTGACCCCGAACATCCTCTCCATATCCGGCATTATCTGCTCCCTCATCCTGACGATCTCCTCCATATCCACGTCCACGGTGAGGTAGAAATGGGGTATGGTCCTCTTAGAAAGGCTCATCCTCTCCGCTATCGTCCTCCTCATCCCCGATAGCTCTACAATCCTCGCCCTCTCCTCCACCCTCTCCGCTACGGCCCTCTCTACATCCTCCTTCGTTATCCTCCCACCGGGTCCTGTTCCTTTGAGATCCGATATAGGGATCCCGTATTGTTCGGCGAGCCTCCTGGCCAAGGGCGTGGCCTTCACCTCCTCCCTCTTCATCTCCTCCGCGAACCTCCTAACGTCCATCTCCGTAATCCTACCCCCTGGGCCGGATCCCTTAACCATCGATATATCTATTCCGAGTTCCTTAGCCAAGGCCTTCGCCCTCGGAGATGCCAAAACCCTGCCCTCCTCCTTAAGGACCTCATCGGGAGAGGCTATTATCGCTATCGGGGTGAAGACGGGGACCCTCTCCCCCTCCTTCACCAGGATCTTCTTGAGGATCCCAGATTCCGTCGCCTCTACCTCCATCGCCACCTTGTCCGTCTCGACCTCGAACAGGACCTCCCCCTTTCTCACCTCCTCCCCTTCCTCCTTATGCCATTTCAGGATCAAACCCTCTTCCATCGTCTCCCCAAGCTTGGGCATTATTATCTCCGATGCCATCCCTCATCCCTCCCAATCCATTATCTGTATAAAACCCTCTTCACCGCCGCTTTTATCTTCTCCTTGCTCGGGACGGCCGCCCTCTCAAGGACGGGGCTAACAGGTATGGGGACATCGGCCCCAGCAACCCTCTCTATCGGGGCATCGAGGTAATCGAAGGCCCTTTCCACTATCTGAGCCGCTATCTCCGCCCCGACCCCCCCGGTCTTGCACCCCTCCTCCACTATGACCACCCTACCCGTCTTCTTCACGGACTCCACGATCGTGTTTATATCGAGCGGTGCGAGCGTCCTCGGATCGACCACCTCCGCCTCTATCCCTTCTTCCTCCAATTCCTTTGCCGCGTCGAGGGCATAAAGCACCATCCTCGAATGGGCAACTATCGTGACATCCCTCCCCTCCCTCTTCACATCCGCCAAGCCGAGGGGGATGAGGTATTCCCCATCCGGGACGGGGCCCTTAGTCCCGTAAAGCATCTTGTGCTCTATGAACAGGACGGGGTTATCGTCCCTTATGGAGGACTTCAGAAGCCCTTTTGCGTCCGCCGGCGTCGATGGCATCACGACCTTAAGGCCCGGGACATGTATGAACCACGCCTCGAGGCTCTGGGAATGCTGGGGGCCGAGACATCTCCCAGTCCCACCCTGCGTCCTTATGACGAGAGGAACCTTTACCTTCCCCCCAACCTTATACCTTATCTTAGCGGCCTGATTGCACGTCTGGTCCATGGCGAGGGTCATGAAGTCGACATACTGGATCTCAACCACCGGCCTCATCCCCGTAAGGGCCGCCCCAACACCCGCCCCGACTATCGCCGCCTCCGATATGGCTGTGTCCCTCACCCTCTCCGGACCATACTTCTCATAGAGGCCTCTCGTCACCCCATATGCGCCCCCGTATATCCCTATGTCCTCCCCCATTAAGAAGACGGTGGGATCCCTATCCATCTCCTCTTGTAATGCCTCGTTTAAAGCCTCCCTGAACGTTATCTCCCTCACTTCCTCCACCTCCCCGCCCACTAATCCGCATAGAGCCCATAATAGAGATCCTCCTCGGACGGGTATGGGCTCTCCATGGCGAACTTTACGGCATATTCTATCTCCGCCTCGACCTCCTGCGCCAAACCATCTATCTCCTCCTTGGTCGCTATCCCGGCATCCATCATCCTCTTGGAAAGGAGAAGTATCGGATCCCTCGCCCTCCACTCCTGCTCCTCCTCCCTCGTCCTGTATACCCTTGCATCGCTCCTGGAATGGCCGAAGTATCTGTATGTCCTGCACTCGAGGAGGGTTGGGCCTTCCCCGCGCCTCGCCCTCTCAACCGCCTTCGATACGGCATATTTAACGGCGAGGACGTCCTGTCCGTCGACGGGTTCGCCGGGCATATCGTATGCCACAGCCCTCTTGTATATCTCAGTGACGGCATGGGATCTGACGACCGCCACGCTCATCGCATACAAATTGTTCTCGCATATGTATACGACGGGAAGCTTCCAGACGCTCGCCATGTTGAGGGACTCGCAGAAAACCCCGTTGTTCACGGCACCGTCTCCGAAGAAGCACAGGACAACTTGATCCGTCCCCCTCATCTTTATCGAGAGCCCAGCCCCCGTGGCTATCGGTATGCTCCCACCTACAACACCATTGGCCCCAAGGTTCCCCACCGAGACATCGGCCAGGTGGAGGGATCCACCCCTCCCACGACACATCCCGGTCTCCTTCCCGAATATCTCGGCCATCATCAGGTGGAGCTTCCCACCCTTAGCGAGGCAGTGGCCGTGTCCCCTGTGGGTGCTCGTTATGTAGTCGTCCTCCCTTATCGCCGCCATCGCCCCCACCGCAACCGCCTCCTCACCCGCATAGAGGTGGGACCCACCCTCTATCACGCCCTTGGTGAGGAGGTCGTAGACGGTCTCCTCAAACCTCCTTATCTGCATCATCTGCTTGAGATACCTCATGAGGTCCTCCTTCCTCTCCCTCATGAGCATCTCGTCCGTAGACCTTACGAGAACCGACATCCCCTCTCACCCCCTGATTTTGGGCAACCACAGGGGGTTGCCCTTACAATTTTCAATTCCGCAATTCCCAATCTAAGTCGGCCACCCCCTCTTTTCAATTCCGAAATCCACAATTAAATAGGCTTCTCGATAACGGCTATCCAGTCTATCTCAACATCCCCGCTCGACGCATTCGCCGCCGGATCAAACCTCAGATTCGTTATCGTCCCGCTCCATTTCGGGTTGTTCCTCAAATCTATCAGGTATACATGCCATTCCCCATCCGAGATTATGTCGAAATCATGGTGGTTCGCCTCGCTCCAGTTTGGATCGAGGTCGCTTGCCCAATAGATCTGGGCCCTTGTATCCCCGCTCGTGTTCCTCATCTTCACAGAAACGTATTTATACTTCGACGCATCGATCTTAAGAGGCCTGTCTTGGCTCCACGCCACTTTGAAGAAGAAGAAAGGATCGGGGCCCGTTATCCTAAGCGATAGGATCCCGTTGCTATACCCGATCAATTGGACGTTGTTAGCACCCGCCCAGCTATCCCAGCCCTTCATGTCCCCATCCTCCCCAAGCCCGATCAGCCCGCTTTTGAGCATCTTTTCCCCCAGATCCGTCTCCTTAAGCGGTTCCACGACGACACCCTTCCAGAGATCCTCCATATACCCGGAATGCTGGACCTTCAGGGTATACGTCCCAACAGGTATCCCCCTTATGGAGAAATTCCCCTCCCTGTCCGTGGTCGCCTCAACCCCCAGCTCAACCACCACGACCTTCGTCCCCTTGTGGTCCGCCTGGCCCTCCAAAAGGACCTTCCCCACGATGGATCCCGTAGCCTGCAGGGTTATCTCGGGAACGGTCGCCGTTCCGCCGGCCGTTACCTCCACGAACTGCTCGGCCACCTGATACCCTTCCTTCGAGAAGCGAAGGAGGTAGATCCCCTCCGGAACCTTCTCAAAGCCGAAGGACCCTTCTTTCGAACTCTGGGTCGACATCCCGAGCTCCTTTATCTCCACCACTATCCCGCTATGATCCGGGGAGCTCGCCCCGATTTGATCCGAGAGGAAAGCCTTGCCAACTATCTTCCCCTCCTTGACCTCTTCCTCCTTCGGCCCTTCCTTCGCACACCCCATCATAAGCGGGACCAGCAGAAGGGCCACCATCCAGAAACCATATCTTCCCTTCCCCATCTTCTCCCCCTCCTTCGGCCTATCGAGGCCTGACCACCACCTTCATCCCCTTCCCGCTTTCGACGAGCTCATAGCCCTTCAGTATATCTTCGATCTTAATCCTATGCGTTATCAAACCCTTCACGTTTACGCTCATCGTCCCTATAAGCTTAAGGGCGAGCTGGTTATGCCTTGGGGAGGAGCCATGCGTCCCAACCACGTAGAACTCCTTGTAATGGACGAGGTTGCTGTCGAAATCTATAACCGAATCGTCCTTCGGAAGCCCTCCGAAGAAGTTGACGTTCCCCCTCTTCGCAACCATCTTCAGCGCCTGGACCTGTGCATCCTTTGAGGAACATGCGACGATCACAACGTCCGCACCCCTTCCATCCGTCTCATCCATTATCATGGATACCGGATCCACCTTAGAAGAGTTCACGTAGAGGTCCGCCTTTGAGACGGTGGCCATATCCAGCCTCTCCTGGGATACGTCCATCAATATGATCCTCGTAGCACCCCTTATTCGGGCTAATTGCACATGTAGGCATCCAAGGGGTCCGGCGCCTAAGACGACGACCGTATGGCCAAGCCCGACCCCTGAGAGCTCCTGGGCGTTTATGACACATGCCAATGGCTCGGCTATCGCCGCCTCCTCATAGCTTATCCAAGGATATATCTTGTTAACGCATCCATTCCTCACAGCCCTCTCCGGAACGACCATGTATTCGGCAAACCCACCATCGTATAGGTATCCTATGGCGGTGAGATCGTCGCACATGTTCTGCATCCCCATTCGGCAGTAATAACATTCCCCGCAGGGGACGGCGGGTGCGACGGCAACCCTGTCCCCCACCGATATCCCCTTCACCCCCTTCCCGACTTCCACGACCTCCCCAGCCAGCTCGTGCCCTACTATCCTCGGGGGCTTGATAAGCCTATGTCCGAACCTGTAGACCTTTATATCCGTCGCACATATGGCACATGCCTCAACCCTTATCTTTATCTCCATATCATCCTTTATCGATGGCTCCTCCACATCCCTGACCTCGAGCCTCCCTATATCCTCGAGGACGGCCGCCTTCATATCCGCACCCCCCTTCCTTTAAGCTTAAAAAGCCAATCGAGGACGAGGCGTCCTATCTCCCCCTCCGGATCCAGCCCACATACATCCCTGAGGACGGATCGAGCCCCCTTATCCATCATCATAGCCGATAGCTCGATGGCTTGTGGATCCGATTTGTCCTCGTAGAGCATCGCGGCAGCTATGCCACATGATATGTTCACAGGCCTTACCCCGGCCTCCATGGCGCATAAGGCGGCCCCCACAAGCCTATCCTCCTTCCTTAGCTTCCTCAACGGCTCCCTCGCCACCCTCGCTATCGTATCGCGGAGGAAAGGGTTTTCGAGCCTCCTCGTCAGGTCCTCCATGTATTCGGAATGCTCCGCAGGATCGAACCTGTGCCTGAAGAAGAGCCCCCTCTCCATCTCCCCCCATGCTCTCATGAGGATCCCCCTTATCCAGGGATCCCCCATGGCCTCGTGGATATATCTGTATCCCTTCAGATACCCAAGATATGCGAGGATCGCATGCCCTCCATTGTGTATATAAAGCTTCCTCTCCACATAAGGCTTGAGGTCGTCGTAAAAGACAAGCCCCTCTATATCCGGGATGGGACCGACGAAGGAACCCCTCTCCACGGGAAGCTTCTTGTAAGCCTCCACGGCAACGAGCAAGATATCCCCTCCCCTCTCCTCATCGGGGAGGGAGGGAACCATCCTGCTTATGACCGTAGGTATGAAGCCGACATGGTTCAAGATATCCTCGCTCGGGACCAAGGCGGCTACGAACCCCTTCAAATCCTTTGCCGCATCTAAGGAGTTCTCGCAGACCAGGACGTTCAAGGGAGATGCCCCGGGGTTCGAGAACCTAAGGGATATACCGAGGGCTATGGGCCTCGCCACCTCCTTGAGGTTTGAAACCCCAACGGCCGTGGCCACTATATCGGACGACGCTACCTCCCAGGCCACGGCCTCTTCCTCCTTGCCATCAACCGCCCTTATTCCGGATACCTCCACCTCCCAGCCATCCACAACCCTTATCTTGTAAGATCCCCTCCTATTTATCTCCTCAACGAGATCCCGCCTTACGTCCACGAAAACGATCTCGTATCCGGACTCGAAAAATAGCTGGGCTATGAAGCCACGCCCTATGTTCCCGGCACCGAACTGGACCGCCTTCCTCCTCACCCTTCCTCCCTTACCTCCACTCCGCTCCGCGCTATCCTGAAATCCATGATCCTGGCCCCGGCTCCCTCCATCGCCATCTCCACCTCCTTCCTCTTATCGGGAGGGACGACTGTTATCATACATCCGCCGCCCCCAGCCCCACATATCTTAGAGGCGATGGCGCCATGGGAGGATGCAGCCGCCATTATCCTCTCTATCCTCCTATTGCTCACACCCCTTGCCAGCCCCCTTCTGCATCTCCACTCCTCCCCAACCAGATGCCCGAAGGAGTCGAAATCGGCCCTCTTCAACGAATCCCTCATCCTCAACGCAAGATCCTTTATCATCCTCATGTTCCGGATCGTCTCCTCCCTCCCATCTATGTAGTTCCTGACCATCCTCCAGTTGGTCTTGGCCGATGCCCTGGATATGCCGGTATAGGAGAGTATGATCCTCGACTCGAGATCCCTTAACAGATCTTCGTCCTCTATCAATGGCTCGATCCTGCTCCCATCCACGTCGAACCATATCGCATTCACCCCTCCATACATGGCGGGGAAATAATCCTGCTTCCCCGTAGGGATCCTTATCGTCTGGGCTTCGAGGTTCGCACCTATGTCTATTATCTCCTGAGGGGTATAACGACCTCCCGTGAGGTGGTTTAGGGCCGAGCTCAAGGAGATGAGGAGCGATGAGGAACCCCCAAGCCCTGAGCCTGGAGGGGCATCGGAACTCGTCCTGAGATCTATCCCCATCCCCTTCCCCCTCAAGTAAAACCTGACTATCCTCGCTAATAAAGGCAAAGGCCCGTTCGGATCGAGCTCCTCCACCGACGGGGCCTCCATACGATCCCCAGTGTCCTCGGAGCTTATCGTCACGAAGCCGTCGTCCCTGACCCTTATCCGAACATAGGTGAAGACCTCGATCGCGGCATTGACCGTGATCCCTCCGTCCTCGAAGATATAGAGGGGGTAGATGTCGAGGGTTCCTCCGGCTAAATCCGCCCTTGTCGGAGCCTTCGCCACCAATTCCACAGCTTTAACCCCCTTTTATCCCCTCAGCTGCCATTTTGCGGCTTCAACGGTGTTTCTCATGAGCATCGCTGTGGTGACCACCCCGACGCCCCCCGGCACAGGGGTGATAAAAGATGCCCTCTCCTTCGCCCCCTCGAAATCCACATCCCCCACGATCTTGTCCCCTACCCTGTTTATTCCGCAATCGATGACGATGGCCCCTTCCGCTATCCAGTCGCCCGGGATAAGGTTGGCCTTCCCAACCGCAACTACCAGGATCTCCGCCCTCTCTACGTAATCCCTGAGTTCCCCTCTCTCGCTGGTGGCGATGTGGCAGACGGAAGTCGTGCAGAATTTGTCCATAAGAAGAAGGGCCACCGGCTTCCCCACGATCTCGCTATGCCCTACCACTGTAGCCCTTTTCCCGTAGAGGTCGACCCCGGTTGAGTTTATGAGCTCCATCACAGCTGCCGGGGTACAGGGGGTAAACCTCGGCCTGCCGTAGACAATGAGTCCCATGTTCGCGGGGCTCACGCCCTCTACGTCCTTCTCGGGGGAGATCCTCTCCTGAAGCCTCCTTGCCGCTTCAAGCCCTTGAGGGATGGGGAGTTGGAGGATTATCCCGTTGACGTTCCTGTCCTCGTTCAGCCGATCGATGAAGGAGGCCAATTCCTCCTCGCTCACCTCGGCTCCGAACTTGTGGAGTTGGTATTCGATCCCAACCTCCTCTGAGGCCCTCCTCTGAGAGCGGATGTAAACCTCGATAGCCGGATTCTCGCCCACCATAATGGAGGCCAAGGTCGGACTCACCCCTTTGGCCTTTAATGCCCCCACCTCCTCCTTTAGTCCCTCTATTACCTTACCGGCTATCGCCCTCCCATCCAGGATCTGTGCAGGCATCGTCAAACCCTCCTCTCGCTTATAGCTTTTCCTCCACCTTCCTTAAGGTCTCCTCTTCCATCTTGGCCCCACGCTCGAGCAAGGGCTGATAGGAATCCCGCATCTTTCGGGAGAACTCCTCGTCCTTCATCCACTTCAAGTTTATCTCGATGTTGAGGGCGGCGGACTTCATGGCGACGAGGGCAGAAAGAGCGGCTATCCCAACGTCGGTGATGAGACTGGGATTCCCCTTCTCCGCCAGTTCGCCGGCCAGCTCGAGCACCTTGAAGGACCTTTCCAATACCTCCGAGGGAACCTTCGAGGCATCCCTCAGCGCGTTTTCTACCTCCCTTTCCCTCTCTGGACCCTTGGGGAGTTTAAAGGCCTTCGAGACCTTCTCGTAAGCCGAGACGTCCTCGTCCACCAACTGGATAAGCCTATCCCTCAGAGCCTCGCTCTCCTCGAGTATCCTCCGTATATCTTCCTCGACTTCCTTATAAGCATCCTTCCCGACGGTGAAGTTAGCTACCATGGATACAAGAGCGGCCCCTATCGCTCCGAGGAGGGCGGCTGCGCTGCCCCCGCCCGGGGCGGGAAGTTTCGCCGCAAGGTCATCGAGGTAGCTGGAAAGGGGCTCCTCGGCATACCTCCTCCTTTCACCCTCGGCCATCTTAGAACCCCTCCCCCTCTCGTTTCCGTCGATCTCTACATCCCTTTAGCCTCTTCCCCAAGCTCCTGCTCAAATTATAATACAACCATGCTTTCCAGTCAAGTAGGGGCAGGCCCCTGTGCCTGCCCATGATTTTGGGCAACCACCAAGAGAAATTGCGAAAGGCGAAAAAACAAATTGCGAAAGGCGGAAGGCGAAATATGGAGATACCCAATCTTTTCAATTCCGCAATTCGCATTTCGCAATCCGCAATTCGCAATCCCCCTGTAGGGGCAGGCCCCCGTGCCTGCCCTGGTTTTGGGCAACCACGGGGGGTTGCCCCTACGATTGATTTGCCCGATGTCCTCATTCCGAACCATGTTCATGGGAACATATCTCGTAGGGGCAGGCCCCCGTGCCTGCCCAATACAGGCCCCTGTGTAATAAACGTTGGAACGTTCAACGTGCTTGCCCTGTTTTGGGGCAACCACGAGGGGTTGCCCCTACGATTTTTCAAATCCGAATTCCCTATTGTGGTTACCTTGCGGGCGACGCAGTCACCCTTGACTTTTTCGCCAGATCGTGGTAAACTTTAGGATGAAAGCACCTTGAGTGCCATATTATAGGAGGTGGTGGATATGTTTACCCCCAGGTTTCGTAATGCCCTTCTCATATCGCTCATAGTCCATCTTCTGGTCCTCTTCGGGATTTCCCAGCAGGAGATGGCCGGTCAGGTTGGCAGGAGAGAGGGTCCAGAAGAAGGAGGAACAACAGAAGAAGGAGAAGGTCGTAGAGGTCGAGTTCGGGAAGAGGTTCATGATAAGGGAGCCAGTTGCAGAGGCTGTTGAGAGGTATGCGTTGAAGAAGCTTGCGATAGCTGCTCCTGTTGAGAGGCCTGTTGCGGAGGCGTTGACGAGGGCAGAGACGATAGAGTTCGTTCCTGAGGCTATAG
>Ga0080004_1235234_pt1 | contig 17803 bp, 24 predicted proteins | sample WasSprMetagenome_FD_69207 | JGI IMG/M metagenome (GOLD analysis project Ga0080004, IMG submission 69207) | Sulfidic aquatic microbial communities from Washburn Spring, Yellowstone National Park, USA - WS (SPADES assembly) (version 2) | ecosystem: Environmental > Aquatic > Thermal springs > Hot...
AAGAAAAAATACTCGAAAGCTATTCTTCGCTATATGATCTTTTTTATGATGCTTATAATAAAACGAAAAAGTTTGAAGAGCTCGATATACCAAAAGAAATAAAGAAAGAAATTGAAGAAAGGGCTTCTGATGTAATAGAAGAAAAGAAATACAAGCTGATTTACAAACTAAAGCTTCAAACATTCGATACAAGAAATGGAATAGAAAAACTTAATGAGGCTATTAACATTTTAAAAAAGAATGGGTTTGAAGTTACATATATTTCTGCCCCACTCTATCAAATAAGTTTAGTAACAAAAGAACCTCAGAAAGTCGAAAAAGAAATAGTAAAGGTTGTTGAAAAGTTGAAAAAGCAAGTTGATTTGGTTGAAATTGAAAAAGTAAAAACAAAATGAAAAGAATAAGATTTTGTGAAAATTGTAAAATTTATACAATGCAAGAAGTTTGCAAAAAATGTGGTTTGCGAACAAAAGTTTGTGCTCCTCCAAAATACAAAGAAAAAGACCCTTATTCAAAATATAGGAGAGCGATTCTTTATGGTTAATCTTTGGGAAGAAAAAATAAAGCCAATGCTTGCAGAGAAAGCCAAACCTTTTGATGATAAGGATTTTTTGTTTGAGATAAAGTTTGATGGAACAAGAGCAATAAGTTATATCGATGCTACAAACAAAAGCATTAGAATGCTTAACAGAAGAATGCTGTTTTTTGAAGAGCGTTATCCTGAGTTTAAGGACCTTTGGAAGAATATAAATTGTAGAAAAGCAATAATCGATGGAGAAGTTGTTGTTTTTAAGAATAACGTTCCTGACTTTTATCTATTGCAAGAAAGAGAACAGGTTTCATCTGGCTTAAGAGCTGAGATACTTTCAAGGATAAACCCAGCAACTTATATTGTTTTTGATATTCTTTACAAAGACGGAGAAGATTTAACTAATTTGCCATTAATTGAAAGGAAGAAAATTTTGAGAGAAGTTATAAAAGAAGATGAAAAGATTGTTGTTTCAGAATACGTTGTAGAAAAAGGAAAAGCCCTTTTTGAAGAAGCAAAAAGAAGAAACTTAGAAGGAATAATGGCAAAAAGAATAAACTCAACATATCAGATTGGAAAAAGAAGTAAAGATTGGTTAAAGATAAAAGTTCTTGAAACAATAGATTGCATAATTTGTGGTTATACAAAAGGTGAAGGATGGAGAGAAGAATATTTTGGTGCTTTAGTTCTTGGATGCTATCATGATAATAAACTTGTTTATGTCGGAAGATGTGGAACAGGACTAAGCGAAGAGGGTTATGAAAAACTTACTCAAATGTTAGAGAAAATAAAAACAAACCAGAATCCTTTCGGTGAAGAAATAGAAGAGTTAAAAAGCAAGAATGTTACGTGGGTTAAGCCACAGGTTGTTTGCGAAATAAAGTGCATGGGTATTACTCCAGATCTAAAGCTTAGAGCACCAAGTTTTGTTAGGATAAGGGAAGATAAGCCTGTTGAAGAATGTACTATTTAAAAAAATTACAACCTACTTTTTTTATCAATTTCTTTTAGTATTTCTTGTTGCTTTTCTTCGTTTTTGATAAGGTCTGCTGCTATTAATGCAAGTTCAAGTTTTCCTTCTCTTATATACTCTTTTGCAATATCCGTTGCTATTTTATCCGCTTCTTCATTCCTTAGGAGCGCGAGAAATTCTCTTGCTTTATTTTGGTTTCCATTTTCTATATCTTTTGCGATCATAAACTTTATCTCTTTTTCCATTCTCTCACACCTATTTTTCTTCATTTTTTCCATTTTAAAATTTTTTTATTTACTTTAGTAAGTGATTAATTTGATATTTTAAATATCAAAAAAGCAATGTTTTAAGAATTTTGGATTACAAAAGTTTAAGACTCTTTAAAATATCAAGGTCTTTTTTATACCAAGGACCGATACCAAGAGCCGTTATTGTTCCTTTTGGGATTTGAGTTAAGCCTGCATCTTCTATTAAAGCGCATGGGATGTTTTTAAATTTAAAAGCCGCAAAAAGTCTTTTGAGTTCTTCTTCGTTTTCAACTTTTACAACTATTTTCTTTGCCCCTGAGTTCAGCCATTTTTGTGTTATTTCCTTGTTTATTTTCTCTGCTTCTAAGAAACTTTGAAGAGAAGCGTGAGCAACTTGAGCAGCGAGCTTTCCTTTTCCCAGTTTTAAATCATTTCTAACTACTATATATTGCTGAATTTCTTCTTCCATTTTCTTTTTTCTCTTTTTTTATATTAAAAATATATAGCAACAATTTTATTTTTAAAAAGCAATTACTTTTTATGTTGAGTTACCAGGAACTTCTAAAGATAAGAGCACAAGAAAAGATGAACAATGAGCTACAGCCATTGCCACAGGATTTTTTTCCTCAACTTAAGGAACTTTTAAAAAGCTTAACAGGAAAAGAGCTTGAAAATACAAAAAAATTAGCAAATGAAATAATTCAACTTAGAAAAAGCAAAATATTTATTTATTTAAGTTTGAATAAAACTCCCGAAAACCTTACTGAAAAGGAAAAGGAGCTGTATAAAAATATAACAAAAGAGTTGGAAGAGTATAATAAACAAATTTCTTTGATTTTTGAGGAAAAAGAAAAAACAAAAAAGGTGGAGATTCTTAAAGATATTCCAAAAATAGTTATAGGTGAAAAGGAGCTTGGCCCTTGCAAAAAAGGCGAAAGTTTAGAGGTTGATGAGGAGCTTGCTGAACTTCTTGTTAAGAAAGGTATTGCAAAATTTCAGTAACTTTTTATGACAAACTATTAATAAGCCGGAAAAAGAAAAGAAAATTATGAAAAGGAAAGAAATAGTAAATTTAAAGATAAATAGAAGTTTTATATTCGAAAAGGAAAGTGAAAAAGTTAAGAAGAATCCTATTGTTATAGTAGGATTACCTGGGATTGGACTTGTTGGGAAAATAGTTGCTGATTATCTGATAAAACAACTAAAAGCAAAGAGGTTTGCAGTTTTTTATTCCCCTGCTTTTCCACCGCAGGTAATAATGAGAAAAAATGGAAAGGTTAGAATGTTAAGTTATCGTTTTTATCATGCAAGAGTTTCTTCTCAAGAATTTGTTTTTCTTGTTGGTGACATTCAACCTTTCGAGCAAGATTGGCAGTATTCTGTTTGTAAAGATATTCTAGATTACTTATCACAGTTTAAACCAAAAGAAATAATAACAATTGGTGGTTATGGAACAAACCAATTTATTCAAAAACCAAGAGTTCTCGGAGCTGCAAATAGCAAACAAGAAATAAAAGAATATGAGAAACTTGGGGTTGCGTTTGGTGAAGCAAAAGGAGGCATAATAGGTGCTGCTGGCTTATTCGTAGCAATGGGTTATTTCTATGGAATACCTGCGATTTGCTTAATGGGAGAAACACATGGTGCTTATGTAGATGCGAATGCTGCAAAAGCAGTTTTAGAAGTAATAGCTAAGAGGTTTAGAATGAAAATAGATTATTCTGAATTGGAAGAAAAAGTAAAGTTTACTGAAAGGGCGATGCAAGAAATTGAAGAAGAACTTAAAAAAATGCAACAACCAAAAGGAAAAGAAAACTTAACTTACTTTAGATAAAAGAAAAGTTATTTATTTTTTAAAAAAGAAACTTTTCCATGCAAATAATATCAAAGACTAAATCGGTTTGTCCAGTATGCAAAAGAGTAATAGATGCTGAAATTTTTGAAGAAAATGGGGAAGTAAAAATAAGAAAAACATGTCCAGAGCATGGAGAATTTATTGATAAATACTGGGAAGACTATGAACTTTATAAAAAGATGATGGAGTATGCTTTTAATGGTCCTGGAGTAGAGAATCCTCAACTTCCTGAACTTTCTGGAGCGAATTGTCCTTTCGATTGTGGTCTTTGCAAACTCCATATGAGCCATCCTCTTCTTATAAATATGGTTCTTACCAACCGTTGCCATTTAAGTTGCTGGTATTGCTTCTTTTACGCAAAAGAAGGACAACCAATCTATGAACCAAGTATTGAACAAATAGAAAAAATGTTAAAAATGCTTAGAAGCTTAAAACCAGTAGCTCCTAATGCAATTCAGTATACGGGTGGAGAACCAACCTTAAGAAAGGACCTTGTTGAAATAATACAATTAACAAAAAAACTTGGATTTACTCATATTCAACTAAATACAACTGGAATAAATTTAATGGATAAAGAGTATACAAAAAAGCTGAAGGATGCCGGTGTTAATGTTCTTTATATGAGTTTCGATGGGGTTGATAAAAACATAAATACAAAGAATCATTGGGAGGTTCCTTACATTCTTGAAAGTGCAAGATATGCTAAGCTTGGAATCGTTCTTGTACCAACAGTTATAAATACTTGGAACGATCATGAACTTGGAAACATAATAAACTTTGCTTTAAACAATGTTGATATTGTTAGAGCTGTGAACTTTCAGCCTGTTTCTCTTGTTGGAAGAATGCCAAGAAAGCAGAGAGAAAAGTTCAGAATAACAATACCAGGAGCAATAAAGAAGATTGAAGAGCAAACAAATGGGGCAATAAGCAAAGAGGATTGGTATGCAATTCCTTTTGTTGGAGCAGTAAGCAAATTTGTTGAAACATTAACAAACAAACCAACTTTTGAGTTTTCTGCACATCCTGCATGTGGAATGGCAACATATGTTTTTCTTGATGAAGAAAAAATAATTCCTATAACTAGATTTATAGATGTAGAAGGGCTTATAAAGCTTTTGGATTCTTCTGCTGATGAAATGTTTGGAAAGCCTTCCTGGGAAAGAAAACTGATAGCTGCAAAAGCTGCTCTTGAAATTAGAAAGTATATAGATAAAGAAAAAGCTCCTAAGAGTATAAACTTTGAAAAACTACTTGCAAACATTTTAATAAAACATAGTTATTCTGCACTCGGTGCTTTTCATGTAAAAACACTTTTCTTGGGAATGATGCATTTCATGGATGAATACAATTATGATATCGAAAGAGTAAAAAGATGCGTAATTCATTACGTTCAGCCAGATGGAACTGAGGTTCCTTTCTGTACATTTAATGTTTTCCCTGAGCTTTATAGAGATAAAGTTCAGGAAGTTTATAGCTATTCTCCAGAAGAATGGAAAAAGCTTAATCCAGGATGGAGTTATGAAAAGGATAAGTATCATAGAAATGTAGAGAAGCTTGAAAGTGGCGAAGCTTATAAGAGAACTTACTTCAACATAAAAAGATATTGGTGAGAGTGATGAAAGTAAAAGTTTTGAGAGCAAAAGTTAAAAAATTAAAACAAGAAGAATCTTCTCTTCTTCAATACAATCTTCTTTTAAATAAAAAGATTTTTGTTGCTACCTTTGATGAAAATGGAAATGCACTTTTTGTTTTTTCGCCCGAGATTGAAAAAGATCTAAAACAAAAAATCTCAAAAATTCTTGAAAAAGTAGAAGACGAGAGAGAAGAAGAATATGAAACTTTAATCGCAAGAAGGTTTTCTCCAGAGAGAACAAGCAAATCGAAACCAATAAACGAAAGATTAAAGCTTCCTAAGAGGTAAAATTCTTGATTTATCGTTTGCATGTATTTCAAGAGCATCGTTTCTTTTTTTAATTTTTGCATATTCTATTTTTATTATAGTTGAAAGAGGAATAAGGTTTAGGATCTCGGCACTTCTATCCCAAGCAACTACCCTTAAAGAAATCTTTCCATCAAAGAGCTTTCCGGAGATCATTTTTCTTTGTTTTCCATCTTTCTCAAAAAACTTTAATGGATTAAGCTCAACAATCCTTCCTGCAACATCTACGACTTCATTTTCTTTTAAGCTTGAAAAATCTTTTATTGCTGTTGAAGCTTTTTTCACAATTGTAATTACCGTGTAGCCTTTTGTGTGAATTTCGTTGTTTTTTACAACCCCTCTGCTAATTCTTATTTCATCACCGTGCTCTATTCCAGCCAAATCAACATAATCGCAAAGCTTATGCCAAGCAACAAGTCTTACAAGCTGATTATCTATGTTTAAAACTATACTTCTTACTTTTATTTTTCTGTTATCTTTTTCTTTTTCTAAAGGGTTAAAAATTCTTTCAACTTTTGCAACAACGTTTACTTCTTCTCCGTCTTTAAGCTCCATAATCTCTTTTTGAAAATAAAACTTAAATTTTTACCTGAGCCAAAGCTCATCAACTATAGAAGAAGCTCCTATTCCAGTAGCATTCTAACAGCACTTCTGTGCTCAAGAAGTGCATGAGCAATAAACCTTACATCATCGATTTCTACTTCTTCTCTTTCTTTTACCAGCAATAACTTTAGAAATTTCATTTTGAAATTTATATAACGTTCAGCAACTTCTTTTGGTTCCACAATCTTTTTTTCTTAATGAAGTTTTTTATTATTTCCCTTCAGGACCTTTAAACTTAATTTTCTTTTTCCTTTTTGAGAGCAAAAAACCAAAAAGAATTCCAAGAATAAAAATAAGAATAAAGAGGAGAAGTTCTTTGTTTTGAGTGTTTGAAACAAAATTTTTAATTTCTTCAAAAATCGATGAAAAAGTTGAGAGAATTTGAGCGGTTGTAGTTTCTCCAATTTCGCTACTAGATTGATTTGTAAGCTTTGCTGTAATATATAACTTTAGTTGAAAGGAGGTTGAATTTTTACTCATAAACATAAATCTTATCTCTTTCTTTTGGGAAATACAAGAATTATTTGCTGGAAAGCAAGAAAGAACAACCCAGTTACCTTTTGGAAAAACAACTTTAGCATCTTTTTGCTCAGCAGAAAAAGAAACATTTACATTCAAAGGTTGGGCTAAAGAAGTATTAAGAATTCTTAAACTTACTAAGAAGCTTGAGTTATACCAAATATTTGGTATTACTGAATAATTTTTAATCCCTTCAATAACTAAAAAGTTTTCAATAGAAGTTGGTGAAATTGGAAACACAATAACTGCAAAGGCAAACAAAAGCATTTTATCTAAATCTTTTTTTATTTTGCTATTTTTATATTTTGTTTATATCGAAGTCTTTTCCAACTATTGTTAGTTTTATTCCAAATTCTTTTAATCTTTGTTTTGCACTTTCGCCTATCTTTTTTGTTATAACTTCATCAGGCATCAGTGCTTTTACTATTCTCATCCCTCTTGCCCTTTCTTTCAATCCAAAATACGGATTCTTTATTACTTCTTTTCTTATTACTTCTCCCTTTTCGTTTTTGTCTACAATTAAGTACTCTGGAGCACCAAAATCATCATAAATTTTTCCATCTTTAAAAGGAACAACAATCCTGTATCCTTCTTTTTCTGGGGATTCTATTCTTTCACCAATTAATCCTCTCCATCTAAAGCGTCTACCAAATCCTTGCTCTATTGCTCCTTTTGTAATTTCATGAGGTGCTACCTCTATTACTATTGACTTGAGGTTTTTGATCTCTTTCATCAAATCATCACGCATTCTATTTGTTATTTTCTCTGCCTCTTCTATTGAAAGATTTCTTGGGAGTTTTATTCTAATCTCTGCAAAAGTCACAGAACCGCTTTTCCTTGTTTTTATGCTTTCTAATTCGATTTTTTGATTTTTGCAATATTCTCTTATTTTTTCTTCTGTTTCTTTATCAGCCGAGCCTAATAAGTTATCTACGACTTCTTTACCAAGAGAATAATCCTCAAACAGGATAATGATACCGATTATGATCGCAACCAGACTATCTACAAAAGGAATAAGATTTATAAGAAAAAGTGAAAGGAAAACACCAACCGAAGAGAAGAAGTCGATTTTTGAATGTTCAGCATCACAAATCAAAGCCAAACTTTTTTCTTTTTTTCCAACAGAATATTTAAGCATCGTTAGAAAACCAGTTGCAACCATTGAAATAAAAACAACAACAAAACCATATAATTCAATTGTTACTCTTTCATTCTTAAGCAAACCATTTATTCCTTCGAAAATTATTGCTAAAGTTGAGAATAGAATGAGTAAAACAATAATTCCACTAACTATTGCTTCCGCTGCGTAATGACCATAAGGGTGCTTTTCATCAGCTTTTTTGCTAGAGATTTTTATTCCAAGAAATGCACTAAAAGAAGAAAAAACATCTGTAAAAGAATGAACTCCGTCTGCAAGAATTGTTTTACTATTCAAAAGTAATCCTACAATTATTTTTGCTATAGCTAGTAGAAAGTTAAGGATTGTACTTAAAATCGTTACTTCTTCTTTTTTCATTTTTAAATTTGGAAAAACAAGTAAATAAAAGTAATGGGCCCGGAGAGATTCGAACTCTCAACCTACGGCTAACTTAGAGCGTGTCATATAAGACCGCCGCTCTAACCGTTGAGCTACGGGCCCTTATGTTTTTATTTTGTTTTTTTGTTTTAAAATTTTTTTCCAATCAATTAAGATAAAAATAACTATGGAAATTATTCCTATAGTATCTAAGAACAAGTGAAACATCCACTCTTCAAAAAATACTTTTCTTATAAATAAAATTGTTGTTTTTACTAAGAATAAAGGCAAAAAGTAAGTTATTAACCTTCCAATGAAAAAGCCAAGGAAAACACCAAGAGTTGAATATTCAATAAAGCCAAGCATTATAAAGTAAGCGTTGCTTGGAATTGGTGTTAATGCAACAATTAAAGAAGAAATAAAACCAAAGTTCTTTATTTCTTTAAGTTTTTTGTTGAGGAACTTCATCTCCTCTTTCTCTTTTTTACTTAACAAAATTTTGCCCTTTTTTGAAATCTGAAGTAAGCAAAACCTGCCAAGTGTTGAAGCAATAGCTCCAACAAGTGCTAGTAAAAAGATATTAAAGTTTGGGTTTATTAAATAGAAAAGAAGAAGAACTATCCAAGTTGGTGGAACAAAGCCTGGTGCTAGATTTAGTAAAAAGACCAAAATAAAAACCCCAAGGTAGCCAAGTGAAGAAAGTATTTCTCTAAGCATAGTAAAAAGAATTTTTAAATAAAAGTTTAAATAAATTACTATATGCCAAAGGCAGCTACAGAGGAAAAAACTTCAATAAGAGAAAGAGCAAGGGTTTATTATCTTAAAGGAAATGACCTATTTAAGCAAGAGAAGTACAAAGAAGCTATTGATGAGTATACAAAAGCTATTTCTATAGATAAAGATTATAATGATGCTTATTATAATAGAGGAATCACATATGCAACGATTGAAGACTTTGATAATGCAATAAAAGATTTTCAAACAGTTCTTAAATATGAACCAAACAACCCCGAGGTTTATTATGTAATTGGGCTAGCTTACGAATACAAAAATGATTTAACAAATGCTAAGAAGTATTATGAAAAGGCTCTTGAGCTTAATCCAAATTACTACGAGGCAAAAAGAAGATTGGAAAGGATCTCTGAGGATGCAAAAAGAGAGGAGGCTGTTGAAAAAACTGTTATCGAAGAAGGGCAAATAAAGAAAGTTAGTTACTATAAGCCGAAAAGAACTTTTAAGGATGTTGTTGGATTAAAGAAACAAAAAGAAGAATTATTCAAGAATATTGTTCTTGCTTTTAAAAGACCTGACCTTTTCAAAAAATATGTTGGAAAGGCAGGAATAGGAATCCTTCTTTATGGGCCACCTGGATGTGGAAAAACTTACATAACAGATGCGGTTGGGGGAGAAGCGGGAGCAAACATAATAATCGCTAGAATAAACGAAATCGTTGATATGTATGCTGGTAACACTGAAAAGAATATGCATGCAATATTTGAAGAAGCAAGAAAGCATGCTCCAGCAATAGTGTTTTTTGATGAGGTTGAAGCCCTTGGAGTAAAAAGAGGCGAAAGGGATGTTCAGCAATACCAAAGAATGGCTGTAAATCAGTTCTTAATTGAGATGGATGGTATAGAATCTAGTTTAGCAAACATTTTTGTTATTGGTGCAACAAACGCCCCTTGGGATATGGACCCTGCTCTTAAAAGAAGCGGAAGGTTTAGCAAAGCAATTTATATACCACCACCAGATTATGCTACGAGAGTTGCACTTTTTAAGTTTTATACAAAAGATATGCCAATAAAAAGAAGAGGTTTTGGAGCCATAGATTTTGGAAGATTGGCTAGAGCAACAATGGGTTATGCAAGCGTTGATATTAAGCAAATATGCTATGAAGCTGGTTTAATTCCTTTGGTTGAAGAATACATAAAAGGAAAGGGTAGAGAAATAAAAATGAGTGATTTTTTAAAAGCAATAAAGAAAACAAAATCTAGCCTTGATGAATGGTACATGCACGTAAGAAAAGAAATAATTTCAAAGAGAGAAGTCCAAATAGTTGATGGAAAGAAAACAGAAATTGAAAAAGAAGGTCTTCTTACTCCACAAGAAAGAGCACTTTATGATGATATGATAAAAGATGTAAAAAGGAATACTTGGCTTCCTTATAGAATATTAAAGAAAATTGTAAGGTTTATTGCACTTTATCTATTCTAGTGGAAAAATGCAAATAGTAGCGATCTTAATTGGACTTGCATATTCTATAATTTCTCTAGTTATTACGAGAAAACTTGTAAAAAAGGAAGAGGTAAACGAGATACAAAAAAGAATAAAAGAACTTAAAGGAAAGGAGTTAACAGAAAAAGAAAGACTTGAGCTAATCAACCTTTTCAATAAATCTTTGCTTATTCAAATGAAGCCAACTTTTGTTATAATACCAATTTTCTTCTTCATTTATTTCCTTCTTCCAAAAGATCTTCAATTTGATTTTGTTCTAGCTAGTGTTATATTTGGAATAATTTTAAATATTTTAAGTGAGATAAAATTCGGTGAAAGAAATGAAAAGAAGTAGAAGCAAGAAGATAATTCAAAGAAAATCACCAAAAGGAAGAAAGATAATAAGAATTGAAAAAAGGAAAAAAGAAGTTGCGAGATGTGCAATTTGCAAAAGGGAAATTGTTTTAAGCAAAAATAGAAAAAGACCATTCAACAATGTTCTTTGCGCACAATGCACAAGCAAAATATTTCAATTAGCAAGTAGAATAGAAAGAGGAGAACTAAAGCTTGATGATGTTGAAGGAAAATATAGAAGCTACATTCTACAAATATTCGCTCATTAGCTTTGGTTTTTTTGTTTTCCATTTATAAGAATAGGGCTTAACCTCGATTTCTCTAAAAACTATTTTTCCATTTTCTTTAGAAAATATTAGAATTCTTCTTTCACCTAGTTTAAGTGCCTTTTCACAAACATCCTTTATGCTCTTATTTCCACGTCTTTCAAAAATCCATTTTTTCTTCTTAGCAATGTTCCTTAAGAATTCTTCTAACTCTTTTCTTTTCTTTTTTTCCATTTTTGAAGTCGTCACATACAAACTAAGCACCGATTAGCAAGAAAGCTAATATTCCAAAGAGTATTGCAAGAAGAGTAAAGACTGAGACTTTTTTAAATACTTTTGTTTTTCTTGTTAGAAGAGCATCTACTATAAGACCTGAGAGAAGACTTAAGAATATCATTGTAGAAGCTTCTGAAATGGTTATAGATTTATTGCTTAAGTCCAAAGCAGAGGTTGCGATTATTGCGTTTGTTGAAAACATTCCTATAAGCAAAGAAGTTAAATAAAGACCGTATTGAAAGTTTGAAAAAAGTTGAGAGAGCAAGAAAGCTACTAGGATATAGAGACCTATCTTTATTCCTTCTTTTAACGAAAAAGGCTGGTGAAGTCTAAGCTTTTTATAAGGCAATTTTTTATGATTAAGAATTGCAAAAAACACTAAAACAATACCCATAACAGCACAACCAAAAAATAGTTTATTTTGGAACTCAATAATGAGAAAACTTAAAATAATTGCACTTACCATTTTTCCTGCTTCAGCTAAAAGAATTGATGAAGTCTCGACTTTCTTTTTGTTTACAAAGTTTGTTATTGTCCCAAAGGAATTTATCATTCCACCGATTAAACCAATTATTGGAAGCATGTGTTCTCCATAAAAAATTAAAACTAAGAAAGTAAGAAGGGAAATTAATGAAATAATGATTATTATTTGAAGAGCCATCTTAAGGTTTAGTGTAAAGCCAAACAAAGAAATCGATTCTGGCAGTATTGGATAGAGTATAAAAAGAAGTATTCCAAATTCTAAAGCTTCAAAAATTTCTTCTCTTTTAAGCTTTTTTACAAAAATTCTTGTTTCCGCTCTAATGAAAAGAAGAAGAGTTGTTATTATTGCTATTCCAACACTTTCAATTATATAGCCACTACCAACCAAAATACCAAATATATAAGAAAGAAGCAAAGAGAAAAGAGTTGTTAATCCAAAAACTTTCTTTTTTTGCTTAATATAAGAAAGAACTCCATAACCTGCTACAACTATAAAGCCAATTGGAATTAGTAAAGGAAGTTCAAAATATGAAGAAAGCATTCCAAGAAGCGAAGCGAGAGCAAGAGTTCTTATACCGATAACTGTTTGTTTTTTTGAAAATTCTCTTTCTACTCCTATTAAAGCCCCTATTCCAAGAGAGATAAGAGCCCTTACAAAAAACTCTTCAATTTGCATTATTTTATTTTAAAAAATCTTTAAATAAACTTATCTTTTATAGTTTCTTACTGTCTAACTTTTATGGTGGATTATAATTCTGAACAAAAGTTACTCCCCCATAAATTGTTCCATGCAAATTGTTGCCACTATAATCTTTTGCATCTCCGTTGAGAGGCCACCAACCAACTAAGCTACCAATCCTTATTGGAGCTCCTCCTAAACCTTGCTGATAAAGATATTTAACTTCTTGCGGAGTTAAAGCTGTTGAATAAAGTTGAACATTCGCGATTCTTCCTCTAAGAAGGTCTGCACATCCTGGCTCGTAACCAAATATATAGAAATTACTTATTCCAGTAAGTGAACCGCTCCAAGTAGCTGCTGAGCCCGGTTGTGCATTTTTATAATAAATGGCGGTGCCGTTGCTATATAGTACAAGAGTCATAAAAAACCATGTTTTATCTTGTGAAGAGGGTGGTGCTGAAACACCAACATTTGGCACATTACAATTATTTAAATAACAAAAAACTCCATTGCCCCCAGGAGCTCCATTGTTCGTTTTAAGATGTAAGTTAACGTTATTTCCGTAACCACAATTGTTTGGCCAAACCCACCATGCAATAGTTAAAGAAGACGTGGTTGGGAGAAAACTTCCAATAGAAACTACTATTGGACTATAGCCCGTATTTATGCAACTACTGCAGTTCCAAAAATCTGCAACATACATTGGCAAATAACCGCAACTACCTTGCAAAGAAATAAAATCAGTTGTACCTGGACCATTTGGTCGAAATACAAAACAAGAGCCAGGAGGAGCTCTTGGAATAAAATTCTTTGGATTCATTATTCCAAGACTGTAAAGAACTCCTAGAGCTAATACAATAATAAGAATAGCCCAGCCATAAGTCATCAAATATTCCATTGCCGCTTGGGATTTTATTTTTCCAAATAGAGAGTCTTCTTTGTCTCTACTCTCCTTTACCACTTCTCTAATTTTTCTTTTCACAATATTCTTTTGGAAAGAAATTTAAAAAAGTTTTCCTTTAGTTTTACTAAAAATTTTTATTTTCCTATTTTAAAATAAAAAAATGAAAATTTGTATTTCTGGTTTAACCGGAAGTGGAAAAACAACTATCGCTGAGATACTTTCGAAAAAGCTTAAATATCCTTTAATCTCCTCTTCTTATAAAAACCTTACAAAAAATATAGTTGAATTTACTCAAGAAAATATAAACAATGAAAAACTTGCAAAAGAATTTGATAAAAAGATTGTTGAACTTGCAAAAAAGCAAAAGAATTGTATTATAACAACATGGCTAGGACCTTGGTTCATAAAAGATTCATTGAAAGTTTGGCTTTATGCTAGTAAAGAAGAAAGAATAAGAAGAATTGCTGAAAGAGAAAAACTAAGCTTAAAGAAAGCGAAAGAATATGTTGAAAAGAAAGACTCTGCTACGATTGAGCATTTCAAAAAAATATATGGAATAAACATACTTGAGCATGAAGACTTTGATTTAATAATAAATACTGAAAGGTTTTCAAAAAACAAAATAGCAGAGATAATAGAAGTTGCTTCTAAAGCAAAGTTAAAAAGAAAATAAAAATAAAAGTATGAAAAAAGAAAAATAGAAGGTGGTTTTATGATAGTTCCTGGAAGAGTTGTTATAAAACTTTATGGAAGAGATGCTGGAGCAAAAGGAATAGTAACGAAAGTAATAGATGATAACTTTGTTGAAATAATAACATCAAAAAGACCAAAGCCAAGAAAATGCAACAAAAAACATCTTGAGCCGCTTAATGAGATTGTTGATTTAAACGATAAGGAAGCAATAAGCAAAGTTCTTGGAATAAAGTTAAAGGAAGAAAAAAAGTAAAAGAAAAGAAGTAAATGCTAGATTTTGAAAGAAGTGTTGTTTTTGTAGATAAACCTCCTGGAATAAGTAGCCATCAAGTTTCAGAAATTGTAAAAAGATTACTTAAGCAAAATAAAGCGGGCCATCTTGGAACTCTTGACCCAAATGTAACTGGGTTGCTTATAGTAGCGTTGAATAAAGCAACAAAAGTTTTTTCTTTTTTAGAACTAAGAAAAGAATACATTGCAATAATGCATTTACATAAAGATGTAGAAGAAGAAAAATTATTGGAAGGTTTTGAAAGGTTTACTGGAAAAATTGTTCAAATACCACCAAGAAGGAGTGCTGTGAAAAGAGTTGCTAGGGAAAGAGAAATTTATAAAATTTCTTTGATTGAGAAAGATGGAAAAGATGTTCTATTTGATGTTGAATGCCAATCTGGAACTTATATAAGAAAACTTTGTAGCGATATTGGAAATTATCTAAAAGTTGGTGCTCATCTTGTTGAGTTAAGAAGAATAAAACAAGGAAAAATAACAATAGAAAAAGCTGTAAAACTTCAGGAAATTGAAGATGCAAGCTATTTTTATTTTAATGAAGGAAAAGAAGAAATGCTTTCAAAAATTCTTCATCCGGTTGAAGAGATTGTTGATTTGAAAAAGATTGAAGTAAAAGAAGAATTTGTTCAAAAAATAAAAAATGGGCAACAGGTTAAAAAATATTGGGTAAAAAACTGCGAAGATTTTGAGAAAAATGAAACAGTTGCTTTATATTGCAATCAAAAATTGATTGGTTTTGCAAAAACTCTTTTTAAAAAAGAAGAAATTGAAAAGTTAGAGGATTTTAAGCAAATAACAAAAACTCTAAGAATTCTATAACCTAACCCAATCTATTTCAAAATATCTGAACTTTGAATTTTCAAGATTTATCCTTCTAAGAATATAATATGTTAAAGAAGTTTCTCTATCAACTATTCCAATTATTGGCTCAACACCAATGTTTTCACCTTTTTCTATTAAGAAAAGAATTTCTCCAAGATTTACTAAACCTTCTTCAAAAAGATAAGTTGCTAAGTATGACTTTTTTTCTTTCTTTATCATATATAGCTTTGTAGTTTTTATTTTTGCATTTGGTAAAGCAAGAATAAACTTTTTTCTTACTGAATGAGCAACCCTTATTGCTCTAGAAAGCTCGTTTACTCTTGTTTTTTCTTTTGGAAGAAGGTGAAGAACGTATCTTGAATGAATATTTTTGTTTGGTTTTGCATTTGCATAGATTCTAAAATCGCATCCAAATTTAAAGCCTGTTTTAACAACAAAACCTTGCTCTCTCCAATCTTTGAATACTTGATAAAGTTCTTCAAAATTTTGTATTCTCTTTTTTGCAATTTCAAAGAGTTCTTTTTTTGTTATATTAAGTTTAAGATTTCCTTTCTCAACTAAAAAGCAAGTTTCAAATATATCAAGTTTATTGAACTTTCCAAGATTAGGAAGCTTATAGGTTGCGTATTGTCCAAACCAATATTTTTCATAAAGGTTTTTTGCAATTTTTTCATCTTCAACAATTGTTGTTAATCCTTCAAAAAACCCCTTAAATTTAAAATTAATTTTTTGCTTTTTTTGCTTTTTGAATGTTATTCCCTTTATTTTACTTTTTTGTTTTTCAAAATTTTCAAAATAAACATTAAAGCCTCTAAGCCTTAAATCTCTGTAAAAGAAATATTCTTGAAGATCTATTTTTTGTTGTTTTATAAAATCTGTAGCGGTTAATTCCTTTTTATCTTTTATACATTTTGCATTTGAGAATTCAATTAAAAATAAAGCCTCGCAAGGTTTAAGTTTTTTGTTATCTAGCAAAATATCTTTTCCTTTAATTAAAATTTCCATTTATATATTTGAAAATACTTAAATAAAAAACTAAAGAAAAAAGCAAAAAGGAAATTAAATTATCTCCTTCTTGCTCTTGTTTCTTCTCTAGCTGCTAAAGCTAATGCAAGGAAGCTTCCTACTAGCGAACCAATTAGAGAGAATGTTACCAATGCAATAACTTCTTGAGTAATTAATGAAGCCAATGATGTTTGAATTGGTAGGAATGCTGCTACTGCTAGAATAACTAATGCATTTACTAAGCCAGCAAAGACTCCAAATTTAAGGGAGTTTACTAGTGCAGGTAATCTTTGTTTTGTTTCTCTTGTTGCTTCAAATCCAAGAACCATAGTTAGCAAAAGTGTTACTGCGACAAGGTAGTTACCAACTAGCATGTTATTTGCGAATTGCTGCAACTGGAATGGTACAGCCGCAACTCCTGCAATGAAAGCCAGCAATTCGTATACTACGAAAACCGCCATATACCATCTCAAACTCTTCTCGAGGTCTTGCATGATTTTATTTAAAAAGAAAGTATTATAAATTTTTCTTTCTATCCTGGCATTGTCCAAATTGTATCTAAAAGGTTATTTCTTTATTTTTATAAAATTTGCTTAAAACTTCAAGAAAGAATAAAGGTATGTGTTCAATAAATTAAAAGTAAAAAAAGGAATTCAAACTCTTAGAGGTATTAGATAAATATAGAAAAATTAACTTTTTATGGTGGATTATAATTTTGAACAAAAGTTACTCCTCCATTGATTGTTCCGTGGTTGTTATTACCGCTATAATCTTTTGCATCACCATTAAGAGGCCACCAACCTACTAAGCTACCAAGCCTAATCGGACCACCACCAAGACCTTGCTGATAGAGATATTGAATTTCTTGAGGGGTTAAAGCTGTGTTGTAGATTTGGACATTTGCGATCGAGCCCTGAAAATATCCAGCATATCCGCTTCCTATTTTTATCTGCTTTGTTGAAGTAACAGGATAAATCGAAAAAGATCCAGAGTTAACAATTTTTCCATTCTTATAAACTTTAACTGTTGACCCAGTTATATTCCTTGTGACACTTGCAAATTGCCACATATTATTAACAAAAGTTCCGGATGGCCAGATTGTACACCCATCATAATAAGAACTTCCATTACCATGGTAATAACTCATACCCCCGTTTGGTTCAAGTGTTATAGCAAACTCTGCCCAATATGCTTTATCAATTGGATTTTGTCTCCCTTTTTGTATATTAGTCGGGTAAAACCAGAACACTATTGTTAAATCCTTAATTAGTAAAGATGGTGGGATTGATGTAACATTTATGTAACCACTAGAACCATCAAAGCTTGCAACATATATAGGTAAATAGCCGCAGGTTCCTTGCAAAGAAATAAAATCAGTTGTTCCAGGTCCATTTGGTCTAAAAACAAAACAAGAACCAGGTGGAGCTCTTGGAATAAAATTCTTCGGATTCATTATTCCTAAACTATAAAGAACCGCTAAAGTTAAAGCAATAATCAAAATAGCCCAGCCATAAGTCATCAAATATTCCATTGCAGCTTGAGATTTGAATTTTATTTCATTAAGTAGAGAATGTTTTTCTTCCTTATCCTCTTTTATTATTTTTTAACTTCTCTTTTCACAATATTCTTTATAA